>Ga0105104_10003845_pt1 | contig 10548 bp, 7 predicted proteins | sample PPLLaktember2015_3_FD_87034 | JGI IMG/M metagenome (GOLD analysis project Ga0105104, IMG submission 87034) | Freshwater sediment microbial communities from Prairie Pothole Lake near Jamestown, North Dakota, USA - PPLs Lake P7 Core (6) Depth... | ecosystem: Environmental > Aquatic > Freshwater >... | reverse complement strand
GGAGCTTCCGAGGTGCTCGAACACCCAGGTAGGTGCCCAGGCTCTACGCAGGTGTAGGAGATGCCAACGTAATTGATCCCTCTCCCCGCCTGAAGGACGGGCGGGGAGAGGCTAGGTGAGGGGCTTGATGGCCGGGAGATTTATGCCGAAGCGGAGCCATCCGGCGGTTGGAGACCGGGCGAAAAAATTCACGTCTACGAAGTGCACGAAACCCGGCCTGCGCCGGGTTCATTTGCTAGAAGGGAGCCCCACGCAGGTGGGGCTTCGTGCCCTTCGTAGGTGCAGCTTGAGCTGCTGGGGCCTTATCGTCTCGCCAGATCCGCCGCCGAGGACGGCGGCGGGAGCGGTGATGAGGGATCCTCCTCTCGCGCCGGCTGGCTTCCAGGGTGAGGGGAGAAGGGCAACCCTTCACATAAACGGGTTCCCCAGGAGCTTTGTTGACACTGGCGGATCCGGACGGGACGCAGAGCGTCCCCGAACCGGTTCCCACGCAGAGCGTGGGAACCAGGAAGGTCCGCGTTCATCCGTGTCCAACAATACCGGTTTTTCACCGGCTGGATATTAGCCAGTCCAGTGGATTAGCCGCCTGCGCGTGGAAGATCAGAGAGCCGCTGCCAGATCTGGACGTCCAGCAGATCCGCGCCTCCATCGTCGTTGATATCCGAGGAGATATGCTGCGGGGAACCAACCTCACAGCCGGTCATATTCATACAGGTCAATAAGTCGTTGTAGTCCGCCTTGTCTACCTGATTGTCCCCATTGATGTCGGCAGTGTTCAACGCGAAACCCCAAATCAACCCACCTCTCGTTGTGATCCCCTTTCTCTGCATCCCAACCTGCAGGTAGGTAGTGACCCCTCGTCCAATCACATTTAGATTTGTGGAATAAGGGCCTGGGAGGATGGCGCGCAAGGAATTTTGCATCCAAATCTTAACCTTATACAAACCAGAAGGGATGTCACCGAGGTCGATGAGCCCCTTAAAAACGCCTTTGGTGTTATCGTAATTGAATACCCCGTTTCCCTTGAAAACAAGGCGGTTGGACGGATCAAACAGCTCAAGCTGGACTCTGCGCGAGGGATGGAGCGGCTGATTGTTATCACCGGGTAGGTTCGATATTCCCGGTAAGGCAAGCTCGATTCCCAACATCCCAGGACCAGGTTGTATCCCTTGATTCTTTTCTGCGTGCAGCCACCCTATGACCGGGGGGCGGCCGGTCGCGGAGATGGTGTTATTCGCATCGATCTCAAGCCAACCCTGCCCCCAGGATGCTTGCAGATTGATCTGAAAGTTTTGTTCAGCAATATACACTTTTCCACCGGTAACATCGGTCACGATCGCAACGTGTCCACCCGGGAAAACCTCCGTTTGGTCGAAAACCAGTGCGTCCCCCCTGGTTGGACCCGGAGAAGTCCCATTCTTGAACAGGCGAACCCCCGGTGGTATCTTGTTCGGTTTGGACATTTCGAAGGCATAATTGACACCCCACCGGGGTCGAATCCCCCAACGATTAGCAAAGTACCATTGCACGAACTGGACGCATTGGTATTCGTATCCAAATTCCGTATCAAACCAGTTCTGGAAATCTTTCCCGTTCGAGCAAACCGGGACGCCATCGACTTCGGCAACCTGAGTTCCCCAGGCAGGAAAGGCCAACGGGTCATCGACGATCGAACCAGGCCGGGCTGCAGCAGGACAGGTAGATGGCAGGCGAACGTCCGTGTTCGTGGGAAAGGCAGATGGGGGCTGTTTGGAAAATGGGGAGAGCGGCAGCAAAATGAGCGAACAAACGATCGATGGATTAATGAGCCGAAATAAGGGAACGACCATGAAAGCAACTCTCATTCTTTCACATCCGCCTTCCGGTATTCGATTGATGGTCGTGTGAAAAAAAATGAAGGAGACTGGGTGACCAGTCTCCTAAATCTTAAAAAAGACACCCTTCGGCAGTCTGGCAGCCCTGACTTCCTTACGGAAGTTTTAGGTCCATAACTTTACGCCCCAGGCTTTCACCTGGTTTGCCTTTGTTGGAAGTTTGGCAGCCGTAGTACCGAGTTACTTAACAGCTTCTCCAGTACCTTAGGTCCATAACTTTGCGCCCTTGACTTTCGTCAAGTTTGCCGCTTCAGTAGACTGGCAGCCATAACTTTCTTTCGATCGCTTTAGGCCCATGTCTTTGCGCCCTCAGCTTTCGCTGAGTTTGCCTTTTCGAGGGTGCGACTCAAATTATACAAACCCGGTAGCCATTGTCAAGTTATATTTGTGGATTTTAACCAAACTATAATGTGGATTGCATGGGTCAACAATTGATCCGGCCGGGTTTTCGACATCCAAAAATCTTGACCTTAGAACTGGTGTTCTGATAAAATCAAGGGGCAACCATAGCCCGAGGAGGCAGATACGGACAGGATATCCATCCAGACTGCCAGGCAAGTGATGCTGGCCGCCCAAAGCCTGGATCACCCCCTGGATCGACCAGCGGTCAAGGCCGATGTCTTAGAGGCAGTACACCGCATGGGTGCTCTGCAGATTGATACCATCCACGTCGTGGCGCGCAGCCCTTACTTGGTGCTGTGGAGCCGCCTGGGGGATTACCGGCCCGAATGGCTGGACGAGCTTCTGGCAGAGGGAGCCCTGTTCGAATACTGGTCGCATGCCATGTGCTTCCTGCCCATCGAAGACTACCCTCTCTACCGCCGCCGTATGCTGGATGCCCCTCAAACGGAGGCATCGTGGTTGAGATGGGCTGCCGGTCACCCCGAGGCAATGGAGCGTGTCCGCTCGCGCCTTCGGGAGAATGGATCGGTGCGTTCGGTCGAGTTCGAGAACAAAGACCGCCCACCCGGGGGCTGGTGGAACTGGAAGGATGAAAAGACAGCCCTGGAGATCCTGCTGCTTACCGGCGAGGTCATGATCGCCCGGCGCCAAAATTTCCAACGCGTGTACGCCCGGCGTGAGCGGATTCTTCCGGACTGGGACGATGGTGGAATCCCAACAACCGAAGAGACCCACCGGATATTGACTCTGCGGGCAGTACTTAGCCTCGGGATAGCCATCCCTGGCTGGATCCCAGATTATTTCCGCCTGCCGAAAAAAGGCATGCTTCAAAGGCTGAACTCGCTCGTAGAAGAGGGACAGCTCGCCCAGGTGGAAGTAGAGGGTTTTCAAGCACCCGCGTATGTCCATCCAGATCGCCTCGACCTCCTTGAAACGGCCGCTTCCGGCCGCCGAGAACCTGCCCTCACCACGCTTCTTTCTCCCTTCGATCCACTCGTGTGGGACCGCCAGCGTGCCCGCGACCTGTTCGATTTCGATTACACAATCGAGTGTTATACGCCGGCGGCAAAACGCCTCTATGGCTATTTCACCCTGCCTATACTGCACAGAGGCCGGCTCGTTGGCCGGCTGGATTCCAAAGCCCACCGGGCGCAGGGTGTCTTTGAGGTCAAGGCGCTCCACCTTGAACCGAGTGCGCCGGTGGGTGCGGAGCTGGCCGCCGATCTCGCGGCTGCCCTGCACCGCCTGGCGGCTTGGCACGCCACTCCGGAAGTCCTCGTCCGCAGGACCAATCCTCCCGAATTCGCGGCTGTGCTGGAATCAGCCTTGTAAGGCAAGCGTCTCTGAGACGCAGTCTCAGCGATCCTGTCAAGAGATCCTGGCCCCAGGGCCAGGATCTCTTATATTTCTCGTTGTTTTGGACTATAATGACCTTATTAGTTTTCGTTTACCTTCATTTTAGATGATAGCCGTACCTCCAGAGACTTGTCTTCCGGTGATGGGTGTCTGGGAACCTATCAAAAAAACGCTTCTCTAGCTTGTGCGCAGGCAGTACCGGCCACAGCACAAGAAGTCATTTATTGGATAGGCTCATTGGTAAGCAGGACTTGTTCCACAGGTTTGGAAAAGGAGATTCAGAATGCCAGACTCTCATCTCCAGGTTGACACGAAACCGGATCACCTCGAACAGGCGCTTCAGGACAGCCAGGCGCATCTTTCGGGGATTATTGCCTCTGCCATGGATGCCATCATCACGATCGACGATTCTCAACGCATTCTTCTTTTCAATACGGCTGCCGAGCAAATGTTTGGCTATACCGCAAAAAAGGTGCTGGGCCACCCGATTGACATGCTGCTCCCCGAGCGATTCCGGATCCGCCATCAAGGCCACATCCGCTCATTTGGGACCACAGGGGTTACCACCCGAGGGATGGGTCGCCTGGGGACTTTATACGGCCGCCGCGAAAGCGGGGAGGAATTTCCAATCGAAGCCTCGATCTCGCAAGTCTCGATCGCCAAAGGAAAGCTGTATACGGTCATCTTGCGAGATATCTCCGAACGTGTGAACGCCGTTGAGGCGTTGAAGGAGAACGAGCAGAATCTCAAAGCGACATTCGAACAGGCGGCAGTCGGAATCGTGCACGTTTCCATCGAAGGAAGGTACCTGCGTTTTAACCAGAGGTTCAGTGACATTCTCGCGTATTCACCTCAAGAGCTCCAGGGAAAATCGATGTCAGACGTCACATTTCCGGACGATCTCCATTCAGAAATGGCGATACAGAACCGGCTGGTGAGCGGCGAGATCGACCAATATACCCTTGAGAAACGGTATATCCGCAAAGACGGTCATTTGACCTGGGTGAATTTAACCGTCTCTCTCGTGCGCGATTATTCCGGCGAACCAAGATATTTTATTAAAGTGGTCGAGGATATTACCAGCCGGAAAGATGCGGAGGCTGCTCTGCTCGCCAAGAACGATGAGCTGAAAACGATGACCCAGCAGCTGTGGCAGACAGCCAAGCTGGCTACCATGGGTGAGCTGGCTGCCAGCATCGCCCATGAATTGAATAACCCGCTCGCGATCATCAGCCTGCGTGTGGAGTCCCTGCTGTCCAAGATCCCGGAATCCGCTCCCGGACAGCGCGAGTTATCGGTAATTGCCAACGAAGTAGACCGGATGGGATCTCTGGTGGGGAATTTGCTCCAGTTCAGCCGGTCCAGCGACCGGAATGTCTCTTCCCTGGATATCCAGGACGAAATTGAAAAGACGCTGGAATTGATCCATACCTACCTCGTCCATCGCGAAATCACCGTCCGCCGGACTTTTTCCACCGGCCTGCCAATGCTGCAAGCCGACCGGCAGCAAATACGGCAGCTCTTCCTTAACCTGTTTACCAACGCCTCCGATGCCATGCCGGAAGGAGGCACTCTCGAAATCAAGGTCCACCCGATCGAGGATGGAAAAAAGATCGCCATTACCGTGAGTGATACCGGAGTAGGTATTCATCCGGAAGAAATGCGCCGGGTGTTGGAACCGTTCTACACGACAAAAAAGGGGGGTAAAGGTACAGGGCTGGGGCTGCCGATCTGCAAACGCATCGTCGAAGACCACCACGGGGTGTTCGATATCACCAGCCCCGGGGTGGGAAAAGGCGTTACGGTCCAGATCACCCTCCCTGTCCTGGTCGGGAAAAAGGTGACGATTCTCAAGGAGTAGGAGCCTGAAGATGACCCGCCAAGAATCCCCCCAGGATGCATTTCCAAATCCCTTGCAAGAAAATCCCAAAGCACGGGTGCTGGTGGTCGACGATGAAATCGAGCTGACCTCCGCTCTGGTTGAAATGCTGAACCAACATGGATATGAGGCACAGGGCCGCAACACCGCGCAGCAGGCGCTCGAACTGCTGAAAGAAAAACCACACGATCTGCTTCTTGCCGATCTCATGATGCCCGAAATGAACGGCATCACCTTGCTGAAGAAAGCCCTCGAGATCGATCCCCACCTGATCGGTATCATTATGACCGGGCAAGGGACCGTCCAGACCGCCGTTGAGTCCATGAAGACGGGCGCATTTGACTACATCTTGAAACCCTTCAAAATGAATTCGGTGCTGACTGCCCTTTCCCGAGCCATGGAAGTCCACCGGTTGCGCATCGAAAACGTCCACCTGAATGAGATCGTCAATATCTATGAATTGGGGCAGGTGGTTTCGGTCACCCTGGATTTGGAAAAAATCCTGCGCCGGGCGACGGACGCGGTGCTCTATCAATGCCAGGCGGATGAAGTATCCATCCTTCTTCCAGCAAATCAGAAAGGGAACAGAAAGCACGACCTGATCATAGCTTCGGCTTCCGGTGGTGGACGGGAAAAAATGATCGGTCAGCGCGTCCCCAGGGTTGGAACCATTGCCGGGTGGGTAGCAGAGAACCTGGAACCTCTCACGCTGCACGGCAAGATCAACGATCCACGGTTCGCGCCTGCCCGCCCGCGCCCCGAAATCCGTACTGCACTTTCGATTCCCATGTTGATGGGCAGCCATTTGGTGGGTGTCCTGAATGTCAATCTCATTCGCCATGAGCAGCCGCTCAGCGAAGCCCAGGTCAAAGGGCTGAAGATCCTGTCGGGGATGGCTGCCTCGGCCATTGAAAACGCCCGGCTGTTCAACGCTGCCCAGGAAGAAATCGAATCCCGCAAGCAGCGCGAACGAGAGCTGGAATCCCTGGCCAGCGTGAGTGCCGCCCTGCGGTCGCTTACCTCCCGTTCCGAAATGCTTCCGGTGATCCTTCAGGAAGTTGGTAAAAGCCTGAACACGAGCGGCGCAGCGATCGTTATGCGGAAAACCGAGGGTGAGGAGGTCGTCATCGAAGCGGCCAATGGGATTTGGAAGAAACGGTTGGGGGAGCGGTCCACCCGAACGGAAGGCATTATTGGGCAGGCTATCGGCACAAAACAAACCTACGTGAGCACGGAGGAACCTGCTGTCCTGTCCGGCCGCCCCAGCAGGCAGAAGGAGGACAAGAGGATTATTGCCTGTACGCCGTTAGTGGCTCAAGAGGACGTCATAGGGGCGCTGATGATTACCCGCACAGATCCATTTTCCGATTCGGACCTGAAACTGCTCACCGCCATCGGGGATATTGCCGCCAGCTCGCTCCAGCGATCCGGGTTGTTCGAACAGACCCAGGAGCGCCTGCAGAGGCTTACGGCGCTTCGAACCATCGACCTGGCGATCTCGTCCAGCCTCGACCTGCGGGTGACGCTAAATATCCTTCTGGAACAGGTGGCTGGTCAGCTGGGCGCGGATGTCGCCGCCGTCTTGCTCTCAGACCTGCATTCCCAGATCTTGGAATTTGCCTCCGGCAGGGGGTTCCTCACCAAATCCGTGGAAGACGTGCACCTTTCGCCCGGAACCGGTTTTGCGGGGACAGCCGTTCTCGAGCGGAAGACCACCTCGATCACCGGCCCGCAGGACGCTGCCGTGGATAGTTTGGCTAAACTGCTGTTTACGGAAGAAGGAATTGAGTTTTGTTCTGCAACTCCCCTCGTTTCCAAAGGGGAGGTGGAAGGCGTCCTTATCGTTGGCAAGCGCTCTGCATTTTCACCGGACGATGAATGGATAGAATATCTTGAAGCCCTTGCCGGTCAGGCAGCCATCGCCCTCGACAGCGCCCGGTTGTTCGATCACCTGTCCCGCGCCAACCAGCAGCTGACCCTGGCCTACAATGCTACCATCGAGGGATGGTCGCGTGCCCTGGATCTGAGGGACAAAGAAACCGAAGGTCACACCCAACGCGTTACCGAGATGACATTACGCCTTGCCAGGTCCATGGGGATGTTCGACGAAGAAGATCTGGTCCATATCCGCCGGGGTGCGCTGCTCCATGATATTGGTAAAATGGCTGTTCCGGACCACATTATGTTCAAACCCGGGTCTCTCAATGACGATGAATGGGGTTTGATGAGGCAGCACCCCGAACAGGCTTATCATCTCCTCTATCCAATCCCGTACCTTCGAAAAGCCCTGGATATCCCATACGCCCACCACGAACGGTGGGATGGGACCGGGTATCCGCGTGGGTTGAGTGGAGAGCAAATTCCTCTGGCGGCCCGGGTATTTGCGGTAGTGGATGTCTGGGACGCATTGAGCTCTGACCGTCCATATCGCCAACACTGGGAGGAGGAACGCGTGATCAGTTATCTCCAGGAAAATTCCGGAACATATTTCGACCCGCAGGTTGTGTCCGTTTTTACCCGTTTATTGCGTGGATCCTGATCCTGGGAGGCTTCCTTTAGAGATTTTTGGGGTGATTGGGCGCAGCGTCGCTGCGCCCAATCACCCCAAAAAGGTTTCAGCCCCTCTCTGAGTATTTGACATTCTGGATAATGATCGTATAATTTCTTTATATTTCTATACTTTTTAACCCATTATTGTCCACGTTGAAGGAGAGACACCTGACAAACCAATCCTGAACACGCTTGCCATCCGGTGAAACTCCAGCTTTTGTCCGATCATCTTTGGGGGCATCGATGTGTGATCCGACACAATGTTCTGAGCCATTCCGGGCTACTCTATCCCGGCGTCATAAGCCCCGGCATCATAAGCTGTTTACGGGTCACTGCCCCCACCATATCTTATAGAAAGCGAGGCAGTGATGATCCCCCCTCCGTTTCAATATATCGTACCTACCAGCATTGCTGAGGCAGTCGACCTGCTCGATCGAGACAACGACGCCAAAATCCTGGCGGGCGGGCAGAGCCTGATCCCCATGATGCGCTTCCGGCTCGCTTCACCCGGAACCCTTATAGATATCAACCGGATCGAAGGGCTTGAGTACATCAAAGAACAGGATGGCTGGTTAAAACTCGGCGCCCTGACGCGAGAAACCACCCTGGACGAATCGGAGCTCATCCGAAACCACTATCCGCTGCTGGCCGACACAACCCGGATGATCGCCGATCCGATTGTCCGGAACTTGGCCACTGTTGGGGGTAACCTTTCCCATGCCGATCCGGCCAATGATCACCCGGCAACCATGCTTGCCTATAGCGCCCAGATCGTCGCCCAAGGCCCGCATGGACAGCGGACAATTCCAGTTGAGGAATTCTTCGTCGGCCCCTTTGAGTCCGCCCTGCAGCGCAGCGAAATACTAACCGAAATCCGTATCCCTCAGTACCAGCAAGGCAGCTCAGGCGCGTATCAAAAAATGGAGAGGAAGGTAGGAGATTTCGCAACCGCAGCGGTTGCCGTTCAAATCCAGGTTGATCAAGAGGGTTTTTGTACGTATGCCGGAATTGGGCTGACGAACCTCGGTTTAACCCCCATTAAAGCCAGGGCAGCCGAGGAAAGCCTGATGGGTCAGTCGTTGACCGATGAAACCATCCGCATGGCCGGTCAGAAGGCAGCCGAGGCGGCGGAGCCTCAGGATGACCAGCGCGGGTCGGAAGAATACAAGCGCGCCCTGGTCAAAACCCTGACCTTCCGGGCGCTGCGCATGGCCCTGCAGCGCCTCAATGGAGGTTTGAAATGAATACCTATCATATATCCCTGACGGTGAACGATCAAAAAGTTGAAGCGGACGTCGAACCAAGGATGCTGCTCGTGCATTTTCTGCGCGAGAGTTTGAGCCTCACCGGCACGCACATCGGCTGCGACACCACGTCCTGCGGCGCCTGTACGGTCCATTTGAATGGGAAACCGGTGAAATCCTGCACCGTGCTGGCTGTCCAGGCGAATGGCGGTGCCGTTCGAACGGTCGAAGGGTTGGCGCAAAACGGACAGCTTCACCCAATCCAGGAAGGGTTCCACGAGAAGCATGGGCTTCAATGCGGTTTCTGCACCCCGGGCATGATGATGACCGCCATATCCCTCCTCGAGCATAATCCCGATCCGACCGAGGATGAGATCCGCTGGGGAATTTCGGGCAATCTGTGCCGCTGCACTGGCTATACGAATATCGTCAAAGCGATCCAATACGCAGCCAAGAAAATGCACGCCCAGCAAGATGTCCCCCAAACTCAGGCAGAGATGGGCTAAGGTGGAGGCTAGGATGGCTGACAAATCGAATTCAGAAAGAGTACAAGGGATCGGTCATTCGAGGAAACGCGTCGAGGATGCTCGTTTCCTCCAGGGCCGTGGGAATTACATCGATGACCTGAAGCTCCCCGGCATGCTGTACCTGGGCATCGTGCGCAGCCCCTATGCGCATGCCCGGATTAAAAGCATCCAAACCGGGCCAGCCATGGCTGTCCCGGGCGTGTTAGCGGTGATTACCGGGGAAACGTTGAAGCAGTTCAACGTCCACAACATGCCAACCCTGATGAGCGATACCCAGATGGTGCTCCCGGTCGACACGGTGAAATACCAGTACCAGGAGGTCGCCGGGGTGCTTGCCACCGACCGCTATACGGCAGCCGACGGGGTAGCTGCGGTCGACATCGAGTATGAACCGCTCCCTGCCGTAGTTGATCCCAAGATGGCGCTCGAACCGGGCTCGCCCAAGGTGAGAGACGATAAACCAGACAACCACATCTGGCACTGGGAGTGGGGGGATGAAGAAAAAACCAACCAGGCGTTTGACGAGGCCGGTGTCACGGTGGCGGAGGATATTTACATCCCTCGCATCCACGTTGCCTCCATCGAGACCTGCGGGTGTGTCGCCAAGTGGGATCCGATTGATAAACACCTGACCTTATGGATGACCACCCAGGCACCCCACGCCATCCGGACGGTAGTAGCCCTGGTAACCGCTCATCTGGGCCTGTCCGAGGAGC
>Ga0105104_10003844_pt1 | contig 10549 bp, 7 predicted proteins | sample PPLLaktember2015_3_FD_87034 | JGI IMG/M metagenome (GOLD analysis project Ga0105104, IMG submission 87034) | Freshwater sediment microbial communities from Prairie Pothole Lake near Jamestown, North Dakota, USA - PPLs Lake P7 Core (6) Depth... | ecosystem: Environmental > Aquatic > Freshwater >... | reverse complement strand
TCGCAGAGGATTGCCCTGTGTCTGGCGCTCTACAGTGGGGCTGTCGATGGCGAGCAGTGTCAGACCGGCCTCTGCCACCCGCCGAGCGACCTCAGCTGTGACCCCAGGCATGTGAAAAAAACCCTCAGCACCCGGTGCATATTGTTCTGATCCACGGCGCATCACAGCGCCGAAACCGGTCAGGAGAACCAGGGCGTCATACGGCCGTAGCTCATCAACCGGCGGCAGCATCTCCGCCGTCACCAGCTCGCAGTAACGCATGCCATTGTTCTCGTAGAGGTATTGTGGGTCAGGCCAGGCTGAGACATCGACCACCCGGGCCAGCAGTGGGAGATTGACGCGATAGGCCGGATTATTGAGGACAGCATGAAGGTCAGCGCCACCCTCCAAAAAGTGTACCGGCATGTCGATGTGTGTGGTGTTATGTGCCACCAGTGGGCGCAACTGTCCATCGTCCTTGATGCCCACCTCCCCACGCATGAAGATCGGCTGGCCGTTCCGGCGCGGCAGCACGGGTCGGCTCAGGACCATAGCTGCTGGCCCATAGGTAAAATAGACATCGAGGGACAGATCGTATTTGATGAGTTCATCAACCATCACCGCTGTAGACTCCTTATACATGGGGCCAGGGCGACCTCAAGCCTAGCAATACCTGTGGATGAAGTCAAGCAGTCACTACCCCGGGGGTGCCAGTCAGAGTTGTGCGCGCTGATGTCCGTGCTTGCCTGTCGCTCTCTCTCCCACTGGGCTTACCAAGGTAGGTTTTTTTCAGTCACGACACCCACCCGGGTGCCTTGCTCCCTTTCCCACCGGGAGAGGGAAGCAGGACGATCTGGACCTTGAGCGTCCCAGGGGTCATCGCCCGCTTGAAGGCTTCCACCCCTTGCTCGATAGGATATTCGGCATCGAGCAAGGTCTCCACCTCGATGAGTCGTCGTTCAAGCAGGCGTAGGGCTGGTTCAAACGGTCCACAGCGAGAGCCAACGACGGTGATCTCGTCGATGACGAATGGGACCATGCTTACCTCCTGGATGCCGTGAAACGTGGATTTCAGCACCAGCGTGCCGCGTGGCCGCAGCAGTGAGCGCGCAAGTTCGAAGCCACCGGCGTGACCGCTACAATCGATGACGACATCGAAGCGGCCATAACCCTCAGCCGGTGTGTCCAGAGTGGGACTGCCGCGCCGCTGCAACATTGCGAGCTTGCGGGTATGACGACCGAAGACATTCACATGACAGCCCGTCAGTTGGAGGACTTGAGCCACGAGTATGCCGAGCTTCCCGTCGCCGATGATCGCCACACGCTGACTCGGCCGGATATGGATGCGGTCGGTGGTCTCCAGCGCTGCTGCCAGCGGCTCGACGAACACCGCCTGTGTATCGGATACCGCAGAGGGCACGCGATGGAGATTGCGTGCAGGGAGCGTCAGATACTCGGCCATGGCGCCATCCCGCTTGAGAATTCCCAGGACCGAGCGTTGCCTGCAATGTGTCACATCTCCGCGCCGACAGGTGTCGCAGGTGCCATCGGCGGCATTGATTTCGCCGACGACACGGCTCCCATCAGGCAAACTGCCCACGAATTCGTGGCCGAGCACCCCGCGATAGTCCATGTAACCTTTGGTGATCTCGATGTCCGTGTTGCAAATACCCGCACGATGCACCCGCACTAATACCTCACCCGGTGCCGGTGTCGGCACCGGATAATCGTCACGGCATGATAACCGCCCGTCGAAGACCAAGGCTTTCATCTCACACTTGTCCCCCACCCGTCTCTGCGGCTGCCTGGCGACCAAGGTCGCGATCTTCGATAGATTCGGGGTCGCCCCCAGATCCTTCCTGTGCCATATTCTAGCGTAAGCCTGGCTCAAGGGGCTGCAACAGAGTTTGGCACCCTCCGCCCATTGGGCGCACAGGCCGCGGCGCACGTTATGCTCTGCATCTTGATTACCAGGGCAGACCGACATGTCTGACCGCAGTCGCCCCTACCCAGACGAGTTTCTGCCGCTTGCTCGCGTGGAGTTGAGAAATTAATCTAATCTTGCGATGATGGGAGTAGGATATTTTTCTAAAGCTGCAGGCGCGCGGTTGAGCGAGTGGGGTTGAGCTTGTGACGTCAAGCTTGTGACCCCTGATCCCTAGTGACCATAGTTTCGCATCCCGGAGTGAGCGCCATGTATGACTTCGATTTATTATGTATCGGCAGCGGTCCCGCCGGTCAGCGGGCAGCAGTCCAGGCAGCTAAGCTCGGTTGTCGAGTCGCTGTGGTGGAGAAGCGACAGATCGTTGGCGGGATCTGCGTCGACACAGGCACGATTCCCAGCAAAACCCTTCGTGAGGCGGTGATCTTCTTTTCGGGCCTGGTAGGACGCTTTGACTGGCGGCAAGCCGCTTGGGAGGAAACCCGCCCCACAGTCGAGCAATTGCTCGCGCGCGTCGGGGCGGTGATGCGCCGCGAGACCGAGGTCATCGAACGGCAACTCAGGCGCAATGGCATCACGCTCCTCTGGGGTGAAGCCTCTTTCAAGGATCCGCATACGATTGTGGTCGAGTCTGAACGCGGCTGGCGTACCGTGACCACAGCCAATATTCTGCTTGCCGTCGGCACACAGCCGGCTCCTCCTCCAGGAATGCAAGCGGACGGCGATGTCGTGATCACCAGCGATGGGGTCATGCAGCTCACACGGCTGCCGCGCAGTATGGTGGTGGTGGGAGGAGGCATTATTGGCATCGAGTATGCGTCGATGTTCGCCTCTCTAGGCGTGCAGGTCACGCTCATTGATAAACGCTCGCGCGTGCTGGAATTCCTGGATTGGGAAATTGTCGATGAGTTGATCCATCAAATGCGCGATTGGAACGTCATCTTTCGACTCGGCGAAGCTGTCGAGCACATGGAAATCGCCGACGGACCAACGCGCCGAGCGACACTGTTCCTCGAGTCGGGGAAGTTGATCACGTCAGATCTGGTGCTATTTTCGGCTGGGCGGCTAGGTGCCACCGAGCGCCTCAAGCTCGACGTCGCCGGCCTCGCGGCCGATGAGCGCGGACGGCTACGGGTGGACGCGCAGTTTCGCACCGAGGTGCCACATATTTTCGCCGCGGGTGACGTGATCGGTTTCCCCAGTCTGGCGGCGACGTCTTCGGAGCAGGGGCGTCTGGCAGCGTGTCACGCCTTCGGCATGCCAACAGGCACCATGTCCCAACACTTTCCCATTGGTATCTATTCGATCCCCGAGATCTCTATGGTTGGAGCCCCGGAGCATGAGCTGACGGAACGCCGCATTCCCTATGAAACTGGCGTGGCACGCTACCGCGAAATCGCCCGAGGCCAAATTCTCGGCGACGACAGCGGCCTCTTCAAGATGCTGTTCCTGCGGGACACCGGGCAACTGCTTGGGGTACATGCCATCGGCACTGGCGCCACCGAACTGATCCATATTGGTCAAGCTGTGTTAGGCTTGGGCGGCGGATTGGACTACTTCTTACAGACCGTCTTCAACTACCCGACGCTGGCGGAGTGTTACAAAGTGGCGGCACTCAATGCCGCCAACAAGTTTTCACGGTAGCGGTCCAGTGAGGATCGCAGAACGGTGGAGGAACAGCGATGCCCAGTCCATTTCCAGGCATGGACCCATACCTCGAACATCCAGCCTTATGGCCAGGGGTGCACCAGCGATTCATTACTTATATCGGTGATGCCTTGAATGCTGTGCTGCCAGCCCACTACATCGCCGACATCGGTGAGCGACTGTACATCATACAGCCAGAGCGTAGCATCTACCCTGAGGTGGCGATTTTGGAACACCCATCCGCTCGACCACCAAGAGGGCAGGCTGGCATGGCGGTGATGGTCAGCGACCCTCCCTGGGTCGTCACGTATCATCCGGTAGAGATGCGGGAGGTGTTCATCGAGATTCTGCCGGTGGCAGATGAAAGCCGGGTGATTACTGTGATCGAAGTGCTCAGTCCCAGCAATAAGGCGGTTGGCAGCCCCGGACGCCAACTCTACCTGACCAAACAGCAGGAGCTGTTCGAAAGCCAAGCCCACCTGATCGAAATTGACCTGTTGCGCCGCGGAGAACATACGGTAGTGGCACCCCGAGAGCAGTTGCTCGGGCGGGGCAACTGGGACTATCTCGTCTGCTTGCACCGTGGCGGACAGGGAAATCGTTGTGAGGTCTGGCCCGTCACATTGCGGCAACCGTTACCGCGGATTCATGTCCCTCTGGCAGATGGCGACCCCGCTGTTGTCCTCGATATGCAGGCAGTATTTAATCGCTGTTACGACCAAGGGGCCTATGCACGACGGTTAGACTATCGGAGCGAACCCACGCCCCCACTTCAGGGAGAGGATGTCGCGTGGGCCGCGCAGGTGCTGCATGACCGTGGGCAGCGCTCGTGAAGCCATCGTTCCTCTGGAGTCATCGAGACCGTCGGTCCAACCCTCTGCCCCAGTTGCTCCGAGACACCAGCACGCGAGCCGATGGCACCCCCATGCTGGGGCCTCGCCACTTACAGGTCTGAGCTCTTTAATCCTTGCAGTTTCCGCAAATGTCCTACCTGGCCAAGATGCAAGAAACCGTGGTTGATGATCGGGATACGCACCGCTGTCATCACCGTAATATCACCGAATGGCATGATCCGGACGTTGCGCAGCAGGTCCTCCTCGGTCACGGCATTGAGCCATCCGTCAGTCGCGTGCCAGACCGCTTGCTGATAGCCCATCCACTGCTCCACCGCGGGCAACTGCATGCGTGCTGCTTCCTCAGGCGGCATACCGGTGCCTTGTGCCGTGCGCGGCAGCCCGAACGTCTGGTCATAGCCACCCGCAAGCCAGACGGTTGGCTTGCGATGTTGAAAGACGAATTGCACAAGGTTGTCCTCAGTGCGGACATAATGCCAGGCGATGAAACCGATATGATTGCCTTGGCCGTTCGGGCGAAAGTGCATCTGATCTGGCGTCAAATCCGAGATCGCCTTATCCCATGCTTCATGTTGCTGCTGAATGGAGTTGCGGATGAAATCGAGCACCAGAGCCACGAGTATTCTCCTTATCACAGATGTGACATCGGTCGGCCTGGGGTGGCTGCGGATGATCCCCCTCAATGGGCGTCTGGAAACAGGGTTGCAAGAGTTGGGTAATCTCTTTCCCTCTAATCATCCTATTCAAGATCGTACATTATACTCTGATCGCTGGGCGCGTGGGTACTGGCTGTCAGTCCTGAGCGAATTTCCCCACGCTGCAGGCCACAGTCGTCGCCGCATCTTCCAGGAACCGGAATAAGCTTTCGCCCGCTTTCAGCGATTGGTCGGCTAGTAACTGCTTGCCACGCCACTCTCCCGTGGTTCTGGTATACTCTTAGTACTTTTGCCAGATGACACCGCGCCTGAAGGAACTTGCAATCCGGAAATCGAAGCGCCAGAGCGCTGGAGGGTCGGCCATGACCTTCGAGGAGATTGTGGATCAAGCGATTGCCATGCTCCAACGTCGTGGCCGCGTGGCCTATCGCACGCTCAAACGGCAGTTCCACCTCGACGATGAGGCCCTCGAGGACCTGAAAACGGAGATCATCAAGGCGCAACGGCTTGCCGTGGACGAAGGTGGTGTCGTACTGGTGTGGACTGGCGGGACGATGAGCCCCGGAGTGCCCGCCGGGGAGCCGACGCCTGCCCCACGTTCGTATACACCCGCGCATCTGGCGGAAAAGATTCTCCTGTCCAAGACTGCGCTGGAGGGCGAGCGCAAGCAGGTCACGGTCCTCTTTGCGGACCTGAAGGCCTCGATGGAGTTGCTGGCGGATCGCGACCCCGAGGAGGCCCGCCAGCTCCTCGACCCGGTCCTCGAACGCATGATGGCGGCCGTTCACCGCTACGAGGGCACCGTCAACCAAGTCATGGGCGATGGCATCATGGCTCTGTTCGGGGCGCCGATCGCGCACGAGGATCACGCCATCCGCGCCTGTTACGCCGCCCTCGCCATGCAAGAGGCGATGCATCGCTACAGCGAGGAGGTGCGTCGCACACACGGGATCACGGTGCAGATGCGCGTGGGCCTCAACAGCGGGGAGGTCGTGGTGCGGGCGATCGACAACGACCTTCACATGGACTACTCCGCCATCGGCCAGACTACGCATTTGGCGGCCCGCATGGAGCAGCTCGCCACCTCTGGGAGCATTCTCCTGACGACGGCGACGCTGCGGCTCGCCGAAGGCTTCATCCGGGTGAAGGCGCTGGGACCGGTGCCGGTCAGGGGGCTGGCGGCGCCTGTCGAGGTCTTCGAGCTCGTTGGCACGACCGCCATGCGCAGACGTCTCCAAGCCATGGTCGCCAGGGGCCTGACGCGCTTCGTCGGGCGGCAGACGGAGCTCGCAGCCCTGCAGAACGCCCTGGAGCGTGCCGATACCGGGCACGGCCAGGTCGTGGCCTTGATGGGCGAGGCAGGTGTGGGGAAGTCGCGCCTAGTGTATGAGCTCATCCATTCCCATCACCTCCAGCAGTGGTTGGTGCTTGAGAGCGCCTCAGTGTCCTATGGCAAAGCGACACCCTATTTCCCCGTCATCGATCTGCTCAAGCGCTACGCCCACGTCGAGGAGCGCGACGATACGCGCACCGTGCGAGCCAAAGTCACCGGGCAGGTACTGACACTGGACGCCGCCCTGCAGGACACCATCCCAGCGCTCCTGGTCCTGCTGGAGGCTCTGCCGGAGGACAACCCCTTCCAGCAGCTCGATCCGCCGCAGCGCCGCCAGCGTACGCTGGCGGCGCTCAAGCGAGTGCTGCTGCGTGAAAGCCAGGCCCAGCCGCTGGTGCTGGTCTTTGAGGATTTGCATTGGATCGATGCGGAGACCCAGGCCCTGCTCGACAGCCTGGTCGAGAGCCTGCCCACCGCCCGGCTGCTGCTCCTGGTGAACTATCGGCCGGAATATCGGCATGGCTGGGGCAGCAAGACCTACTATACCCAGCTTCGCCTCGACCCGCTGCCGCTGGCCAGCGCTGAGGAACTCCTGGAGGCCCTGCTGGGCATTGAAGCTAGCCTTGTACCCCTAAAACAGTTCCTGATCGCGCGGACGGAGGGCAATCCCTTCTTCCTGGAGGAAAGCGTGCGGACGCTGGAGGAGACCGGGGTCCTATTGGGCGAGCCTGGGGCCTATGAGCTGGCACAGGCCCTGCCGACCATTCACGTCCCGGCGACGGTGCAGGCGGTGCTGGCCGCGCGCATGGATCGGCTCCCAGCGGAAGTGAAACGCCTCCTGCAGACCGCCTCGGTTATTGGCCACGACGTTCCCCTGCGCCTGTTGCAAGCCATCGGCGAGCTGCCCGAGGACGCGATACACCGCGGTCTCACCCACTTGCAGACTGCCGAGTTCCTCTACGAAACGCGCCTGTTTCCCGAGCTGGAATACACCTTCAAGCATGCCCTAACTCATGAGGTAGCCTATGGCAGCCTCCTCCATGCGCGACGACGCGCACTGCACACCAAGATCGTGGAGGCCATCGAAGGGCTCTACCCCGATCGGCTGGCCGAGCAGGTCGAGCGGCTGGCCCACCATGCGGTCCGGGGAGAGGTCTGGGACAAGGCGGTGGCCTACGGCCGTCAGGCTGGGGTCAAGGCGACCGAGCGCTCGGCCTACCAGGAGGCGGCGGCATACCTGGAACAGGCCCTGGAAGCGTTGGGCCACCTCCCTGAGGACCGCGACACACGTGAACAGGCCATCGACATCCGGCTGAACCTTCGAGGAGTGCTCTTTCCGCTCGGAGAAGTCCAGCGCACCTTCGACCACCTGCGCGAAGCCGAGAGGCACGCCGAGCAGCTGAACGATCAACGTCGGCTTGCGCAGGCCTTATCCTCGATGCCAAACTGTTTGTTGTCGATGGGCGCTCCTGAGCGCGCGGTGGAGTATGGGGAGCGAGTGCATGCCATTGGCGCAGCCCTGGGGGATTTTGTCCTCCAGATGAGTTCGACCCTCTCCCTCGGCCAGGCCTATGTCACCATGGGCCACTATCGGCGAGCGGCCGATTACCTCAGGAGGACTATGGCTGGTCTCCAAGGCGATCAACGCTATCAGCGCTTCGGGAGAGCCGGCCTGCCTGCCGTACTCTCCCGAGCCATGTTCGTCTGGTGCCTGGCCGAGTTGGGTGAGTTTAAGGAGGGGATGGCCTCAGGAGCAGAAGCCATCCAGATCGCCGAGGTGGCTGGACACCCCTACAGCCTCGTCATCGCCTGTTATGGTTTTGGCCTGCTCCACCTCCGCAGAGGCGACCTCGCCAAGGCTGTCCCTGTGCTCGAGCAGGGCCATGACGTCTGTAACACGTGGGGGTTCCACACGCTTTCCTTCCACGGGGTCGCCTCGTTCCTGGGCGCGGCATATGTCCTGGCCGGGCGTGTGGCCGAAGCCCTCCCGTTGCTGGAGCGTGTGGTGGAGCAGACCGACGCTATGGGGGTCATCTTTGACCATGTGCTGGGCGTCATCCCGCTGGGCGAAGGGTATCTGCGGGCCGGGAGAATCGATGGCGCCCTGCACCAGGCTCGGCATGCGATTGAGGTCTGCCGCCAGCATCAAGAACGAGGGCACGAGGCCTGGGCCCTCCGCCACCTGGGCGAGATCCATGCGCAGCTCGATCCTCCAGAGGTCGAGTTGGCTGAGGCATACTATCACCAGGCCCTCAGCCTCGCCAACGAGCTGGAAATGCGCCCGCTCCAGGCCCACTGCCACCGCGGCCTCGGCGCCCTGTATCTCAAGATGGGTCAGCGGGCGCAGGCAAGAGCCGAACTTTCCGCCGCGATCGAGTTGTACCGTGCCATGGAGATGACCTTCTGGCTCCCCCCGACAGAGGCCGCATTGGCGGAGGCGGAGGGACGCTGATCACGTGAGCCGACCGCAGATCAGCAACCCGATGTCGCCTGAATCTCACTGATCTGACCCTCTGAGGCCTTACGTTTGCCCTGAGATGTAGATATCTCATGATATAATGGGGCTACGAGCTCATGGGGAGGAGGGAAAAATCCGTGAGCGCGAGAGGCAAGAAAAAAGATAAGATTTGTCGTGCGGCTGAGCAAGTGGCTCAACGGGTAAGGGAGGATTACCCGCAGGTGAAAACCGAGATCGATCTCGACACGGTAGAGGTCGAAGATGATGCCTATGTCTGGATCACGGTTGACACGCCGGATTTGATCGATGACGTGCGTGCTGTGGCCTGCAATTATGCTGGGGACTTCTGGGAAGCCGAGGATATCTTCATCGTCCCGCGCATGCGGTAGGCCGAGCATGTAGGGCATTCACCAGCACACAAAGTTTCCATGATGGACAGGAATGCATTGCACTGACACTAACGAGAAGACCCTCGCACCCATCAGGTGGGAAAACGCCAGGCCACTGGCCGAGCAGGTCGACGTCGCGGCAAACCTGGCCCATCCCAGCCTGGTGGAAATGACCCTGAGACGCCTTTCCGGGGAGGAGGGTTTTCACACCACCGTAGATCATCTAACGGTCCGCTATCTGGCCACCGGTGGGGCGAAGCGGGTCTATCTGGTCACAGCGCGCACCCAGCATAGGGACGCATACACCTTCGTGCTGAAGCAGTTCCTGCCGGTTAAGCTTGGCCATTTGCCTCCGGAGGCAACAGTCGGCGGTGCGAACGCCCAATCTGAAGACCTCGACTCTCGGCTCCTCGAACGCATGGTGTGGGCGGCACGTCGTGTGGACGAGGTGGCACCCGGCCTCTGCCCGCGCTTTGGAGGCTTTTGGGAATGGTCGGATGGGCGCGGCCAAACGTGCCGAGTGATGACCGAAGCTTACGTGGAAGGGCATAGCCTCGACCACTGGAAAGGCATCCTCGAAGACCGCTTCATCCGGGGAGACCTCGATTTTGTGCAGTACTCAGGGCAGCGTCAAGCCCTGGAACGCCAGGGGATTGCCGCATATGTGCGGTTGTGGGTGGTGCTCGGACGTCGGACCTTTACCAGCGATCCCAGTCCATGGAACGTGCTGCTGACTCCGACGACCGGCGGCTTGCAGCCGTCGATCATCGATTTACACAGCATTCACGACGGTGGGACCCCGCTGTACGTCTTTCAGACTCTTGAAGAGATGTTTGGCAACCGGGATGAAGTACGCGAGCATGTCCTTTGTCCGGGAATTCTGGATGCTCTCGGCAGGACGGCAGGGGTGCAGTTCCTCGAAGCGGTCCATGTGGCCATCGAGGCCCAGAGCGAAGTCCGTGAACGTGTCGGCTTGAGCCCTTTCACTGGCAGCATTCAGGCCATCTCGCACTTCCTGGCATCGCTGCCTGACCGCATCCCCGATGCACCATCGACCAGTGAACAGCTCTAGCCCTGTGGCGACAAGCAGCGTTGGTGAGCAGCCCAGACTTGCCTCGCACGGGGCGGAAATACCCCGAAACAACACGGAGCCTCAGGACCATGCGCACCGTCACATCCCTCATCATCATGCTGCTCATCGGCGTGCTCGCGGACACCTCGTGGGGACAGCCGTTTGCGACCTACGACCTGCGAGTGAATGGCGCCATCATCACGGTAATCGCAGCTGATC
>Ga0105104_10003842_pt1 | contig 10553 bp, 5 predicted proteins | sample PPLLaktember2015_3_FD_87034 | JGI IMG/M metagenome (GOLD analysis project Ga0105104, IMG submission 87034) | Freshwater sediment microbial communities from Prairie Pothole Lake near Jamestown, North Dakota, USA - PPLs Lake P7 Core (6) Depth... | ecosystem: Environmental > Aquatic > Freshwater >... | reverse complement strand
TAAAGAATTGATCGGATGGATTTCATGCTTAACTTCCATCCTTTTTCTCAGCGGAAAATTAGCCATTACAGGAAACAGATCATTATCTGAACTGAAGTAGTACACGGATCCCATTTGGGTATTTAAAATTGCAGATTTAAGAATGAAGTTTTTTTACCCGCCAGCCGGCACGAAGTGCTCCTTCGGAGAGGCCTGAGAATTAAACACTCAAAGAGTGTTTCAATATTGCTCCCATATTCGCCCTGATATTAGCGGGACCTTACAAAGCGGGAAGAATGAAGAAGTAAGATTGATTTCTTGTAGAGTCCGACCTTTCTATTTCAAGCCTGTAACATCCCGATGAAACCGAGTAATCTCGCACCGATTTGAACTTTTATTTAATGATTCTATATTACTAAGCCATTTCTCAAAAAGACACAAGAAATTCACATAAATGTCGGCCAAATGTCGTCTATATGTAGTTGACTATTTGGCTGCTTTTATTGGAAGGAATTACGGCTTTTGTTATTGCATTATTGACAGTGAGCTTGCAGGCTATTCGGGCAGCGAGAGTAAATCCGGTAGAGCCGCAACGATACGAGTAGTATCGAAGACTGAAATCCCTTTGTCTTTTATCAGAATTGCAACTTTGAGTCATAAATAAACGTATTTATATATTGCTTTGAGAAAAAAGGATATAATTTCAATAAATCTAAATATTTTTACGAGTACCAATCTTGAGTTAAAAGCAGTTGTTATATATTTTAACAATGTTTTACAAATGAATTACAGCAGCAAACGAATATTTTGATACTTTTAATCGGATTGAAAGATTGAGATACGGATAAATTCAAAGAAGACTATATAGTCCAAAGTATATTTAATTCATACAAATATAATGTTTATTAAACGGAGGCTAATCATGTTCAAATACTTGTACTCAAGATTTGGTTCTTTTATTGCATTGCTATTTTTTGTGAATGTCTGTGTTATTGCTCAGACCACGCTTAAAGATGAAATGCGCTTTCTTTGGGCAACTGCAACAGGCGGTTATATTCAAGACTGGCTTATTATTGGTGGATTTCCAAATCAAGACGGGAAAGGTTTTGATAATGATTATCTTCAAGAGCATGATGGAGAATTAAAAATCCAGCCTGTACCGGGAATGACGCATAAACTTCTGAATGGTTCACCTTTTGAATGGAAAAAATATCATTCACCGTACAACTATATTAATTTTTTTGATATACTGGAGAATGTCGAATATAGCAATAAAGTAGGATATGCCTATACGAAGGTTCAGCGCCCGGCAGATGGAAAAGTAATCCTTTCATTTGGACATAATGTCAGCAACAAACTTTGGGTTAACGGAAAACTTGTTTACGAGAGCAGAACCGACAACCAGGCTGAAGAAAACAATCATATTAAAGTCGAAATGGTTAAGGGCAGTAATTCGATTTTAATTAAATCTGTCCACGGCGGTTGGACTTGGGGATTCACGTTCCGAATCATTGAACCTGAAAACATTTCGCTTATCCATGATTTCAAATTATCGCCCGAAATATTAAAACCAGGTATAAAGGATAAACTCATTATTAAGACCGATAGAACGCTTAATCCCGAAATCCAAAAGTTTGATGTTACTGTAAAAGTTGTTGCCCCAGGTGGTAAAGTTGTTTCCGAAAAAACCGTAAAAAGGGGAGAACAAATTACTTTCGATTCAAAAACATGGCGGGACGGAGTTTATGATATTTGCTTTAAAAGCAATAATAACCGTGGTGAAGTAGAAACAGCATATATATATTGGTACAAAGGAAATGCTGTTCAAAAAGCAAAAGAACTTCTGGCAAGCATACCAAAAAATCCCAAGTCTCCCGACGATTATCATCATGTCATGCTCTCTCAGATGCTGATTGATAGGTTCGGTTTTAATCCGGATAAAGTTGATTCGACAAAATTATCTGATCTTTATTCTCCTCTGATGGAATATGAAGAATTAAAACTTAACATTGAAGGTAAGCAAGGCAGTGTCCGTGCAAATGGTTTCGTACGGCTGGCCTACATCGATGAAATCGATCATACTCCGCAATTTTGTCGTGCCTATCTTCCGTTAAATTATAATCCGGACAAAAAATATCCGCTTGTTGTGATGCTTCATGGCTACTTTGGAGAAAATCCGGTTTATGTCAAATGGTGGTCGATAGACCAAAGGCATTACTCTATTGTTGATAAATATCCGGTCATTTTTATCGATCCTCACGGAAGGGGAAACACAAGTTACAACGGCATCGGAGATAGAGATGTACTTCGCTGCATAGAATTAGCTAAACAGACTTTTAATGTTGATGAAGACCGTGTTTATCTGAAAGGCGAATCAATGGGAGGCGGCGGGACATGGAATGTCGGAACAAGACATCCTGAGTTATTCGCTGCAATAGCGCCTGTGTACGGCGCATGGGATTATCATGTATCTATGGATGAAAATCAACTGGCAAAACTCACTGAACGCGAACGATTCAGTTATGAAAAAAGCAGCTCGTTCGTTCATGCAGATGCTCTGTTGACAACTCCTGTTTTTGTTATACATGGAGACATCGATAAATCAGTTGATGTCAAAAATTCCAGATATGCAGTCAGTTTGCTTCAAAGATGGGGTTATGATATTCGTTATCATGAATACCCGGGTTTTGGGCACGAAGGAATTCCTTATAGCGATCAACTTATTCGATGGTTTCTCGAGCACAAAAGAAATTCTCATCCTGATAAAGTGCGTTTGAGATCGGCTGACCTGAAATCAGCATCGGCACACTGGCTAAAAGTTACACAGCGAAATGATCCAAATTCTTTTATTGAAGCCGAAGCTGAAGTGCTGTTAAATAATACCATAAAGTTGTCAACTGAAAATGTATTAGAAGTTCAACTCATTCCATCGAATAAATTAATCGATCCTCAAAAACCTGTAAAGGTCATTTGGAATGTAAATGATATTAGAGAGACAAGGGTTACGAATGGAAAAATAATGGTAAAGGATAAAAGTTATTCCCCTGCTCTCGTTTGTAAAACTCCGAAGATTGAAGGAAATATTGCTGAAATTATTACCTCACCATTTGCAGTTATCATCGGAACGATTTCGAACGATTCATTAATGACAAAAATGATAAATAAGAAATCGCAGGAGTTTATAACCTATTGGAAAAATTGGCAGAAATATGACCCCCGAATATTTAAGGATACAGAATTAAAAGATGCCGAGATGTCCAAATACTCTTTGATTCTTTTTGGCGATGCCGAAGCGAATCTCATAACTAAAAAGTTAAGTGATAAAATCCCATTAAAGATTTCATCCCGGGAAATTGAGATTTCGGGAAGAAAGTTCACAGCAAAAGATGCATGCGTACAAATGATTTATCCGCATCCAAACAATCCGGAAAGACATATCCTGGTTATCGGAGCAACTTCAGGCGAGGGAATGTACTTCTGCAACCAATCAACTCTAGACTATGATTTCGTTATTCAGGATGGCGTAATTCCAAATAAGCCTGGATTGACAAAAGAAAAGCTTAATATAGCTTCCGGTATTTTTGATTACAATTGGCAGATTAAAAATGAACTCCTTAATACAGGGGATCCGGAACTAAGAAAGACCTGTCCTATTCGGAAAGTACTACCCGATCTGACAACTAAGATCGATAAAATACCTGTAATTGATGCACAAATCTTTGAATCTTATAAGGGAAAATATGAAATACGACAGGGAGTAAATATAGATATCTATACGGATTCCGGTAAACTAATGGCTAAAACTCCCGAAGGAGCAAGGATTCAACTTTTTCCACTTTCCAATTCAGAATATTTTATTGAGGTAGCAGATATACAATTAACATTCGGTAAAACCGAGGCCGGTAAAGTTGATAAATTAACTATTCATCAAAACGGAAGGGACACTAACGCAAAGAAAATTGAATAGCCGCTGAAGATAAATAAAGTTATACAATGCGGATGCAAGAATAAACTATTTCCACCGAAAAGTCCTCCCCTAAAGAGAGGAATAGGTGGGGCAAACAAGGCAGCGGCTGCAAGTCCGGTTTAGGTTCTTCGATACGAATAGTATCGAAGACCGAAATCCCATACAACGGGATCGAAGCGCTTCGCTGCGAATAATCGCGAAGTGCGGAGATCCCGATTTATCGGAATTGATTCATGTTTAAATTGACTATCATTTTAGTTATATAAAGTCAGTATCTCTCTGTTTATTTGGCATTTAATTTCCACCAGTCGAAATTAAAAAGAATGTGCTCGCCGCCTTTGAAAACGAAGTACACATCATGTACTCCTTTTACCTGATTCACTTTACACGACTGAACAGCCCAATTTTGCATACCTCCTGTGTTTTTAATAACACATATTCCAAGCAAGCTGCCGGTGCTGCTATCGAGGCGGATTTCAAAGCTTCCGCCACTGGAAACCGAAGCCGCACTTGCATCGAACGATTTTACACCTTTACCAAAATCGACCCCTTTAATTTTTATCCAGTCGCCGTTTTCGATGCTGCAAATGTTCATTCCCCCGGCTTGACATGTTTCTGTGTTTATGCCGTATTGTGCATTCATTGTTTCGGCTTCAACACGATCAAATGGATTAACGTATGATAATTGCGCCAACCCGTCAACTGTGTTCACCATAGTATCAATGGTCCCATCGGCATTGTGTTTAAATTGGTCGATGCAAAGATTGCGTTTATAAATTGGTGGGATTTTAGCCTGCTTAGCCACTATTCGGTTGTGATATGCCTGGTACCACATGCCACTAAACTTAAAAATTGCCTGATGGTTATTGTTGTCGTTATGCGGTGGCTGCTTGGAAATAACACCTCCGTATGTAAAGCCAGATGTGGGACTTGTACTTTTCATGTAATCGATACGCATTTGTGCACTGGGATTAGAAGAATATGAGAAATAATAGATACCATTGTTTTTATGCATCCATGATGCTTCGAAGAAATTGAGCGCCGATAAATGGATGGCAGAGTCGGACAAACTAATCATATCGCGGTTTAGTTTTATTACGCGGACATTATAGTCGCCATTTCCTCCAAAATACATGTAGGCTTGTCCGTCATCGTCGATAAAGGTCATTGGGTCGAAAAGCCACATGTTTTGAGCAGGCATAACACCGGGTGTGTTCGTTTCAACAAGTTTTTTGCCAATAGGGTCCTTAAAAGGCCCTAATGGATTATCGGCAACAGCTACACCAATGCCATTTCCACCATTTCCAAAATATAGAAAGATTTTTCCATCGCGTTCAGCAGGCGACGGTGCCCAGCTATTACCTGCCCAGGCTGCATCTCTGGGTACTTCGAACACAATGCCATGATCAGTCCAGTTTTTTAAATCGCTACTCGAAACACAGACTATAGACTTCATGTTATAGCCGCCCTTTTCATCTTTTGGGTTATCGTCATCATTAGAACAGTATAGATAAACCCTTCCGTTATAAACAAGTGCACCGGGGTCGGCTAAGTAACGATGAGAAACTATTGGATAATCGGCTAATGAGTATTGACAAAAGCCAATTAAAATAAAAAACAGCATAGTAAAAAAACAAGTTATTATTTTCATAATTCAATAATATTAGTTTATAGAATATTTAATTAGTTAGTTGTTTAATTTATAACATTTTGATTTTTATTGATTTCAAATCTTTTGTTTCGGAACTGTTCCCATACAAAATCTCATACTCCCCAACTGCTACAACCATTTTGCCGATCATTCTATCGAAGAATTCAAACGAATTGTAAGGCAAAGTAATTACAGCCTTACCAGTTTTCCCGGCAGCCACACTCACTTGCTGGAAACCTTTTAAGGTTTTAATCGGACCATCGTTATCATTTATTCTGCGTACATAAACCTGAACAATTTCAGTTCCATCAAGTTTACCCTTGTTTAAAACAGGAATAAATAGTTCGACTGATTCGTTATTCTTTATTTCTGTTTTATTTAGGTTGGCTTCTCCAATAACAAAAGTTGTATAGCTTAAACCATAACCAAATGAGAAAAGTGCGTCAGACATAAAGCGATAAGTACGGCCTTTCATCGAATAATTTTCAAAATCGGGTAATTGATTTACATTTTTATAGAAAGTGATTGGAAGTTTACCCGATGGGTTATAATCACCGAAAAGGACATCAGCTACTGCCTGACCTCCAGACTCTCCACTATACCATGCCTGCACAATAGCCTCACAGGTTTCAGTTTCGGGCAATAAACCTATTGCTGATCCAGAACAGTTTACAAAGACAATTTTTTTGCCGGCCTTTTTTAAAAGTTGCAGACATTTACGTTGCTCGTTCGGTAATTCTATATCGGTTCGGTCGCCGCCTTTAAAGCCGGGAATGGAGACAGGCGATTCTTCGCCTTCGAGATAAGGTGAAATTCCACCCACAAAGACAACGATATCGATCCCTTTTAGTTTGTTTATAAGTGTTTCGTAATTAACAGGGATTTCCTTTCCGATATTAAGTTTGAGGTTAGCTTCAGCCCACACCTGATCTTGAACGAAACGGACTTCAACCTCATATTTTTTACCCTTTTCTACTTTTAAGGGAATCCGTAAAGGAGCTGCCCTCCAAGCGTTAAAATTTAGCAACTGCTCACCGTTTACCCAAAGTTCGGTAAGCCCGAGCGCTTCTACTCTGAAAACAATTTCACCCGATTGTGAAGGAGTATAAACTGTTTCATATTTTGCAGAGAACGCTTTGAGGTGTACACTTTTACTAAACTCATGCTGGCCAGCTGTTGTGAGGTTAATTGGATTTATAATCTGATCGATAGTTACAGCCTCTCCTTCGAATTTTTTGTTGTTCCAATATGTAGCTCTGATTCCAGGTTTTCCATCGATACGGCACTCGGTAATAAGGCTTTCGGTAATTACACTTTCAGTCAAATCACACCCTTGATCATATAAAAGCCTTCCATCGGGCAGTTTTGACTTTATACCATTTAAGATGGTTATAGTCCTGACGGGCATTCCGTTGTAATTTCCCCATAAAAGAGGTTCGTTGTTTGCATTAGGTCCAATAACAGCAATTTTCTTTTCGTTCTTAGACAGTGGCAGTATATTATTCCTGTTTTGCAGAAGTACAATCGATTTGCGCGCTATGTCCAAAGCCAGTTTCCTGTGTTTTTCATTGTTTACAATACTTACGGGAATTTTTGCCCACGGTACAAGAGTATCGTTATCCATTTCACCCAAATCGAAACGCCCTTTCAATACGCGAATTACATTCATATCAATATCGCTTTCACGGATCAATCCCTGGGCTACCGCATCGGGTAATTTCTCATAAGCATAACCGAATCCACATTCAACATCTGTACCTGATAAAGACGCTCTTGCAGCTGCATGGGTAATATCAGGCGTAACTTTTTGTGTTTGCCAAAAATCGGCTAGGGCTCCACAATCAGACACAACAAGGTGTTTGTATCCCCATTCCTTACGAAGTATCTCCTGCAAATAACGGTTATTACCGCAACAGGGTTCATCATCTATACGTTGGTAGGCACACATAACCTGCTGTACGTCTGCGTCTTGTACTAGTGATTTAAAAGCAGGGAGGTAAGTTTCCCATAAATCTCGCGGGTCAATATTTGTGAGATTTAGTGTATGCCGGCTCCACTCAGGTCCGGAATGAACTGCATAGTGCTTGGCACATGCCAGTAATTTTTTATATTTAGAATCAGATGGACCTTGCAGTCCTTTCACTACCGAAACTCCCATACGCGACATCAGAAATGGATCTTCGCCATAAGTTTCCTGTCCACGTCCCCAGCGTGGGTCCCGGAAAATATTGATGTTGGGTGTCCAAACGGCAAGACTTCTAAAACGCTGGTTTTCTTCTCCTTTCTCTTTCGACTCGTTGTTTTTGGCTCTAACTTCATCAGAAATTGCGGAAAAAACTTCATAAACCATCTGTTCATCAAATGAAGCTGCCATTCCTATTGGTTGAGGAAAAACAGTGACATTCGTGTTATTTGATAAACCATGCAGGGCTTCGCTCCACCAGTTGAATTTTTTAATCCCTAACCTGGGAATTGGTTCCGAAATATCGCACATCAAGCTTGCTTTCTCTTTTAATGTCAAGCGTGAAACCAGATCCTTTGCTCTTTCATCAGAGCTTAAATTAGGGTCTTGAAAGAAATATTGCTGTCCCCACAGATTAAATGTTAAAAAAGTAGATACTATAAATATATAATATTTTGTCATTTTTTAATATTCATTAGTTTGTTGTGCATTTAAAATTCTGAGTTAATGTCAATAGTTGTGTAAATAAAGCTTAAGCGACGCGCCGTAACTTGGGCGTAGATTTTAGTTTTAACTGGTCAATAGTTTCCGAAACAATTTTATGAGCATTGATTTTTCTGAACCTTTGTTGTTGTGCTGTAACAAGTTTAAAAACAAGATACAAGGCAGATTCCCGTGAAGGGATACGCTTTGCAGCATTGGTTCTGAGCTTCACACTGGCAAAGATAGATTCAATAACGTTGGTGGATTTTATACTGGGCCAGTGTTGTTTTGGGAACTGCATATAGGTAAATAATTCATCAAGGACATCTCCTAAAGATGCAACAGCTATTGGATAGAATTTTCCATAGGATGAACGAAAAAGACTTACAAGCTTCCGAGCTTCTTCGGGAGAACCTGCGTAATACATCCCTCTCAGAGCCTGAAGCACTTCGTCGTGTTTGGAAGCAGGTATCTTATCCAAGACATTACGCATCTTGTGCAGAAAACACCGCTGACGTTTTACCTGTGGATAAATATCTCTCAAGGCATTCCATAAACCAAGAGATCCATCAGCAATCATCAAACCTATCCACTTCAGGCCACACCGTTTTAAATCACGCAATACATCACGCCAGGAATCAGCGCTTTCACGATACCCCTCAACAAGGCTCAATATCTCTTTCAGTCCCTGTCTATTCAGGCCTACAACAACCAAAACGGCCATTGAATCACTTTTCGGACCTGCCTTGGGATAAACACCATCAGCCCATACATAGAGATAATCTTCTTCCAATGAACGTTTACTCAATGATTCATAGTCCTTTTGCCATGTCTGTTTCAAACGGACAACACTTGCTGAGGATAATGGTGCTTCCGACCCAACAAGACTGTCAAAGCATTGCCGGAAATCACCTGTGGCAAGTCCATGAAGATACAGCTGAGGGATCAACTGCTGCATCTGTTCAGACATCCGTTGATAGCGGTATACGATCTGTGACTCAAAGGTTTCACGCAAACGAGGTACACGCACAGGAATGCTACCGCTACCCACAAAGATCTTTCGTTGACGTCCGTAACCGTTACGATAGCGTTTCTCTTCGCCTGGTCCGTGGTGTTCGTAATACTCACGTCCCAGAACGGCTTGTATCTCTTCCTGTAATGCTTGTTGAATCAAACGTCGCGCTCCTTCAAGCACCAAGTGCTCTAAACTTGGTTGAATATTTTCTGCTATTTGCGTTGCAACAGTCGTTTGTTTCTTGTACTTTTTCATTGAGCGCATCCTCCTTAGGTTTAAATAACTTTGAAATTGACACCCTAAGGTACGGATGCGCTTCTTTATTTTCTATTAACTTACATTATCTACACACATTTTGAATGTAACTCATCTTTTTCGGGGAATACTTTCAATAACATCAATTTAATAAAATATTATTCAATTTTTACTGTTAGAGACATCTGGAAAACCCCTCTCAAGAGTCCGAATAGAAGAGAGCGGGTAAAAATTAGAGATTATAGATTTGTAAACTGTTCTTTGTCATAGCTATTCTCACTTGAGAAGCACACGCTGATGAGCGCGAGGCTCTCGGAGAGCATATTCTGCTTTCTATGCAATCAGTGTAATGAATCTCCGGATATTGTACACCGTGGCTGCAAGCATGAACTGAAATCGATTTCTGCCGAAGTCGCAATATCGACATCGGACGTAATTCAGAACGACAGTCATAAATCCAAATGGCCTTTCAACAGCATTACGTGTCTTCGAATAGATCGTGTTCTGCTTCCTTTGTTTCTCCGTTATCGGACGATTTCTGTAGCCCTTGTGCATAATCTTCGGAACGATGCCCTGCTTTTTCAATTGTTCACGACGTTCTTTCTTCCTTATTCGTGCGCTTCATTGTTGTCCTTTCGTCTTGTTTCTTTCAATATAATACATGACGTAAGGTTTGATACTTAATAAATATATTTACTTTAGTTTTTCAGAAGCCTCTATACATCAAAACGGAAGGGACACTAAAGCAAAGAAAATTGAATAGCCGCGGAAGGTAAATAAAGTTATACGATGTGGATGCAAGAAAAAACTATTTCCACCGAAAAGCCCCCCTAAAGAGAGAAATAGGTGGGGCAAATTAGGCAGCGGTTGCAAGTCCGGTTGAGTTTCTTCGATACGAATAGTATCGAAGACCGAAATCCCGTACAACGGGATCGAAGCGCTTCGCTGCGAATAACATCGAAGTGCGGAGATCCCGATTTATCGGAATTGATTCATGTTTAAATTGACTATCATTTTAGTT
>Ga0105104_10003840_pt1 | contig 10557 bp, 9 predicted proteins | sample PPLLaktember2015_3_FD_87034 | JGI IMG/M metagenome (GOLD analysis project Ga0105104, IMG submission 87034) | Freshwater sediment microbial communities from Prairie Pothole Lake near Jamestown, North Dakota, USA - PPLs Lake P7 Core (6) Depth... | ecosystem: Environmental > Aquatic > Freshwater >... | reverse complement strand
GTAAACGCCCCAAAGACCGTCATCACGGGACATAAAGGTCTTCTCCAGGGTATCTTCATCGAAATCTGGAACTCCCCATAGATCATATTCTAAGCATCCCCTTTTTGCAGCTAACCGCATCGCCTCCCATTGGAGTAGATATGCCGGCATTCGGTTGCGCTCTTCATCACTGGAAGCACCGTAAAAATACCAAGCTCTTTTTCCGCGCATGAAGAGCATTAATGCAGCCAAAGGAGTGTCATGATATTTTGCGACTAATAATTCACAGGAATTATCCCTATTAAATATTTTGAAGACCGATCGATAATAGTCCGGGTGATGGACTCCAAATTGATTGCGTTCTCCTGTGATTTTCATCAGTTGAAGGAAAATATCAATATCTTGAGAACTTTCGATTGTGATTTCCTTCTTTTGAGCAAGCCGTATATTGTATCTGGTTTTCTGCTTCATCCTTCCAAGGATCTCATCTTCACTCCCATCCAATGATAAAAATATCGACCTTCTGGGCTGAATTGAAAATTCCTGCTTTTCAAATTTTGAATTTAACAAACACAGATCCCCAAACTCATCTTCCCAACTGTCAGGTTCGATATAAAGCACAATAGCATTATGGTTTTGGCACTGCCAGATCAATTCATCCATTATTCCTTTACGGAATAGTCCAATTGGACCTTTTGGTACATATCCAATCGAAAATCCTAAAGGCAGCTTTCTTAATAAGAGATGAGCACCCGAAGTGCCGGTTTTAATAAAAACAGACTTCCATCCAAACTGCGCTTTAAACTCCCCCCAAAGCCGAGTTTGGAGAATATGAGCGTTTAGATGATCGCTAAGATAAAGGTCCCATTCTGATGGTGTTATAACACTCATTAATTTATCTTTAAAATATCATTAAATATTGATTTTTTAATTTCAGCATTTGGAATTATTTTGTTCAATTCGTCGATGATCTTTTCACCGGATCCGTCCTCAGCCAGGGCTATCAGTTCTTCCACTGCATCGTTCAGAGCCTTACCGCGCAGCTCTTCCTGACCTTGCTCGGAATAAATATCAGGGTGGGTTGTTTTATTAAATTGCATTCCATCATTCCAAAGGTCTTCACTTAGTTTTTCACCTTCTCTGATTCCGCTGAAGACAATGTCAATATCTTTTCCTGGTTCCAATCCTGAAAGTTTAATTAGATCTTCAGCAAGATCCACGATCTTGACCTGCTGGCCCATGTTCAGGATAAAAGTTTCTCCGCCCTTTCCAAATCCTGCAGCCTGCAAGACCAAATGCACAGCTTCTGGGATGGTCATGAAATAGCGTTTCATTTTGGGGTGAGTTACGGTCACAGGTCCGCCATGTGCAATTTGTCTTTTAAATAAAGGCACTACACTTCCACGGCTTCCTAACACATTTCCAAACCTTACAACTGAAAAAGCCTGCTTTGATTTTTTTGCAGCATCTAAAACCAACATTTCGGCCAACTTCTTGCTTGCTCCCATTAAACTTACTGGCCGTATCGCTTTATCTGTGGAAATGAGTACAAGTTTCTTCACATCGTGATTTAAACAACTTTGAATAATGTTTTTCGTTCCTAAAACATTGTTGAGGATGCAATCCTCGATGTTATTTTCCATCAGGGGAACATGTTTGTGGGCAGCAGCATGAAAAACGACCTGTGGTTTAAACCTTGAAAATTCTTGTTCGATCCGGTTTGCTTCCCTGATATCTGCAATGGATGCGGATAATTTCAAATTTGGATAATTTTCATTGATCTCCAGGTAAGCCTCAAAAATACTGTTTTCCCCATGCCCAAGAAGGATCAATTCCGAAGGTTCCCAGCGAGCGATCTGTCGGCAAAGCTCAATTCCGATCGATCCCCCCGCACCTGTAACCAATACTGTTTTCCCCTTTAATATTTCACCAACTACCTTATCGTCAATGTTTGTAGGCTCACGTTGGAGCAGGTCAGCAATATCAACCTCTCGTAGGCGAGAGACGCTTACTTTGCCGCCCAAGAGTTCATAAAGCCCTGGCATCGTCCTAAAGGAAATATGGCTCCTTCGGCAGGCATCTGAAACTGCCCTGACAACGCTGCCTGGGGCACTGGGAATGGCAATGATCACTTCATTGACCATTTTAGTTTCAATTATTTTTGAAATATCGCGTAGTTTTCCGATCACCGGAACACCATGGATCTGCTGTTTGAACTTGTCTGGGTTATCATCAAGAAACCCGACTGGTTTAAGATTAAGCTGTGAATTTTTCAAAAGCTCTTTTGCAACCAACTCCCCGGCATCCCCAGCACCGATGATCAAAACATGTCTTTGGGAAGTAGTTTTGCCGAAACCTGTGGTCCGGTTCCAGTCTTCCGCAAACATTCTCAATCCGTATCTCAATCCGCCAACAAAAATGATCGATTGGATCCAGTCAATAATCAAAACTGACCTTGGAAAAGAAATGAAATAACGGTTCTTAAATAAGACCAACATCAAAACAGATACCACAACCGACGCGGCTGTTACAGCTACCAAAACCAGCCGTAACTCCTTCATGCTGGCATAGATCCACATTCGGCGATACAGCCCAAAAAAATAATAAACTGTGATCTTTATTAAAAGGGATAAACCGATCATCCAAAGAAGTGAAAGGTAGTAATTACTGAATATTTCGATTAATTCAAGACGAAGGATATAAGCACTGAGGACTGAAATGATCACTAAGATTGCGTCACCGATCAGAACATAACGATTGCGGATGTTAAATTTATTTTTCACTTTATAGTCCGCGGAAACCAATGACTGAACCGATGGTCCGTAACAAGATAATGAAATCAAGAGGGATATTTCGGTGCATAATGTAATAAAGATCATGCTCAAGTTTTACTGCGGTCTCTTCAATATTGGATGCATATCGGTAATTGATTTGAGCCCAGCCGGTCACACCTGGTTTGACAAATAAGCGGGCCCGGTAAAAAGGGACTTCTTTTTCCAGGTTTTGGACCAACTCAGGTCTTTCTGCGCGGGGGCCTACCAGGGATATATCTCCTCGTAGAACATTGAAGAATTGCGGGAGTTCATCAATATGACTTTTTCGCAAGAATTTGCCGATACGTGTCGCGCGCTCGTCGTTCTAAACTGCGAATCTGGCAACGCCGTCTTTTTCAGCATCGCGGCTCATACTGCGGAATTTGTAAAGGTTGAATTGTTTTCCACTCTTACCTACACGTGTTTGGCTGAAAATAATAGGTAAGCCATCATCAATAACAATAAGGAGGGCGATTATCGGGAATAGAGGAATTAGGAAAACTGTGCCAATGATTGACCCTATTAAGTCTATCAGGCGCTTGATCAATTCATAACTTCCGCTAGCGTGCGCTCTATCAACGAAAGACCTCAGTACCCAATCGTCAGCTAATAAAGAAATGGGAACCTGCCCAAGTAATTCCTCATAGATGATTGGCATGGTTGTTACTTCAATACCCTGCTCTTCGGCTGAAAGTATCGCGGAATAAAGCGTATCCTGCATGTCCCCCGAAATAGCGAAGATCAGATCGGTGATGGACTGTTTTTCTATAACATCTAACAAAGTTTTGCTGCTTCCAAGAACCGGCAATCCATTTATCATGGTCTTTTGTTTCTTTTGATCGTCATCAATAAAACCAACCACAGTAAAGGGAGTTGGCTTGATTTTTTGAATTATTTCAGTAAAGATGGATCCCGCGCGCCCTGCTCCTATAACCAGAACTCGCCTTAAGAATGCCGGGGCATTAAAAACCCTGATGTACAACAATCGCCATAAAAGATTTAGGATTGCGACGGCACCAATAAAACCCGCTACACCCCTTCTGGGTAATGACTTCGGCTCGGATATGAAGAATATCGAGAGATAAAGAATCATACAGATCGCCGCAGCTGCTGCAATCCCTCTGACCGTCTCAGCACGTTTGCTTGCCCGCCTCGGATCATATAATTCCAAAAGCAATGCCAGCCATATGATTGGTAATAGAAAATACCAATCAGGTGGGCGTTCTTTAAGGAATTGCCAACTGAATTTCAGCCATTGATCACCCATTGCCCAGAAATATAGGGCAACTGCTAGTGCAATGGCGATCACGATAAGGTCACCCAAAAGAAGAATAAACCTCCGCTCGCGCGTGGTTATTCGCCATAAGGGCTTTTGATTTTGCTGATATTTTTTCATAATAGAAAAAGTGCAGTTATTTTGATAAATAACTGTACAAGAATCCGCCCCCCCAGCAGAAATGAATGGTTGCAAACGCAAATGCCATCTTCAGGTAACAGCCATCTCTCTTTTTGACGGATTCAATGATGCTGCTCGAAAAAAGGGCAAGTAAATAGAAACCAACGCCCGTTGCAAGTATTATACGAGCAAATGGTGCAAAAATAGATAAGATTCCAAGAATGATCATGGATAAAACAAAAAATGGAGGTAATGCTTGCCTCCAGCGAAGGCTTTTTGGATACTTGCGCAGCATTCTGTTTTTCCAAAAACCATATCTCCAGTATTGATTCGCTAATTCAGCCAGATCTTTCCTGGCATAATACTTCGACCGAATGGAGGAATCCAGCCATACTTTGCCTCCATTTTGGCGCAACCGGGTATTAAACTCATAGTCTTCATTTGAAAGCAACTCTTCATCAAATCCCCCAAGGCTAACAAAGTCGCTTTTTTTGAAAGCTCCAAATGGTACAGTATCCACAAAACCGGATTTTGCGTTTATTCGGTATCCCGCGTCCCCAGCTCCCAACGGGTGAGCCACTGCTCGCGCGATGGCTTTGGCAATACAAGTTCCATTGCCAGGGCAGATCTCCCAAATACCTCCCACATTTTGAGCTTTTCCAGACCTGAGCAGATCAATACTATTTTGAATGTAATTGCTATCCGGGACAGAATGCGCGTCTAACCGTAGTAGATAATCCCCTTGAGCCGAATTTGCAGCAAGATTGATGGCTGCGGGTATTGTTCTTCTGATGTTGTCAACTATACGAATAGAAAGCCGAGAATTCTTGAACGCGAATTCCTCTATCTTTGAACGGGTATTATCGGTTGACATTGCATCTGCGATTACAACTTGCATCTTTTCAGGCTCAATATTTTGGTTCAGGATCGCTTGCAATAACAACTGGATAGTCCTTTCCTCATTAAAACAGGGGACTATGATTGATATTTCAATTTGAGGATTTTTTCTTTTGACCATAAATTAATGGTAGTTTTACCATAAAAGTACTCCCTGCTTCTACCCTGCTCTCTATGGAAATTGTTCCTCCATGAGCAAGGACAACTTGCTTTGCAATGGCTAACCCTAAACCAACCCCTCTCCCCTGTCCTCCTTTGCGTGATTTGTCAGTTTGATAGAATCGCTCAAAGATCCGGGCTTGATCACTCTCTGATATTCCCGGACCGGAATCTTTTACCTTAATGATCCCATTCATCCCGTCCGTTAAAGATGAAATTCGAATAGTGCCGCCTTTTGGAGAGAATTTGATCGCATTGTCAACTAAATTATTAATTACCTGACTAATTTTTTCTGCATCTGCTGGAATAATTAATGGTTCAGTTAATTCTTTCTCAATAACTATTTCAGCCAAACTTATTTGAAATTGGAATTTTTCTAGAATATTTCTTATCAATTGGTTTATATCAACAGGCGATTTTTCTATTAATACTGTTCCGGCATCGAGTCTTGCCAGAGTAAGAAGGTCATTTACAAGAAAATTTAATCTTTCGGTTTCTCCAAGTATGATCTTTGCCGCGCGCTTTGACTCTACTTTTTTATTGATCGTACCATCATATATAGCTTGAGAAAAACCCTGGATCGAAGTTAAAGGGGTTTTTAATTCGTGGGAAACATTGGCAACAAAATCCTTTTGAGATTGCATGCTGCTTTGCACTTTTGCCACCATTTCATTGATCACCCCGCCGAGTTGCCTTACTTCCAATGGACCTTCAATCGGAACATTTACATAATTACCCTCGCCGATTTGGCTTGCGGAAAGGGCGATTTTTTTCAATGGTCTAGTGATCCAGCGGGCAATAAACCAACCCAGGATAAATGAGAGCACCAATGCAACAATCCCAGCCCTGATCAGTGGGGTCATGAGTTCATCCTGGAAAACAGTGCTGATCGAAACTTCCGGCCGAAGTGTGCTTGTGACTAGAAAATAATTACTTCCGATCCGGCTGATCTGATAAAACCAGGTCTGTTTATTATTATCTTTAAATAATAAGATCTTGTCCTTGCTTTGATCAACTATTAAAGAAGGGTTACTAAGTCCGGGAAAGCTAGCGATATCATTCGAACCGGATGAATATGCTATTGTCCCCAAGTCGTCCAATATTGCCACATTGACATCAAAGATCTTCACCTCGTCCAAAAAAAGCTTGATGAATGATTCCCATTCAACATCGATCACAAGTGCCAATCGCTCCCTTAAAAAGCCATTTACCAGGGAAATTCTGTAGAATACTTGGCGGTAAAGCATTGGGCTGTTTCTAAAAGCTACCGCAATTCCTGAGAAGGCGATGAGCAGAACAAAAACAACGATTACTAAGTATGTCAACCAAAGGCGGTTGCTGATCTTTGAGGAGAACATTAATCCCTTAATTTATAGCCAAACCCGGTAACAGTCTCGATCTGAACAGTACTGGCTTCAAGTTTTTTCCTTAACTGTGCAATATGAACATCCACAGTTCGTGTCTGACCGGCAAAATCATAACCCCAAGCCAGATATAAAAGTTGATCCCGGCTGTAAACTCTTCCGGGTTCCTCTGCCAGAACGCGCAAAAGCTCAAATTCCTGAGTCCGTAAAAATATTAGCTTCCCTTCGACTGAGACTTCTCTGCGCTGCATATTGATCGTGATATCGCCAACTTTGATGATTACTTCTTCTGTTCTCTTTTTTAAATTATTCCTGCGGAGAACTGCCTTGATCCGTGCGATCAATTCGCGCGGATTGAATGGTTTTGTCAGGTAATCATCTGCTCCCAACTCCAGGCCAAGGATCTTGTCTATGTCATCATCTTTTGCAGTTAACATGATGACAGGCACCTGGTTATTCGATGCTCTTAACCTACGGCATACATCAAATCCGCTCATGCCTGGTAGCATCACATCCAGGACCACAAGCGTTGGTTTAGTCTGCATTATGTCATTGAAAGCCACCAATCCGTCATTGATACCTTTGCAGTGGAATCCTTCCCGTTCGAGGTAAATCCACACAAAGTCTATGATGCTTTGTTCATCGTCAACAACAATGATGGTTTCTTGGTTTTCTGAGTTCATAAGAATGGGAATTATTCAACTTCTACGGTCGCCTCGATCTCCACCAGGCCATTTTTGGGTAACGCCGCAACTTGAACAGTTGATCGCGCAGGAGGATCAGATTTAAAAAACTCTCCATAAACAGCGTTCATGGCCTGAAAGTCATTCATATCCTTAAGAAAGACCGTGGTTTTAACCACATTATCCAAAGATGAACCGACCGATTCAATGATATTTTTTAAGTTAGATAACGATTGGCGTGTCTGTTCAGCAACTCCACCTATCGCAAAATCATTTGTCGTTGGGTCAAGACCCAACTGACCTGAAAGAAATACCAGGGAGCCTGCCTTTATCCCTTGAGAGTAAGGACCCAGTGCTTTTGGTGCATTTGCCGTATTTAGAACCTGTTTCATTTTCACCACCTATATATTTAAAGATTTAATTATTATATCCAAGCCAATACTAGGTTAGTTTTTATTATGTAAAAAGTAAGTAAAACCCGGACTGGTATAATTACGCGGATTTATCAGAATAACTCAAAGAAGAAGCGCAGGAAAATTGTTAATGTTATTAGAGAATCTTGAGGCGATCGAAGCCCGATACCAGGAAATCAATAAACAAATTGAAGCTAATATTTCAGATTACCAGCAAGTCGCCGAACTCTCCAAAGAGAAAGCAGATCTGGATGATGTTGTACGTAAAGCCAGGGAATATCGGCAAACACTAAAAGCCATTGAAGAAGCTGAACAGCTGGTTGAGTCCGAAGATGAAGAATTAAAAACGCTGGCATCTGATGATCTGCTTACATTAAAGCCGAAGGCAGATCAACTGGAACAGGATCTGAAAAATTTACTTATACCAAAAGATCCGCGAGACCAGAAAAACGTCATTATGGAGATCCGCGCGGGTACCGGTGGAGACGAGGCAGGGCTTTTTGCCGCCGATCTTTTCCGTATGTATTCCCGTTACGCTGAAAATAATCGCTGGACCATCGAAATCCTTTCTCAGAATGACACCGGGATAGGAGGTCTGAAAGAAATTATTCTCCTGATCAAAGGTAAAGGCGCTTATTCAAAGCTCAAATACGAATCCGGTGTTCACCGTGTTCAGCGCATACCATCCACAGAATCGTCTGGGAGAATTCATACTTCTACAGTGACTGTCGCCGTCCTTGCTGAAGTTGAAGAATTGGATATCGATATTCCTGCTTCTGACTTGAGAATTGATGTTTTCAAATCCGCTGGAGCGGGTGGTCAGAATGTTCAGAAGAATGAAACAGCCATCAGAATTACTCACCTGCCCAGCGGCTTGGTGGTTGCCTGCCAGGATGAAAGATCACAGGGTCAAAACCGTTTGCGTGCCATGAGCATTTTAAGAGCCCGGATCTATGAAATGGAAGAACTGAAACGCCACGCTCAAGCAGATGCAACTCGGCGTTCCCAGATCGGATCAGGTGAGCGCTCTGAGAAGATCAGAACATACAACTTCCCTCAATCCCGAGTGACTGATCACCGCATTAATATTTCATCTCATAACCTCCCCAATGTGCTTGCAGGAGGGTTGGACCAATTCATTAGCGAACTTTCAATGCGCGATGAATCGGAGCGCCTTTCTGTTACTGAGCCGGAGGATTAAGACGGTTGTTCTTGGGGAGTGGCTGCAAAAAGCCCGTGAGCAGTTAAGACAATTTCCTGAAATATCCGTCTCATCTGTTTACGCGATTATTGGGTTTGTTCTAAATAAACCTGCACATTTTGGTTTATCACACCCGGAAATATATTTATCTCCCTCAAGTGAAAAAGAATTGTACGTTCTCTTTTATCGCCTGCTAGCTGGCGAGCCCCTGCCATATCTGATCGGAAAACAGGAATTCTTTGGGATCGATTTTAATATAAACCCTGATGTTCTGATACCCCGTCCTGAAACTGAGCTATTGGTCGAGGTTGCTCTGGATTGGCTGCAAAAAAAGAAAGGGAGAACTTTGATTGCTGATGTCGGGATAGGATCCGGCTGTATTTCTGTGGCGATTGGAAAAAATTTGCCTTACGCATCAATAATCGGGACAGATTTTTCCTTCAAAGCTTTGAAAGTGGCACGAGGGAATATAAAAAAGTATCAACTCGAAAAACAAATTCGCCTGCTACAAATTAATTTATTGGCAGGATTGACTGCCCGGTTCGATTGCATTTGTGCCAACTTACCATATATACCTACTAAGACGCTTTCCTCGCTTCCCGTCAAGAATTATGAACCCATGGCAGCATTGGATGGCGGGGTCGATGGGTTAAAGTTCATTGAGCCGCTCCTTTACCAATCAAAAAAAGTGGTCAAGCCTGGTGGACTGATACTTTTTGAGATCGAGTCAACCTTATCGTCATCAGTATTTGATCTGTCGACCTTTGTTTTTCGGGATGCTTCCGTTAAAATTCAAAATGATCTGGCAGGACTTCCTCGCCTTGCTCAAATACAATTGAGTGACTAATTAATGAAAACCCGTTTACTTGACCAAAACAGCAAAACTGCTTTTCAGGAAGTGCTCACCGTAATAAAGTCTGGAGGAGTGGTTGCAGTGCCAACAGACACGGTTTACGGGATCGCATGTTCAGTATATGATCTTTATGCGATCCAGTCACTTTATAAAATAAAGATCCGTGAAAGTATAAAAGCCATCCCGGTCTTGATATCTGATCTTAACCAAATTGATCAAGTCGCAAACAACCTGAATGGTAATGCGCTGAAATTGGTAAAAGCCTTTTGGCCAGGAGCCTTGACAATAATTGTTGAAAAGAATGAGGCACTTCCCTCGAACCTGACCACCCATCCTACTGTCGGTATACGAATGCCGGACCATGATTGGCTGCGTACTATCATACGCGAGTCTGGTCCTCTGGCTGCCACTTCGGCTAACATTTCAGGTGAAGCCAGTCCGTCTACTGCAAATCAGGTTTTAGCTCAATTGGATGGACGAATTGAGCTGATCATCGATGGCGGGGAATGTAAAGGTGGAATTTCCTCCACTGTGGTTGATAGCACCAAAGATGAAATTACCATTCTCCGCAACGGTGGGATCACACCTGAAGCGATCCATTCAGTTTTAAAAAAAAAGTAAAAATTGGAGAACAGAATGGCAATACCATACTCTGGCATCATTGAAAAATATCGGTCTTATCTGGACATTCCAAAAGATATGCCAGCGGTAACGCTTTTGGAAGGTAACACACCTCTGATACCTGTTCCATCGATTTCGAAGTCTCTTGGGGTAGATTTTGAACTTTGGGTGAAATTTG
>Ga0105104_10003839_pt1 | contig 10559 bp, 6 predicted proteins | sample PPLLaktember2015_3_FD_87034 | JGI IMG/M metagenome (GOLD analysis project Ga0105104, IMG submission 87034) | Freshwater sediment microbial communities from Prairie Pothole Lake near Jamestown, North Dakota, USA - PPLs Lake P7 Core (6) Depth... | ecosystem: Environmental > Aquatic > Freshwater >... | reverse complement strand
GTCTATTAACCGGTGCAAATTCAAAGGCAATGTCAGATATGGCATATATGCCAATAATTATAGCGAGCCGGACGTTACCGAATGCACTTTCCTCGAAAGTATCAACCTTTCTACTTCTGCCGGGATATATTCCTTACATTCTTCCTGGCCTTGGGTTAAAAATTGTGTTTTCGATGGAAACAATCATAATGCTTATGGCTTGCAGGGACAATATTCCGATATTATTCTCGAAAATTGCATAATCAAGAGACAATCTAATAGAGGAATGGATTTTGCTTATTCGTCTCTTACCATAATCGGTTGCACAATTGAGAATAACTCATACGGGATAAAATGCTCAAATACATATCTTGAGATATCTGATTGTACAATACAAGGGAATAGCAATCATGGTATTTGGGCTGAATCTGCGTCATTCCCAACAATTATAAACAACGTCATATGCAATAACAGGCATTTTGGGGTATACACAGATAATTGCGAGAATATTGATATAAAAAATAATTGGATATATCACAACGGCTATAGTTACCCAAGTGATGGTTCGGGAGTATATTTAAAAAATTCAAATTCGCATGCGATTGTTCGAAACAACACAGTTGTAGAGAATGCGCCGTTCGGAATATATGTTTATTATGGCTTAGATCCCTGCCTTGTAAACGATATTATATGGCAAAACAGCACGAATATTTATAGTGTAAGAGGATTAGAAGAAGTAAATGCGTCGTATTGCTGTATCGAAGGCGGCTTTGATGGGACAGGCAATATTGATTGTGACCCCTGCTTTGTTGATTCCGATGCAAATAACTTTCATTTAAAGCCGATTTCGCTTTGCATTGACGCAGGCGACCCCTACGCCGATTATGAGGACGAAACCGATATCGATGGAGATCCAAGAGTGGCCAACGGTCGAGCCGAGATAGGCGCTGACGAAGTTACGAAAGCGGATTACAACGGCGACGAAATTGTAAATTTCATTGATTTTGCTCTGCTATTTGACGAATGGCAATATCAGGAGTCGAATAAAAGTTTGGACGAAGATGCCGACGTTGATATTAACGATTTAGTTGTATTCTGTAACAACTGGCTATGGACATCCCTTTGGTCGCCGCGGCAACAATCATTTGGCCAGGATATGGGAATTATGATTGAAAATACAAGCGAACAAGCCGTAGTAGCCGTAGTAGTCGTTGAAACGCCTTCTGAAATGATAGTCGAATCGCCTGAGACGTACGGCGATGAGCAGATGACTTTGGACGGCGAAGGCGCAATACCTTTGGTTTGGCTCGTATATGAAGGCAACACTATGCCCGATTACGGCGATGAAATTACCGTTTATATTCATTCCGACACCAACCTGATGATTATGGATATAATCGCCGGGATTGAAGGTGACGCTGAATTAACGTCCGCTATGAGCGAAATTGACTGCAACGAATACGGCTGGGACAACGGCTGGGACATGAATCCGTATATCGACCCCGAGGGCTGGGTCGAAATTGCCGCTATTTCACCTTCGGCTTTCTTTGATGGCAAAGAAGTCAACGGCACAATCGGCTATTTCAAATTTCGTTATTACACAGGCCAGATCAGCGTTGCCCTCACAGAGGGCTGTATAGCCGATAACAATATAGCGGGCGTGCCGTTCTCTACTGAACCATTATTCTTCGGCCCCGACCCCAATGAATAATGTGCTTTTTATGTGTTTGTATAGCAATTTTTGCTTGACTTTACGGCATGTTATGTATAAACTAAATTATAACTGGGAAAAAAGCTCTTTTTGAAAGGAGATGGTTATGCGCTGGTTACAAAATATAATTTCGATAATTCTTGTGCTTTCCGCATTTAACGTTAAATCCCTGGCCAATGAAGCAGTATGGACTCCAAGTGGCTATGATATGAACTGGATTTCCGGAGATTTAGAAATAACCGATTCTCAATGGAGCACAATTTCGATACTCCGAACTCATAATGAAGTTACTGTTAGGATGTATGAAGGGACAGGAGCTAATCAATTCTTTATGTATGATAACAGCTCACTTACAACGTATTATGGTTCGATAAATTATCTTTATCTTTACGACAATGCCACTGCTTCACTTTTCGGCTCGTCATATATGAATGAGATTTATATGGACCCCGCAAATACAGGATGGGTTAAATTTTATGCTGAATTTGACAGGTTCGAACCTTATGGACCAAACGGCAAAGGCACAGTTTATGGAAACTGGTTATCCGAGGGAAATCCATTTAGCATATATCTTTCGAGCGATGGCGCATATTCAAAAGTTCAATTCATCCCCGAGCCCGCTTCCGCATTGATATTTGCGCTTGGTGCGGGCTGGATTGCATCAAGACGTCAACGGCGCTAATCGTAAAAAACTAATGCTTTGGCGGGTAAACCGGCGACTCTTTTTCTGCTTGGTCTTGGCGGTTTGACCGTTTTCCGGCGTCGAAAGCCGCTATAAAACGGAAATAGATAATAAATCCTTAAGGTTGAGCATCTTCGCTGCTTGTATTGGGCGAGGCGGAAGGTTCCGAATCCTTGCTTTTGGATTCTTCGGAAATTTTATCGATAAGCTGCATTGTTTCGAGGGCTTTTTTGAACTGCTCGTCTTTGTGCAGGTTCAAAGAGGGGCAGAATTTGCTCTTGATTCTCTCTGCCACAAACATCTGTATGCGGCTCCTCGCATGCAAAATCGCGGCAAAGGTCTTGTTCTGGGCGGTTTCGTCGCAGCCGAACATACTCAGATAGACGTTTGCGACGTGCAGGTCGCCGGAGACCTCGACCCTGGTAACGCTTACGAACGTCTGCTCGATGCGGGGGTCATTGAGGTGATTGGTAATGGCGTCGCTGCCCGCCTCCCTGACTACCCTTGCGACTTTTTCCTGTCTTCTCGTGGACATATTTGTTAATGCCGGCAGGGCTTATTTCAAAGTCCTTGCCACCTTTACAATTTCATAGAGTTCGAGGACGTCATCGACTTTAACATCGTCGAAGCGGGCGATTTTAATTCCGCACTCGGTGCCGGCCTTGGCTTCGCTGACGTCATCTTTGAAGTGTTTGAGCGAATCGATGGCGAGATTGTCGCGGATGACGATATTGTCGCGAATGAGGCGTATTTTGGCGTTCTTTTTGATTAAGCCGTCGTTTACCATGCAGCCCGCGATTGTGCCGACCTTGGAGACCTTGAAGGTAGTCCTGACCACGGCCCTTCCGAGTGTTTTTTCCTGCTCTTCGGGTTCGAGCATGCCGACCATCGACTTTTGCAAATCCTCGGTTATGCGGTAAATGATGTTGTAGAACCTGATATCGACGCCTTTTGTTTCGGCCATTTTGGCGACGTGCTCGTCGGCCACGACATTAAAGCCGATAATGATTGCGTTGGACGCCTCGGCCAGGACGACGTCGCCTTCGTTTATGCCGCCTGTGCCGGAGTGGAGAAGCTTGAGCTTGACTTCTTCGGTGCTCATTTCGGCCAGGTATTGATTCAGAACGTCAACGGAACCCTGAACGTCTGCCTTGAGAATGAGGTTAAGCTCCTTGACGTTGCCTGCTTTAATCTGGGTAAAGAGGTTATCGAGGGTAACCTGGGTCCTTTTGGCCAGGGCGCCTTCGCGCATGTGCATCTGATTTTCCTCAGCGGCGGCCTTTGCCTTATTGATATCGTCGAGGACATAGAACCTGTCGCCGGCGTTTGGGACCGTTTGCAGGCCCGTGATTTCGACGGGGGTCGAGCTTGAGGCGGTTTTAACGGTTTTAAGGAAGCCGTCTTTGAGGGTCTTGACCCTGCCATAAGCGCAGCCGGCGAGGATTATATCTCCCTTGTTCATTCGCCCTTCTTTAATCAGCAGTGTCGCGGTGGGGCCTTTGGTGGGTGAGAGCTTGGCCTCGACGACCCAGCCGGTGGCGGGGATTGTGTCGTCGGCCTTTAGGTCCTGAAGCTGGGCAATGTAATCGAGGTGCTCGAGCAGGTCGGCGACGCCCTGGCCGGTTGTTGCGCTGGTTTTGACGACTTCGGTTGTGCCGCTCCACTCGACCGGCGCCAGTTCGTGTTCGGCAAGCTGGGCGTAAATACGGTTAATATCTCTTCCTGGTAAATCGATTTTATTTAACGCCACGATAACGGGCACGTTGGCGGCCTTGGCGTGGTGAATGGCCTCGATGGTCTGAGGCATAACTCCGTCGTCGGCGGCCACGACCAGGACGACGACGTCGGTCATATTCGCGCCTCTTGCTCTCATCGCGGTAAAGGCCTCGTGGCCGGGTGTATCGAGGAAGGTAACCTTGCCCTGCCCGACGTTTACCTGGTAAGCGCCTATGTGCTGGGTGATACCGCCTGCTTCGCCGGCGGCGACGGTGGTTGAGCGGATTTTATCGAGCAAGCTGGTTTTGCCGTGGTCAACGTGGCCGAGCATTGTTGCGACGACGGGACGGCGGGTGACGTTGGGCCTGGGCCTGGCCTCGAATTCTGCGCGTACCTGGTCTTCGAGCGAGGCCTTTCGCACGACAATTAATTCCGTGCCGAATTCAATTGCGACAAGCTCGGCGACTTCTTTGCTGATTACCTGGTTTGCGTTGGCAATGACGCCCTGACTTATAAGTTTTGATATAATATCGGAAACCTTGACGGTCAAAGTGGCCGCGAGGTCTTTGGCGGTAATCGGTTCGGTTATCGTTGCCTTTGTCGGCTTGACAAGGGCCGGCTCGGCCTGGAGCCTGGTTTTTGATGTGATTTTTCTCAGGGGGCGCAATCGCAGACCCTCGCTGCCGGCCGCGTCGAGCCGGGCGCGACGTTCTTCGAGGTCTCTTTCCCGCCTTTGAGGAACCGGGTGTGCCTTTTTGGCCGGTTCCGGCTCAAATTCGGTCCTTCTTCTGCCGTGGGTCCGTTCTTTGGAGCGTTTTGCGGCGGGATGTCCTTTTTTAGCCGCGGCGGCGCCTTTTTCCCCTTCTCCGGAAACTACCAGCGGCTGGGTTATCGGCATCTCGTGTTTTGGTTTTGGTCTTGTTCTTCGAGGAAATACCACGGGTTCCGGCGCTTCGATACGCACGACCTGCGGGCCTGTGAGTTTTGCCGGGGCGGGTTTTTCGAGCATCGGGCCTGCCGGCACGACGGGTTTTGGTTCTGGTTTGGGTGGTATCACTACCGGAGGCGGGGGCGGCGCCGGTGTTTCAATTACCGGGGGCGCCTCGACGACGGGGGGGGCCGCCTGCGAGATCGCCTCGACCGGCTCAGCAACGATAGGTTGCGGCTGAGGTTCTACAACGGCGGGGGGTTGCTCCAGAACAGGGGGCTCCACCGGCGGGGTCTGGGGCGGTATTTGCGCTTTTCTCTTTTTTACCCGGACCTTTTCGAGGTTGACCTTTTCGGTTGTCTCGACGGCTGTAACGTTATCACCCTCGCTGAACCATTCTTTTATTGTTGCGGCCAGGCCCGCGGAGACGACGGCCATGTGGTTATTGATATCCAGACCCTCATCATGGCACTTCTTCATAATAGCAGTGCTTGATACGCCAAGCTCGCGAGCCAGTAAATATACTCTTGTTATTGCCACTACTTAATTACTCCACTTCTATTTGACTATTTCAAATTCGCTTAAGGACCTTCTTTTGTCTCTTTTTGTTCCGGATCCTGTTTGAGCAGCTCTTCGGCCTGCTTCTGTTTCGAGTCGGCGGCCATATTTTTGGCCTCTTCAATGGCCGCGGCGACTACTTTTTGAGCCAGCTCCGGGCTTATATTCAGTTCGGTAATCAGGGGTTCCGGGCCGATGTCGTCGAGGTCGAGGATGGATATAACTCCAAGCGCTATGAGCTTATCGACCAGCGTCTCATCGGCTCCCTCGACTTTTTTGATGCAGCTTGTAAGCCGTTCGATACCCTGATTATATTCGTCGGGCGTGAGGATATCGATATCCCAGCCCGTAAGCCGTGCGGCAAGACGGACGTTCTGGCCGTGTTTACCGATTGCCAAACTCAACTGGTCTTCATCTACTACAACGGTGGCGCGGCCCAGTTCAAAACACAGGGCGATTTCGCTTACCTTTGCGGGCATAAGGGAGTTGGTAATGAATACCTGCGAGGAATCGCTCCATCGGACGATATCGATTTTTTCGCCGCCAAGCTCATCGACGATGTTCTTAATCCTGCTTCCGCGCACGCCGACGCAGGCGCCGACGGGGTCAACTTTTTCATCGAGCGAGGAGACGGCGACTTTAGTCCTGTAGCCGGCCTCACGGGCGAGGGCCCTGATTTCGATAATTTCTTCCGCGATTTCCGGGACTTCCTGCTCGAAAAGCCGGCGGATGAAGTCCGGGTGCGTCCGCGAGAGGATGATTTTTATCTGGTTGGAGACCTCTTTGACTTCGAGGATGAGGCAGCGGATTCTTTCGCCTGGTTTATGTGTCTGGCCGGCTATCTGCTCGCCCTTGGGCATAAAGCCCTCTGTGCGGTGGTCCAAGCTGATAACCATCGAGCCGCCCTCGTAGCGGACGACGGCGCCGCTTGTGATTTCGCCTTTTCGCTGGGCGAACTCGGTGTAGATACTGTCTCTTTCGTCGGCCTTGATTCTTTGAATCATAACCTGTTTGGCGGTCTGGGCGGGAATCCGGCCCAGGTCCTTTATGTTGATTGGCTGATTATCCTTAAAGGCCGAAACCTGCCCGCTTGCGCGGTCAATCTGGACGACGATTTCACTTTCGACTGCGCCGAAGTGCTTGCGTATGGCCGAGACCATCGCCTCCTCAAGGTCGGTAAAGATTGACTCTTTATCGATGTTCTTGTCTCTGGCGATATTCTCGATTATTCTCAATAAATCCTGGTTCATTTGCCTTTGCAACCTTTCGCTTCTTTTTATACGTAAAAAAAAAGGAAACCATAACGGTTTCCACTTCCACAGCACGGCCCCGGCGAAAACGGGTTTTTGTCGGTTTGACGCTACATCAACGGCCTCCGTAGGTCAATCCGACTGTTACGCCTGTACTGCGGTGGTTCAACCGCACTGACCACAAGTGGTTCGACTTTGCTCACCACAAGCGGAAACACCTGTTTGCAAACTACCATCGGTGCAAAACCTTCACTCAACCGAGCGTTAGTTCGGCTAATAACCACTGTTAGTCAACCTTGCAAAATACATCCTACTCACCTATGAATTCAGGTTCTGCAACTTTAATCCACACTATACGAAAGCAATATAATAATCGTCTAAGCCGGCAATAACAATAATAATTTTGCGATTCTGAATGATTTTTTACTTATGGCTGAAAGGGCATATTTCGCGGGATTTTGACGGCTATAACCCGTTTAATTAAAAAGAGTTACGGGTTAATTTGCCGCGGCCTGAAGAAGTTGCCGGTCAACTTCGGCGGGCTGTTTGGGCAAAGTGAAATTGAAGGTAGTGCCCTGGCCGGGCTGGGAGAGCAGCCAGATTCTGCCGTTGTAGAGTTCGACGATTTTCTTAACCAAGGTCAGACCTACGCCTGTATTTTCGGAATCGTCGCGGTCGTTGAGCGTCTGGAAAAGGCGGAAAATCCGCTCGAAATGCTGCGGCTCGATACCGGGACCGTTGTCGGTAATACTGAAACGCCAGAATTTGTCCTCGTCATAGCAGTCGATTGAAATCCTGCCATCGGTTTTATCCATAAATTTGACGGCATTATTCAGGAGGTGATAAAAAACCTGATAAATGTGTCTTTCTTCGCAAATCACAATCGGAAGGTCTTTATTGGAAGTGATTTTGATATTGGCCGGGGGCTTGATTTCAGCCAGCGCGGCACTGAACAGGATGTTAAGGTTTGAGGGTTGCTCGTATTGTTTGTTTCTGGAAATTGTGGAATATTGCAGGATAGCGTCCATAAGTTTATCGAGCCGGCCGACCCTTCTGATAAGCAGTGCGATTTGCTGACGGCCGTTGTCGTCGAATTTGTCATAATAATCCTCGAAGAGCCACTGGGCAAGCGTTCCGATACCCCGCAGGGGCGTTTTGAGGTCATGGGCGGACAGATGGGCAAACTCGCGAAGCTCTTTATTTGACTGGTTTAACTGCGACACGGTTGATGCGAGGTTGGCGTTGAGTTTTTCAAGCTCAACGGTGCGTATCTGGACAAGATTTTCGAGGTGGTCACGATGTTCACGCACCTCGGCTTCGGTTTGTTTTCGTTTTTCGATTTCGGTTTCGAGCCGGCTGTGAGTGTCTAAGAGGCGTTTTTCTATGCCGGAGATGTGAAAATAAAAGAACGTTCCCAGAAGAGCGGCGATGAGAAAGCACAGCGTAGTGACTATTGCCAGCAGGGCGTTGAGCGCGGCAAGGTCTCTCGATACGTTTTTGACGATGAGTATATCTCCGATTTCGTTTTTTGCCGCGTCGTGAAGCCGGGCAAATCCGCCGAGATAAGTTGAACTGTCCTGTTCGGCGCTGATTAAGCGGTCATTGTGACGGCCGTGGGATAAACCGATAAATTTGGTGAATTCGTCAGGTATGGAAGGAATGGTTGAGCTTGCAATGACAGAGTCGGGGAACCGGTCCCAGTCAGGGGTATGTCCCAATAATTCCCGGCCTTTTTCCCAAATCGTGCGGTTCAGGAGCGATTTATTTAAAATGACGACAAACTCAACGTTAAGCGATTCTTTGAGCCGGGGGGTGATGTGGTTAATTTCCTCGCCAAGCTCGATATAACCGGCCAGGGTGTTATTTATGAACCAGGGATGAACGCTGCGAAGAACCAGATTGCCGTATTTACCGAGTTCGATACCCCAGGAAGGTTTTCCTGACCGCATCGCATTCAACAAGGTGGTTCTTTCTATGCGGTCGCCGAAATTCGCAGGGTCATAAACGCGCAGGAAACAGGTCTGGTTAACGTCGAAAAAATAAAAGTGAGTTATGCCGTATTCATAACGAAGCTTTTGTGCAACAGGTGAAATATATTCGAACAGTTTTTTACGGTCTCCGGCGAGCCAGAGCTGCTGGAGTCGCGGGTCATTTTTAACCAAATGGCTTATCGCGCCGAGAAACCTGGCATCTTCGTCGATCTCATCCTGTAAGAATTCGTCGGTTTTGCTTATTTTAGCGCGAAGGTCGTCGTGGATGTTTTTATGCTGAAGATTGTATATGGCGAAGCTGAAAGTCAGAAGCATTATAAGAATCGCGACGAAAAAAGGGAGCAGGACGGGCAGCTTGATTTGCTGACCTGTTTTTTTCAGCCGGCCGGGTGTTGGCAATGGGTTGTTTGTCATATTAGTTTTCCGAAGGTGCATTTTCCCCGGGTGCAGAGGACGTTGTTGGCAGGGTGAAAAAGAAAGTGGTTCCCTGGTCTTTTTGGGAAGAGAGCCATATTTTGCCGCCGAAGGTTTCGACGATTTTTTTGGTTATCGTCAGGCCGACGCCGGTGGTTTCGAGCTGGTCTTTGGCCTGGAGGGTCTGGAAGAGCTTGAAGATTCGCTCGAAGTGCTGCTGGTCGATGCCGGGGCCGTTGTCTGAGACGCTGAATTTCCAGAAACCGTTTTCCTCGACGCATCCGACTTTTATATTGCCTTGGGGCTTGTTCATAAACCTGACGGCGTTGCTGAGAAGGTTCTGAAAAACCTGCTGGATACGGGTCCGCTCGGAAGTAATGACGGGCAGTTTGTTTTCGATTGAGATATGAATATTGGCAGGGGGGGCGAGCGTCTCGATTGTTTCCTGGACAAGCTGATTGAGGTTGATTTGCGTCGGCTCTTCGGTAACCCGGCCGATTCTGGAGTATTGCAGGACGCCTTCGAGGAGGTTATTCATCCTGTTGACCCGTGTGGTGAGCAGGCGGAGCTGTTCTTTGCCGTCGTCGTCGAATTTATCGGCGTAATCGGCGGCCAGCCAGTCGGTCAGGGCCTTGATTGCCCGCAGCGGGGCTTTCAGGTCGTGCGAAATAATATAGACGAAGTCCTTGAATTCGGCGCTGATAGATTCGATTTGCCGGAGCAGTTTCTGCTGCTGGTCGGCATCGTTAGCGACTTGTGGTTTATCAATTTCTAATTCACTCATATATATAGTCCCCGCAATTGGTTACACCCCCTCGTTATATATATCGTTGATAAACAGGGGGCTATTGAGGAAGCAGCGACCGTTTTGGCCGGATAACGGGGAATTTCAACAAAAAAGGGGGAGTATTGCAGCCGAAAAATTCAGGTAGTTTTACGCTGGTCCGATAAGTTTGATTATTATTCAGGTTGTCGGGACTTATCGAGTCGCTGAAACCTTGGCAGGGATGGCATTAACGGGGCTAAGCAGTGCAATGATTTTTTCCTGCGTTACGTCGATTTTCGATATTCGGACTTGTTTACTGCCCGCGTCGAAGACCGGCTCGAACGGCTCGTCATTCAAAAGCGACCGGCAGATGATGGCCGCGATATTATTCGGCTCCATACCGGTCGATGACATCCAGTCAATATACGCCTTGTCGCCTATGTATCTGGCTATGGTTGTAATGTTGATTGCGCCCAGCGAAATGCGGGCGATATGCAGGGTCAATAATCCCTGCCGGTCGATTGCGGGGTTCATCTCGATTGTCGCGAACAGGTCGATTGGTTT
>Ga0105104_10003837_pt1 | contig 10561 bp, 9 predicted proteins | sample PPLLaktember2015_3_FD_87034 | JGI IMG/M metagenome (GOLD analysis project Ga0105104, IMG submission 87034) | Freshwater sediment microbial communities from Prairie Pothole Lake near Jamestown, North Dakota, USA - PPLs Lake P7 Core (6) Depth... | ecosystem: Environmental > Aquatic > Freshwater >... | reverse complement strand
GCGGCAAGCCGACGTATCCTAAACCAACGATTCCAATTTCAGCTTTTTTACTCTGGATCTTCTTCTTCAGGTCCATGGTTGATCCTCATTCCGGCTGACCGGCTGACCAGCTAACCAGCTGACCGGCTGACCAGCTAACCGGCTGCTTGTTGTAACCGGTACCAATCGATTGTCCGTTTCAGGCCCTCCTCGAAAGAGACCTGTGGAGCGAATTTTATGGTGGAACGCGCTCGACTGATGTCCGCCCCCGAATGCCGGACTTCGCCGATTCGCGGCTGCTCATGGATGGGGTCGAGGGCGGCTCCCATCAAGCGATTCAGCGAGGTGGCCAACTGGTTCAGACTGTATCTCGTTCCTGTGGCGATATTCAGGCTCATTCCTGCAGCGTCCGACTCGGTCGCCAGAACGTTGGCCCTGACTACGTCTTCAACATAGACGAAATCACGGCTCTGCTCGCCGTCCCCGAAAATCACAGGCGGCTGACCGGACAGGATTCGCGTGATGAACTTCGGTATCACTGCCGCGTAATCGGAACTGGGGTCCTGTCGGGGCCCGAAGACATTGAAGTACCGGAGACAAACCACCGGCAACCCATACACCCGGGTGTAAACCGACGCATACAGCTCCGAACCGTATTTTGTCACCGCATAGGGCGACAACGGATGTGGCTTCATGTCTTCGCGCTTCGGCAGCTCCTCGGAATCTCCGTAAATCGCGGTGCTGGACGCCAACACCACTTTGCGGACACCCGCCTGGCGGCTGGCTTCCAGAAGACCGAGCGTCCCCTGCAGGTTGACCCGATCAGTCTCTAGCGGGTCCTCGACCGAACGCTGGACCGAAACCACGGCTGCCTCGTGAAAGACGGCTTCCACGCCACGCATACCTTCAATGAGCGCGCTTTTATCCAGTATATCCCCGTCGATAACGTCAAGCAGACCGGGGTACTTCAATCGGAGTGGTTCAACGTTTGCTTTTTTACCCGTCGAGAAGTTGTCCAGGACTCGAACCCGGCTCCCCCGTCCGAGAAGAAACTCGCAGATGTGCGATCCGATGAAACCCGCTCCTCCCGTTACCAGATAGCGTGCGTCAGGCACAAACTGCCTCCTTGACCCAGACAATGATTCCGGGACGACGTGGATTCAAGTGTTTCACGGTCCTCAGCTTCCAAGTCAACCAGATTGCGGATTCTAGCAGAAGTGGACACCCAAGAATACCCTCTGCTAACATCCCTCCCTTATGACCTTGGCGCATGCGTTTGCTTACAGAAACGGCTGGCTCCATTGTGAAGAAGTGCCGCTGAAAGAGATAGCCGAACAAGTGGGCACACCCTGCTATGTTTACAGCAAGGCAGGCATGCTCGGGAACTTCGAGGTCTTCGAATCGGCCTTCCGCGATGTAAACCCTGTCATCTGTTATGCGGTCAAGGCCAACGCGAACCTCGCCATCCTGAAGCTGCTGAAGGATGCAGGAGCGGGCTTTGACGTCGTTTCGGCCGGCGAGCTTTTCCGCCTTCAGCGGATCGGGGCCGATCCGGCTCGCATCGTCTTCTCCGGAGTAGGCAAGTCGTCCGCGGAGCTGCAACTGGCGCTCGATCTAAGGATTCTCTCGATCAACGTCGAGTCGGTCGAGGAACTCGAACTGCTAAAGAAACTCACGGCGAGAGGCGGCGCTCCGGCCGCCGTCTCCCTGCGCGTCAACCCTGACGTCGACGTCCGCACTCATCCCTACACCGCGACCGGACTGCGCCAGCACAAGTTCGGTCTGGATATGGAACAGGTGTGCGAGATCAAAAACAGCTTGCTCGGGGACAAGGGGATTCGCCTGATCGGTCTCGACTTTCACATCGGTTCGCAAATACTCGATGTCCAGCCTTTTATCGAGTCGTTGGGCAGACTACGCGAGCTGGCCGACGATTTCAGGCGAGCCGGGTTCCCGATAGAGCACCTGGATTTGGGGGGAGGTATCGGAATACCGTACAAGGGCGAAGAGACCCCTGATCTTAGCCGATATGCCGGCTATGTCCGCGAAAAGATGGGTGACTACCGCATCCTACTGGAGCCGGGCCGGTTCATTGTGGGAAATGCCGGCATTCTGCTCAACAACGTCCTTTACAGGAAGCAGAACCTCGGCAAGAACTTCGTGATCGTTGACGGTGCGATGAACGACCTGATGCGGCCGGCACTTTACCAGGCGCATCACTTGATCCTGCCAGTTCAAGAACGGCCCGAAGAGATCACCGCCGACGTGGTGGGACCGGTCTGCGAAAGTGGCGATTTTTTCGCCAAGGAGCGACGGGTTCCCTCCTTCCGGTCGGGCGACTACCTGGCCGTCATGAATGCCGGAGCGTACGGATTCGCGTTGTCATCGAATTACAATGCCCGGCCGCGGGCGGCCGAAGTCTTGGTCGACGGCTCCGAGTTTCGTGTCATCCGTCGTCGGGAGACCCTGGAAGACCTGATCCGCGGGGAAGAGCTGACCAGCTGACCAGCTCACCGGCTGACCAGCTGACAAGCTGACCAGCTGACCGGCTCGGCTTTTCGTAGGTCCGACTTCCAAGTCGGACTGCGGCGGATTCGTCTTTCAGGGTCCGCCGCCTCTCGGTCCTGGTGATGGAACTGTTACACCTACCTGGTGATAGGCCGGTCACCCTGTCAGCAGGTCAGCCTGTCAGCCGGTTAGCAGGTCAGCTGGTCAGCTGGTCAGCAGGTCGCTTTACCGCGTTGCGAGCTTCGTCAACTCGATATCCAGATGAATCGTGCGGTTGGCCTGAACATCGAGCTCGGTGTCGAAGGGCTTGTAACCAGGATGCTCGATGCGCAACTCGTGGCGTCCATCGAGAACCATGTATCGGTCGCGCTCAGTTGAGAAACTGCCCGCGTTGCCTATTAGCTTGCCGTCTACATAGACCAGAGCCCGTTCCGGAGTCACCTTGAAGACGAGGTCCGAGCTGTTGCTTCGCACCACCTCGATCCCGGCAGGCGACATGAGGTAAGTGGAATAGGTCCCCCGGCCTCCCTGCGACCACAACCCGGGATACCACGTCGCTCCCGGGCCGTACAAATAGGAATCCCCATAGCAGTGGTACTCGCGATACCCGTACCCATACTCGCGGTACCCGTACCCGTATCCGTAGCCGTAACCGCTGGAGTAGGGTTGAAAGACATAGTCCGGCCTGAAATTCAGAATCGTCCGAGACGGTCGGAAATAGTATCCGTGCTGCCGCGAATATCCGCTGTACTGCGCGAGCAAAGGTAGACAGCTTGTGAAAACGATGGCCAAGACGATCAGCTTTCGCATACCTCTCGCTCCACTTGTTGCTGAACCGCCATATGCCGGCAGTCCAGTATTGATATCTCTACTAGCAAAGGATGCATGGAAAAGCCTGAAGGTTCAAACGTGCTTCAATCGACCACGTGTCGACCAATCAGGTAACCGAGCGCGGAGCCAACCACGACATCCGACATGAAGTGATTTCCCGAAGTCACCCTGGAGAAGCTCAGTGCGCCGGCCAGGGGATAGACAAGCCATGCGACCCACCGCCGCTCCTTAAAATGATTCGCTGTCGTAGCGGCGAGCGACCAGGCGACCAGCGCATGACCGGACGGAAATGAGTTTCCGCCTTCCCAGAAACCGAACTCGCGCTCTTCATGCGGGCGCGACCGTTGCGTCACTGTCTTTAGAACGGTCCCGACCACGAAGGCATCAATGGCTGCCTCCGATGACTTCCACCCGAACTGCGTCAGCCCGGGATGCCTGGAAATCTCGCCTGCCGCCAATAACGAAAACGGCAGAACACCTAAAGCTATGTCGGCCGGGCGCGATGCAAACGCGCAGTTGAAATCGTCGAAGCTCGAATCCGTCCTCAAATCGCGGGACGCCTCCCCATCCAAGGCAAAGGAAGGGGCCGTCAGGAGCACAAAGAGCCAGGTCTTCTCTTGTTTCCACGACTGCGGTTTCAGTGGGAATGTCCAGAGCTCTTTCTGGTCCTCGAAGATGTTCGGGAAAAGGCTCTTGTAGTCGCGATCCTGGGCAAGTGGGTTCCCGCACAAAAGCGGGAAAAGGATCAGGAAAGGAAAGAGAGCGCGAAGGCTACTCTTTAGGCTTCGCCTTTTCTTTCTTTCAATTCGAAATCCGCAATCCGCAATCCGCAATTAAGAGTATTCCTCCAAGAGTTTTCTCGACTCTGCGGCCACTTTCTCGACGAACTCCGGCGGGCTCAACGGTTTTGCGTGGGGCGCGTAGCTGAGAACAAGCCGCGAAGGGTATTCAAAGGTCTCTCCGGAGAGGGTAAGAACGACCCCGCCATCGGCCGGACGGACCGCCGATCCCCACCGCTCCTTGATCCAGGGGGCCACGCTGGAGTCAAAAAAGATTTCTGCCGGACGCGGTCCCGAAGTCTCCAGAAAGGCGTCCCTGTAAGTCTGCACTTGGGACTCATCGGGGGCAGGAAACGAATTAGGCAGAATCTTCACGTTCAGCATGCGCTCGAACTTGAAAGTCCGAAGGTCTGAGCGAAGCTCGCAGTATCCGGTCAAGTACCAGGAATCCAGGCTCTTGGTCAGCACGTAGGGGTGAACGACTCTGTTGGAGGTCTGGTCCCGGCCGAGCGAGTAGTATTCGATTTCCACCTTTCGGCGGCGCTCAATCGCGCTCCTGAGGCGGGCGAACTGCTGAGAAACAGGAGCCGACGGCCGGTCGAACAAGATCCTGTCTTCTATGTGCGATGCCTTGTCGAGCGACGAGGCGATCAGGCGCTCGATTTTGTCCTTCAAGGAGCTGACTGCGTCGGGGTCGACCTCCGGATCGAGCAGCTGCAACGACATCAGGAGGGCAACAGCCTCGGCGCGGGTTAGCCTCATGGGCCGGTTCAGCATCTGATCGAACTCGATGTAGACACACCCATCCTCGACGTAGATGTCGACATAGTCGTCGGGGCTGAAGGGAGGCTTCCCGATCAGGAGCATGAACTCCAGCTCTTTGGTCAGCTGGTGCGGCCGCATGTCGACCTGACGGGCGAGCTCGTCGAGAGCGATGCCCTGATTCTGCGAAACATGACTCAGGATGAACAGAATGCGGTTGATCCTCTCGGTCACATGCATAGCAGCGTCCGCAAGGCCTCCGCAACTTGTTGTCTGACATTGCCCGGGGCGAGCAGTTTCACATCGCATTTCTGGGACAGGGCCCACCCGATGAGTGCCCGCTGGTTAGTAACCTTTAGCTTGAAAGTATCCGCGTTAACCCTCTGCGCGCCCGTCAGCTGCGGGAGGAGCTCAGGCAGCCTGTGCCTCGATACCCGAAGAGTGACTTCGACCGGCTCGTGGAACTCCAACTCCCAAGGCTGCTGGTTCTGGTAGCGTCGAAGCGAGAAATCGGCCGGGATTTCGTAGTCAGGCGTACCGGGCCGCTTGGGCGGTTCGATCGGCTTGGTGATCCGCGACAGAACAAACGACCTCAGCCCCCGGCGCAGGTGGTCCCACCCAATCAGTCGCCAATTCCCCTTGGTGAACACGAGCCCGTATGGATCCACCTTTCGCTCTGTCACGTCGCCGCTGCTGAAAGCATGGTAAGAGATGCGAATGGTCTTCCGCCGCTCAAGTGCGTCCTGGACCTGCCGCAGGACGCCGGGCTGCGTGCTGGTCCTTTCAGATCCGCCATAGGTTATCGCGATCTGGGACGGCGCGTCGAAACGGCTCTGGGCGCCGATGATCTTGTTCAGCGCCGACTCGAGTTGCTCGCTGTACGGAAAGTTCTCGTTTTTCAGGACCGCGCCCGCCGCGACCATCAACAGCGATGCTTCCGGCGCAGTGAATTCGATTTCGGGAAGAAACAGCTTGTTCTTCTCGATGATGTACCCTTCCTTCCGTCCCTCCGCTCCGGGCCGGTAATCAATCGGGATCCCGAGCGAGATCAGCTCCGCTTTGTCCCTCTCGAACTTGCGCTGGTTCGACTCCTCTATGCCCCTGTCGTAGTCTTCCGGGAAATGGTTCTTGATCTCCTGCCAGGAGATTGGATCCTTCGCGTTGAGAAGGTAAGCGATTAGATCAAGGAGGCGTTCGGTCCGATTCACCGACTGTAGTTTATGGGACGGGTCCGGGAGGGTCAACTACGAGCAATTGCGGATTGCGGATTTCGGATTGCGGATTAAAAGCCGAAACAACAGCACCGAGCCAATCGATGCTTTGAGTTGGTCGTTATTCCGCAATCCGCAATCCGAAATCCGCATTCGGCTCAGCGTGCGCCGCGGCCGGTGAATACCGCCGGGATCGTCCGGAGCATAATGCGAACGTCCAACCAGAGAGACCAGCGATCGATATACAGAAGGTCCATCTCCATCCACCGGTGGAAATCGATGTCGTTTCGTCCCGAGACCTGCCAGAGGCATGTCATGCCCGGCTTCACACTCAGGCGTCTCCGCTGTTTGACTTTGTAATAGCGAACTTCCTCCGGCACCGGGGCCCGCGGGCCCACGATGCTCATTTCGCCTTTGATCACGTTCCAGAGCTGGGGTAACTCATCGAGGCTGGACTTGCGAAGGAATTTCCCCAAGGGGGTGACGCGCGGGTCGTTGCGCATCTTGAAGACCGGCCCATCCATTTCGTTCAGGTGCTTGATTTCCCAGAGCTTGTCTTCGGCACCGTCGATCATCGTCCGGAACTTGATCAATTGGAATCGCCGACCGTAAAGGCCGCAACGCATTTGGCGATAAAGGGCCGGCCCCGGGGATGTCAGCCTCACCGCCAGCCCTATGAGAACGAGAATCGGCGCAAGCACGACCAGGGCTATCACGGCGCACGAAAAGTCCAGGACTCGTTTGGCGATCAAGGCCATGTCCTGATCCGGCGCCGTCGAGAAAGTGAGCAGGGGGAGATTTTCGAGAAACTCCAGCGAGACGCGGGAAGCGGATGCGGGAAAGAAGTCCACGGCCAGGCGCGTGCGTACCCCGACGTCTTCGCAAAACCGCATCAATTCTTCAAACCTTTCCACCTCGTCCGCCGTCGACCCGACGAAGATTACCTCGTCGAAAACCGTCTCGCCGCTCAGCAGTGAGGGCAGGTCCTGAAGCGTGCCGAGTTTTCGGACACCGGGCAGGTCGGGTTGCTCCGGCGAAGAGTTCAGATAGCCGACCACATGGTAGCCCCACATCCGGAACGCCTCGAGGCGCTCAGCGACCGCCTGCGCACGACCGTTTTCACCGACAATCAGGATCTTCACGTGATTGTGCTCGTTGAAATTCCGGCTGCGGAGAATCCAGTGCGAGACTACGCGATTCAGATACAGCAGCAGCCCAAAAACCAAGAGGAACACCAGGACAATCGGCCGGCTCACTTCCAGTTTGAACGCATATGAGAAGAAACCGACCAGAAGGCCGGCGCTTACGACAAACTGAGCAACGTGAAAGAACTGCGTGAGAAGCGGAAGCCGGAAAATATGAGAGTACCGCTGCGTGCTGATAAGCAGTGCCAGCCAGGCGGGCAAGGCAGCCAGGAGATAAAACAAGTAGTCGCCAAGAGGCAGAAGCAGAGGGTTGAAACGCACTGCCCACTCCTCAGGTGCCATCAGGACGAGGTAGTCTCTCGAGTAGTAGCCGATGATAAGCGACACGAATCCCGTCAGGACATCGCCCAGGACCAGGAGTTTTGAGTACGTCAGGTGCTGTTTGTGGAGCATGAAAGTCGGTACGCGAGTGAAAATACCAGCTTACACCGCCGGAAACGACGTCACCAGCGAGAAGCATTGTACCGCTTTCGAGTGCTTTGTGCGTAGTTTTTGGCAGGAAGCGGTGAGATCTTGCAGCCGGCAGCGGGCAGCGGGCAGTGCGCAGTGCGCAGTGGGCAGTGGGCAGTGCGCAGTGCGCAGTGCGCAGTGGCTTTTCAGCACCGCGACAGATCATCCAGCCTCGGCGGCCGGGAAAACGTGAATCCCTCGGCAAACTGGCAGCGCGCGGCTGCTCCCAGGTAGCGATGGAAACTCCGGACGGTATCCAGAAAATCGGGCCGACTGAGGTAATTTTCGGGGTCCCGCGATGTCGGATCATGCAACTGAGAAGCGTACGCACGGACCGCTCTCTCTTTCACGTGGTAGTATTCCGAGATGTCGACTACGACCTGCGGCGTGGCGATGTAGTTGGCCTGCAGCCAGAAAGCGATCTTTTCGGGCCGGTGTCTTTCTTGCCCCGTCTCGACCTTGGCCAGCCCGGAATGGTGGACAGCCTCTTCGACCAGAGAGGCCGTCTTGTGATGATCGGGATGACCCACCCGGGAATGGGTAAGCACGATCCGTGGCCTACAGGCCCGGATGACCCGGATCAGTTTTTCGCGACTGGCCTTGTCGACCTGGATTTCCCCATCTTCAAGTTCAAGGTTGACTCGGAATTCGAGGCCCAGGATCGCGGCCGAGTTCGCCGCTTCCTTGAGACGGGTTTCCGGCGTCCCGCGGGTCCCGAGTTCGCCTCGCGTGAGATCGACAACCGCGGTCTTGCGGTTGAGTGCACGCAGCCTGACCAGGCTGCCGCCGCACCCCAACTCGACATCATCCGGATGAGCACCCACAGCGAGCACGTCAACTTCAGGATAGGCGGAGTACATGGTGACCTTTGCAGAATGGGTGTAACAGGTCCGAGACCCGATCGACGAGGCTTGGCCCCTGATAGACTAGGAAGTGGTTGAAGTTGAGCAGCCGTTCCTGCAGATGCTGTTTCGGGTACAGCGAATTGTGCAGAAACAGGCAGTGTCGCTGGATGTCGGTCGTTATGCGCGCATAGTTGTTGATGAAGCGGTTGCGCACCCGGCCGGCCTGGTAAAGCATCTTTCGCTCGGCGCCCGCCAGGAAGGCCGCAACAGTCGGGTCGAAACGCGGGAGCACCGCCTCAAGAGTGTCGGCGTGGGTGCGAATCGCGGACTCCAGCCGATCGAATTCCGCGAGCACGTCCCGGGCGGAAGTTTCTGACACGAGTCGGGCAAGGGTCGCCTGAAGGTCCGAGCCGATAATATCCGTCTCTCGCAATCCGTATTTGCCGAGCAATCGGGCAGCCTTCGAATCGACAATGGTTGCGCCTGATCGCGGCACGACAGTCGGATCGAGTCCCCATTCGGGCGCGATTGCCCTGAGCTGGGCAAAGTAGGCGATCTCTGCGGGACCGCCGACATATGCAACGGTCGGAAAGAGGTGATCCTGCAGAATAGGGCGCAGCAATACATTCGGGGCAAAGCTCTCCGGGCGGGCGTCCACTTCGGAAAGCATTTTATTGGTATCGACCCGTGCGCCGTTGCGTTCCTTCGCCTGAAATCCGCCCTGTCGGTACTCGAGCTTGATCCTTTTCGCCCGGTCAAGTCGGAAAAGAAGTGTTTCGTCCTCCGGGATCGTTACTTGGGGGACAAAGCCAGCGCGCTGCAGCGCCTGATTCCGTTCGTTGAGCAACCCAACGATGTGGTCACGCCTGCTGATCGCTATCTTAAGAGCCGCCCGCAGATGCTGCTTAAAACCGGGCATGAGTGCGTCAAACACCACAAGCCCCTGTTCACGAAAGAGGACGCTCAACCAAGCCCCGAAAGCCTCTGAAAAAGTGCGGCCCGGGAGATACGTTTCGCGAAGCAGATCCAGTGTGAAGGAACGAAACTCGCCCCTTCCCAGCTGGCTCTCGAGCTGGTCAAGGAGTCGCTTGACTCGCCTCAACTTCACCGAGCCAACCGGGCGGTGGCCCATCGTGGGATCCCGCGGGTAGGTAACCTCAAGCAGGCTCGCGTCCTCCGCGACGAAGGTTGTCGAGCGCGCCTCGTCGAAATCGGAGTCGTCAGACGCCAGCCAGAAGACGGGGACGGCACGGAAACCGCTGTCGCGCAGCAGGCGCGCCAGCTTCACGGCAGTAATCGCCTTGTAAACCGACAGCGCCGGGCCACCGAAAAGCCCGACTTGCTGGCCCGTCACGACGGCGACACTGTCCGGCTGCCCCAAGTCTTGGATTGCCTTCATGGTCGCCGGCCCGGCGTCCAGTCGTTCGTTGTAATCCCGGAGCAGATCCGCGAGCGCCTCGCGCGGATAGTCGCGGCCGGAAGCCAGGATCTTGCGGGCATGCGCCTGCAGGCCCTCCGGATCGACTTCTTCGCCGTACCATTCCTGGACACTGGCGGGCTGATGCAGGAACCTGGCAAACAGCGGGTTCTGACCGGGCAACAACCGATAATCCAGGCAGTCGGATTCCATCAGCCTCCCTTCGGCGGCGGCAGGCGCCACCATCCTACCAATTTACAGAATCCTCTGTCGTGTTGCCAGCAGTGGATTAGGGAAAAGTCGGCCACCCAAAGGAGCGGACGATCGCGGTCCGCCCTTTTCGGAGTCGCGCACGCAGCGAGGGTGTTGAATAAGGTCGGAGAAGTGCGTTCGGCCCACAGATATTGACGGACTTGTCATGGGCTGATGTCGTGCGGAGGGCGAGATCGAATGGAGCCGCGCACGAAAGAGGGCGTCGAATAAGTTCCTAAGGCCTGAAAGGCCGGCACATAATAGCCCAGGGCGAAGCGTGCTTTTCGCGTAGCCCTGGGTCAACACGGTCTCGACCGCGAAG
>Ga0105104_10003836_pt1 | contig 10561 bp, 7 predicted proteins | sample PPLLaktember2015_3_FD_87034 | JGI IMG/M metagenome (GOLD analysis project Ga0105104, IMG submission 87034) | Freshwater sediment microbial communities from Prairie Pothole Lake near Jamestown, North Dakota, USA - PPLs Lake P7 Core (6) Depth... | ecosystem: Environmental > Aquatic > Freshwater >... | reverse complement strand
TACGAGATTTCTTCAGCCGAGTATGCTGAACGGTTTGTACATCCCGATGACAGACACATGGTTGGCCAGGAAATTGGAAAAGCTTTGAGTTCCACAGATCGTCATTACAATGTCCAATTGGAACACCGTATCCTATTCACTGATGGAGGGGTAGGATATATATCCGTAAATGTCCACATTGAACGGGATGAGCAAGGCCATATCATTCGATACTATGGCGCGAATCAGGATGTTACGGAGCGGAAACTTGCCGAAGAAGCGATTGCCAAGCGCGCTACAGAACTTGCAACGGTGGCCCAGGTAAGTACAACCACCTCCACTATGCTTGATCCGGATCAACTGCTTCAGACAGTTGTGGACCTTACGAAGGAACGGTTCGGACTCTACCATGCGCACATCTACATCGCTGACGAAACATGGAACACACTGCTACTGGCAGCCGGTGCAGGCGAGATCGGACGAAAACTTGTGGCTGAGCAACATGCCATTCCCATCAGTTTGGAAGACTCACTGGTTGCCCGCGCCGCCCGTGAACGCAAAGCCGTCATCGTGAATGATGTGAACCGTGAGCCCGGCTTCCTTCCCAATCCACTCCTGCCCGAAACCTGTGCAGAAATGGCTGTCCCCATGACCGTCGGTGACAAGCTGTTGGGTGTGTTCGATGTGCAATCAAACAGTACAACGGGATTTTCGGATGAAGACGCCAACATCTATATCACACTGGCGACCCAGGTAGGCGTTGCCCTCCAAAATGCCCGCCTTTATGTGGAACAGGCTGCACTCGTGACCCAGCTGCGCGAACTGGACCGCCTTAAGTCTTCCTTCCTGGCAAATATGAGCCATGAGTTGCGCACACCCTTGAACTCCATCCTTGGTTTTGCCGATGTAATCATCGAGGAACTCGATGGTCCATTGACTGAAAATATGAGCAACGATCTGCGCCTCATTCAAAAGAATGGACAACATCTCCTTCATCTAATCAACGATGTACTGGATATGGCAAAGATCGAAGCCGGGCGTATGAACCTGAATCCTGAACGCTTCAAAGCCTTTGAGGTGCTGGAAGAAGTGACAAGCATCACGTCCACACTGGCAAGCGAAAAGAATCTGGCGCTCTTCATCGATGAAGATTCGGACCAGGATGTGAAAATTTTCGCAGACCGAACACGTCTGCGCCAGGTAATGATCAATCTTGTTAACAACGCCATCAAATTTACGGAAAATGGTAAGATATCGATCAAGGTAGCTCCAATGGAAGGCGCCCGTATCCTGGTCACTGTAAAAGACACGGGCATTGGGATCGCACCTGACAAATTGGAGGCAGTCTTCCAGGAATTTACGCAAGTCGATTCATCCTCCACGCGTAAAGCCGGCGGCACAGGTTTGGGCTTGCCGATCAGTCGTCGCCTCGTTGAAATGCACGGCGGTCGCTTATGGGCTGAAAGCACTGGCAATCCGGGAGAAGGTTCGACATTCTTTGTTGAGCTGCCTGTCGAAGCCAGGATCACCGAAACCGTTGAAAAACAGGTAAAGTAGATGGCAACACCGAAGTATCTTGAATGTAATCTTTGCGGCAATCAACAGCCTTACGAACCCTTCGTACCGGCGATCTGCAAAAAATGCAGCTCGCAATGGCTGGAAGCCCGTTATGATTACGATGCATTCAAACGCGAGATCCTGCGCGGTCTCCCAAATCGCCCATCGAATATGTGGCGTTATCAGGATGTCTTACCGCTGAACGCTCCCTCCTCTTTGGATCTTTATCCCGCAGGAGGCACGCCGCTCTGGCTGTCACAGCGCTTCACTCCCCCGCTCGGGCTTGATTCCGTTTACATCAAGGATGAACGCTACGGCCCCACCAGTTCCTTCAAAGACCGCCAGGCCGCCGGTGCCGTCGCGGCGATGCTGGAAAATGGAATACGGGAAGCTGTGATCGCATCCACAGGGAATGCCGCAGTCGCCTACGCAGCTGCCTGCGCCCGGGCTGGGATCAAACTCTGGGTCTTTATGACCAGCCTCGTTCCTCAGGAGAAACTGCGGGAGGCGGCCCTGTTTGGTGCAGAAGTGATTCGAGTCAGTGGAAATTACGATCAAACCAAACAGATCGCGTCCCAGTTTGCACAGCGTCGCCATCTCCTGTACGATCGCGGCGCCACTTCCATCCCGGCGCGCGAATCGATGAAGACAATTGCCTATGAAATCGTTGAGCAGCTTGGCTGGCAGGCCCCTGACTGGTACGTCCAGGCTGTCAGCGGAGGGCTGGGACCTCTGGGAGTTTATCAAGGCTTCAAGGAATTGCGTAACATGGGCTTGATTGACAGGATCCCCAAAATGGCGATCATTCAAGCGGAAGGCTGCGCTCCCATGGTCAACGCCTTCAAAGCTGGCAAGGATGTGGCTGAAGCGGTTGTCCCAACAACAAACATCATCATCCTGTCAACAGGGGATCCTGGTATGGCATACACCTATCTATGGCAGATCACGCAGCAGCATGGCGGCCTGATGGAATCTGTGACCGACGCAGAAGCATTTTCTGCCATGCGCGCGCTCGCGAAGAGCGAAGGGATGGCCGTCGAACCGGCCGCCGCGGTCGCCTTCGCGGGCCTCGAAAAGATGATTGGAAATGGCGCCATCAAACCGGATGAATTGGTGGTCGTCAACTCTACAGGGCACACATTCCCCGTCGAAAAACATGTGCTTGGCGACCAGTGGGCAGTCGATGTCCATCTCAGCAAGGATCAATCTCCCGCGCCCCGCGAGGGATTGCAAGCCGCGCTGGAAAACCTGGATGAAAAAACCACCTCGGTCCTGCTGGTTGACGATAATGCCGATGATGCCTTGCTGATCAGGCGTCTGCTCGAAGGTCATAAGGCATATCGTGTTTACCATGCCAAAGACGGCTGGGAGGGTCTGGCACTGGCGCGGCAAAAATTGCCCGACCTGATCGTTACTGACCTCACCATGCCCGGCATTGACGGATTCGGCTTGGTGGAGGAACTAAAGCTTGATCCGCGTACTAGAAACATTCCGGTTGTCGTTGTCAGCGCGAAAGATATTACACCTGATGAACGAAAACGCTTAAACGGTCATATTGAAGCTGTATACCAAAAAGGATCGCTGCCTCCGCGCAGGTTCGTGGATGAGGTGGTACAGGTCCTTGAAGATAAAAGTACGGAGTAAGGAGAGATATTCTATGGGTCACAATGTCCTTTACATTGAAGATAATCCGGACAACATGATGCTTGTCCAACGGGCACTCGAGGCGCGCGGCTATCGCCTTCTGAAAGGCATAAATGGATTAAGCGGCCTGGAGATCGCAGAACAGGAAGATGTAGATTTGATTCTGCTGGATATTAACCTGCCAGACATTGACGGTTATGAAGTTGCGCGGCGCCTGCGGCACAGTTCAAAGTCTGAGTTGGCTCGTATCCCCATCATCGCCATCACGGCCAATGCGCTCAAGGGTGATGCCGAAAAGGCATTGGAAGCTGGTTGTGATGTATACATGTCCAAACCCATCAATATTCGCGAGTTGTGGGCGCGCGTTGAAGCTTTCGTCCCCATGCCATAAGAATAACCATGATAAATCCTGAAAGCAAAAAACTGCAGAAACCAGTTACAACGCTTACAACACTTCCTCATCTGGGTCATCCATGAGTCTATCCTACCTCTCTCACCTGGAATGTTCTGGCTGCGGCAAACAATATGCTCACCGCGAGGTTCATACTTTTTGCCCAATATGCCAGTCACCGCTGTTATCGATTTATGACTTAGTGCGGGCGCATCTAAAAGTTGACCGGGATGAAATTACGCGCCGAAAAAAAGGCATGTGGCGCTGGCATGAATTACTCCCTGTCATCCATGAAGAAAATCAAATCTTCCTGGGCGAAGGGGATACACCCTTGCTTTCCCTGCCACGCCTGGAAAAAGAGCTGGGACTTTCCAATCTTTTTGTCAAGGATGAAAGCAGTAACCCAACCGGCTCATTCAAAGCACGCGGGTTGGGCGCCGCAATTTCGAAAGCAAAAGAGTTGGGGGTGGAAAAGGTGATCATCCCCACAGCCGGGAACGCGGGCGGAGCCATGGCTGCTTATGCCGCGCGCGCAGGCATAAAAGCCCATATTTTTATGCCAAAAGATACCCCGCATGCCAATATCGAAGAGAGCCGCATGGCCGGTGCAGAAGTGGTTTTGGTGGATGGTCTGATCAGCGATGCCGCCGGCATGGCAGGGGAAAAAGCACGCGCCGAAGGCTGGTTCGATCTTTCCACGTTCAAGGAGCCGTACCGTTTGGAAGGGAAAAAGGTGATGGGCTATGAACTGGCAGAGGCGTTTGATTGGACTTTGCCTGAGGTCATCATCTATCCGACCGGCGGCGGCACAGGCCTGGTCGGCATGTGGAAGGCTTTTGCAGAACTTGAAGCACTCGGATGGCTCGCAAACACAAAACGACCGCGTATGGTCTCTGTACAAGCGGAGGGTTGTGCCCCGGTTGTGAAGGCCTTCGAGAAAGGGGCAACGTTCTGTGATTTCTGGATCAATGCTCACACTGTTGCTTCAGGCTTGCGCGTCCCAAAAAGTTTTGCAGACCATCTTATTCTTCAAAATATTTATGACAGCCAGGGCATCGCCATCGCTGTGAGTGATGAAGCCATCCTCGAATCTCAAAAACAACTGGCTTGCATGGAAGGCATCTTTGCCGCCCCCGAAGGCGCAGCGACGCTTGCTGCGCTGAAAGAGTTGATCAAGCAGGGCTGGGTGCAGCCTGAAGAACGGATCATACTATTCAATACCGGATCCGGGCTGAAATATCTCGATTACAAGAGTTGATTTTATAACCACATAGTTATAGTTAAGGGCATCTCCTTCGGGATGCCCTTTTTATTTTAAGCACATGGTAGTATAAAGCCACAAATATGACCTGGAGGCTGACATGCCTCGCATATCCATTCCCAGGTTCGAGGGTATCCGGTCCGCCTTCCATTGATGAACTGCGAAAGGATGCGCAGACCTGGGATAAGATCATTATCCATGTGCGTGAATTGATCCATCAATATGCGGGCCACCACCTGCCAATCGCCATAACCGAATTTAACCCGGCCTACGATCAGTCTGTCGGCGGGGAAGCCACCCCTGACTCTCACTATAATGCCATCTGGATGGCGGATGCGTTAGGGCGGATGATCGAGAACGGCGTTTTCATGGCAAATGAATGGGCGCTCACTGCCCGGGGCGGGTATGGCAGTCTGGGGCTGATCGGCCAGACAGATGTGTACCCGATGGATTACACCTGTCAAATGTATAAAAAGTTTGGGAGTGAACTTGTTTATTCATCTTCCGACAACCCTGATCTATCTATTTATGCTGCTCAACGCGCAGATGAAACCCCGACGATTATGGTCATCAACCTCTCGTTGGAAGAGAAGACAAAAGCCCTTCGGATTGGCGATCGGCCCAGGTTCAGGCAGAAACGTGGCTTTTTGATCCCATGCAAACAGTGGAAAACCCTGGAAAGCGGAATTGTCCAGTCAAATTACAGCTCTCCCACAGTCTGTGACGTCATTTATTGTTCAACAACGATCTTCGTCATGTGAACAGAGGACGGTTTTCAGGTTTTTTAAGAATAGCGTTGCTTGACTAGTGAAATGAGTTGTGAAATAATGTAAGCGGTTACAGTAAACGGTTACATAAAAATCATGACCCGGCGTTCCACCTCCGTTACGATCCGCGATGTTGCCCGACAGGCAGGTGTTTCGGTAGCTACAGTAAGCCGATACATCAATCGAAATGCGCCGGTTTCAGCAGAGGTTGCAGACCGCCTGCATCAGGTCATGAGTGAGCTAAGGTATGTGCCACATGCTGCGGCTCGGCATCTGGCATCCAGAAAAACACGTGTAATTGGCATATTGCTCAAAAATTTGCATAATGATTTCTTCGTTCCCCTTCTGAATGGCGTTGAGACGGTCGTCCGTACAAAAGAGTATAACTTGATCGTAGCCACCTATCACGCAAATAGCCAGAATACAATGCCTCCACCCATAGGGCCACACAATACAGATGGGTTGTTGGTTTTTTCAGATGGTCTCAGAGATGAAGACCTGGCAAATCTGACTGCAAGCGGCTTCCCAATGGTGCTGCTGTACCGCACCTCTCCCCCCTCTTTGAACATTCCAAGTGTCACAGTTGAAAATACAGAGATTACCCACAAGCTGGTGGAACATCTCATACAGGTACATGGGAAACGCCGCATTTTATATATGCGAGGTCCCATCCACCAGGAGGATTCAATCCGGCGTGAAGCAGGCTATCGATCTGCACTGTCGGCAAATGGGATCCCGTTTGATGAGAATCTTGTTCTGAATGGACTTTTCGAACGCGACATAGCCTACCAAGCCTTGAATGATTTTTTGGGCAACGGAAAGCGAGTCGCGTTCGATGCTATATTCACAGGAGACGATGACGCTGCCGTGGGTGTCCTGAAAGCCCTGCACAAGCATGGGTGCAGGATACCGGAAGATGTAGCGGTTGTCGGATTTGACGATCTGGGGTTCGCGCCTTTTTTAAACCCAGCGTTGACCACTGTTCGAGCCCCCACCGAATCAGTCGGAAGAATCGCCGCGGAAAGATTATTTGCCATCCTAGAGAATCAACCATTGAATGAAGCGGTCATCCTTCCCACCGAAATTATCTTTCGCCGTTCATGTGGGTGTCACATATGAACGGCTGTTTTGAGAGGAGGTGAGAACCGCCGATACCTTTTTCACTTAGCTTTCCGACTATTTTCAATCCAAATCCTAAGTAGAGGAGAAAATTCACCATGAAGAAACTTTTGTCTGTTCTGTCGTTATTGATCGTCGCTACGATGATCCTTGCAGCGTGCGGCGCACCTGCACCGACAGAAGCTCCTGATGTTCCAGCAACTGATGCCCCTGAGCCGACTGATGCTCCAGCAACTGATGCCCCCGCCGGCGATAAAGTCCAAATCCGCTGGTTTGTAGGCCTTGGTACCGGTACTGATCCTGCTCAATTGCCTTCGCAGGAAAAGGCTGTTGCTGACTTCAATGCCTCTCAAGATGAGATCGAACTGGTACTCGAAGTTGTGCCCTTCGACTCAGCCCGCGATACATTGGCAACCCAGATCGCCTCTGGCGCTGGTCCCGATATCATTGGTCCAGTAGGTTGGGGTGGTTCAAACGCTTTCTACGGTCAGTGGCTCGATATGACGCCCTACATTGAGTCAACCGGCTTCGACACCAGCATCTACGACCCGGCTCTGATTGAGTTCTATCAGACTGAAGAGGGCCAGGTTGGTTTACCCTATCTCGTATTCCCGGCCGCCATCTACTATGTGCCCGCCATGTTCGATGAGGCTGGTCTTGAGTATCCACCCACCGCATACGGTGACAAGTACACCCTCGACGGCGCAGAAGTGGACTGGACCTGGGAAACCCTCACCGAAGTTGCCAAGCGTCTGACCGTTGATGTCAACGGCGCGAATGCTACCGAAGATGGCTTCGATGCCACTCAACTACAGCAGGTTGGTTTCGCCAATCAGTGGCAGACCCATGTTGCCTACCAGGCCAGCTATGTTGCCGGCGCCGCCGACATCGTTTCTGGCGATGAGGGCAGCTACGAATCCGCCATGCCCGATAGTTGGAAAGAAGCAAACAAGTGGGTCTATGACGGTATGTGGGGCGAGCAGCCCTTCATGGCCACCGGCCCGCTCGCGGGTGCTCCTGAATTCGGCAACGGCAACCTTTTCAACTCCGGTAAAGCCGCCATGGCAATGACACCCCTGTGGTACACCTGCTGTCTCGATCAATTCAGAGACGCTGGTTTCGAATTCCAGGCTGGTGTTCTGCCCGTGGGCGCTGATGGTGAATATCACGGCCGTGTAGATGCCGATACCATCCGTCTGTGGAAAGGCTCAGCCAATCCCGAAGAGGCGTTCAAGGCATTGAGCTACCTCATCGGACCGGAAGGCGTTCAGACACTGGTTGTTGGTACCGAGGAAGTCCCAGCTGCTTATAGCGGTCTGCCTGCCAACCCGGAATTCCAGCAGCCCTATATTGACGCTTTATTGAAGCGCTATCCATTCACAACCGCCGAAACATGGGATGTCTTCAAGGCTGGTCTCACCTATCCCGATAACCCGAGTGCTGAGCAGTGGCAGCCCAATTGGAATGAATCCTGGGCCCGCCAGCAAACCTTCTTCGATCTGCTCCAGAACACTCCTCCCGATCAACTTGACTTCGATGCCGAATGGCAGAAGATGGTTGATGATTTGAACGATATTTACGCCAAGTAATTTGACAGTATACTTTGGGCGGGTCAATCGTATAGATCGACCCGCCCAGATTTCTCTTATCAGAGAAAGGATTTATCCATGATTGAGCAGTTTTCTAATTTTCGAACTTCGCTTAAGTCCCTCAGATCTTTTCGCAGCCTTTCCCCTTTGGCGCGTAAAGAGCTCAAGCAAGGGATAACGTTCCTTTCCCCATGGATTCTTGGATTCCTGTTATTTACACTGATTCCAATTTTCGCTACTCTGTTTTTTACCTTTATCAACCTCAAAATTACAGATGGAATTGCAAGCACACCCAAGTGGGTTGGCTTGGATAACTACAAATATTTATGGAATGACAATCAAGCGGGTGTAAATCCGTCCACCTGGTTCCAGGGCGGCACACCCGGTTCGTTATGGGTTACCATGGCATTTGGAATCATTGCTCTTCCAGTGGGAATTTTCCTGCCCTTGGGAATAGCCTTATTGATGAATAACAAACACCTGAAAGCGCCGAATTTATTCCGCAGCCTGTTCTATATGCCTTATATCGTCCCCTTTGTGGCGGCAGTTTTCCTGTGGGGCGGTATGCTCAACTCGCAAACCGGCTGGATCAATCGCTTTCTGGTTGAAATTCTGCACGTGTCAAGAGATAGTGTGCCAATGTGGGCAAACAGCGGCGCAGAAGAATGGGGCTGGATTTACGCGACCTACGTTCTGATGGGGGTCTGGGGGATAGGCAACGCCATGTTAATTATGCTTGCAGGTCTGCAGGGTGTTCCAACCGAGCTATATGACGCCGCCAAAGTAGACGGCGCAAACGCCTGGCAGACGTTTTGGAAGGTGACCTTCCCAATGATCTCGCCGGTTATCTTTTATAACCTGACTTTGAGCATTGTCGGCTTGTTTCAATACTTTCTTGTGCCGCTGGTGGTCAATCAGGGCACCGGCCGTCCCGGAGGGTTCACCATGTTTTATAACCTGTATTTATATAGAAACTTCTTTTTGTTCCAGAATATGTCCTATGGGGCGACGCTGGCCTGGGTGTTATTCGCAATCATTCTGGTAGTGACAATTTTTCTTTTCTGGTCAGCCAAATATTGGGTCTATTACGCGAGCGAAACCCGTTCGTAAGGAGAAAGCCAAGATGAAACTATCCCGCGTACAAACAAAAGACAGCATCAATGCCACTCCCATGACTGCGTCGAAGGAAAAAACCAAGCTAAGCCTACGGCGCTTCAATCTAAAAAACGGACTCAATGCCACCTTCGTCACCGTACTCACCATCGCAATACTTACCATATTCCTGGCTCCTTTTGCGTTCATGATCTTCACGTCGCTCAAGACTCAGGAGCAAATCTCCATCGTTGGCGCGCCCATCTGGCCCGCCAAGCCTCCGCTCTATGAATATAACGGTAAACAAGTCGAACTCTTTACTGTTCCTTTGTCAAAATGCCAGGGGTTTGACCCCGATACTGGCGCCAAGGGAAGTTTGGCTCTCGTTAAAAAAGGTCAAAAAGAGAGCACCTTTGTTGATCCCAATGATCTTGGACGCGGAGAATTTGCCTGCGCTGTCTCATGGCGCTCGCTGGATCGCGCCTGGGAGTTTTCACCAACCTGGAGTAATTATCAGGAAGTCTGGGATACTATTAATTACCCGCGCTTGATGTGGAACACAACCTTTTACGCCATCGCGACCACGATTGCCGTGCTTATTTCCTGCACCCTCGTAGCATTCGGCTTCTCACGCTTCCGCTTCCCGGGCCGGGACTTTTTATTCATCGTGCTGATTTCCACCATTTTCCTGCCGGCCGCGGTAACGATTATTCCTACCTACAGGTTCTTCCAAAGTATTGGCTGGGTGGGAACCTGGCTGCCACTGATCGTCCCGGCCTTCTTCGCGAACGCCTATGACGTATTCCTGCTGCGTCAGTATTTCATGACCCTGCCGCGTGAATTGGACGAAGCTGCCATGATCGATGGCGCCAGCCCGCTGAGAGTTCTGTGGTCGGTCATCATCCCACAATCCTATCCGGCGTTGATGGCGGTGACGGTCTTCCATATCGTATATGCCTGGAATGATTATTTCGGCCCATTGATCTATCTATCCACCAATAGCGAGGCCTGGCCAATTTCCATTGCGCTGGCTACCTTCAACAGCATCTATGGGCAGAGACCTCAGCTTATTCAGGCAGGCGCGCTGATGGCATTGATCGCGCCGTTGCTCCTGTTCGTCATTGCCCAGCGTTTCTTTGTTCAGGGCATTGTCATCACCGGG
>Ga0105104_10003835_pt1 | contig 10561 bp, 8 predicted proteins | sample PPLLaktember2015_3_FD_87034 | JGI IMG/M metagenome (GOLD analysis project Ga0105104, IMG submission 87034) | Freshwater sediment microbial communities from Prairie Pothole Lake near Jamestown, North Dakota, USA - PPLs Lake P7 Core (6) Depth... | ecosystem: Environmental > Aquatic > Freshwater >... | reverse complement strand
TGTCGCTTCTGTCCCTTCTGTCCCTTCTGTCCCTTTAAAGTAACTTTTACTTAACTTTACTTATTCTTACAGAGCCCGGAGCCCAGTCGGGTTCGCGCTTCTCAAAATAAGCCCGCACGCCTTCGCGGGCCTCCCCCGAGGACCGGGAAGCCAGATGATCAGCCAGAGCGTGATCGATAAGCCGGGCAAGAGGCTGTCCGGACAGTTCGTCCAGCAGACGCTTCGTGCTGCGCTGCACGCCAGGAGCACCCGCCAGTACCGAGCGCGCCTGCTTCAGCGCCGCGGCCATCACTTGGCCCTGCGGGACGATCCAATTGATGACTCCGGCACGCTCGAGTTCCTCGGCGCTAACGACCCTGCCGGTTAGAAGCCAATCGAGGAGCAGCCGCCGGTTCGTCTGTTTCATGAGGACCGCGCCAATCAAGGCCGGAACCAATCCTCTTCGTACTTCCGGAAAGGCCCAGCGGGTCCCCTGTTCGCACAACACATAATCGCAGGCGGCAGCCAGCCCGGCCCCTCCGGCGATGGCAGCGCCGTGGACTGCGGCAATCGTGACGAGAGACGAATCCCAAACGCGTCTGAGCGTTGACGCCAGGAGTTTGGCCGACTCCTGGACCAGTTCCGAATCGGCGGCCTCATGAAGATCCAGACCGCTGCAGAAAACGGGGCCCATACCTTTCAGGATCATCACTCGGGCGCCCGGCCGGTTTTCGGTTGCCTCAATCAGGCCGCACAATTCCCGGAAGACATCCATGTTCATCGCGTTGCGTTTTTCCGGACGATTCAGCGACACCACAGCAATCGCGTCCGACTCGAATTCCTGAATTACCAATGGTCCGCTCATAATTCCCTCTTCCGCACACATCGATCGTGCAATTGAACCGGCATCTCGAGCTCCATCTCCAGCAAGGCTACCCCCAGCGCTTTTCCCTGGGCATCAACTCGGAGGGACCGGCTGCCGCCTTCGCCCAGAACCCCCTTCAGCAGGAAGTTGAACGCCAGGAGCCCGGGGATTTCATACCGATCAACATGAACCGGCCCCAAGGCTCGAAAGTAGCTTTGGACCACATCCGAGGTGAGAGAATCGCGGAGGTACCGGTAACCCTCCGGCGTGTAAGCAATCAGCCCGATGTTCGAGCTCGAACCTTTATCTCCACTTCGTGCGTAAGCTATATCCCGCAGCCGGGCGCGTTTCGTTGCGCCTTCCATCAAACCTCCAGGATTTGCAGAGCCGGTTCGACACGGTCGACCGGCATCAGGCAGGGCCAGTAACCGAAAACCTGACGGACAGGCGGGCGGCCGGAGGCGTAGCCGGTCACTCCGGCCGGTCCTGCCGTCACCAACGGCGCCAATTGCCGCGTAAAATACTCCACACATTCCCGACGAGGGTCGGCAACGGCGACCCGGAGCACGCACTCCCACAGGTCGTCCCGTCTGGGGAGCACGCCTGAAACCGCGTCTCCGGAACCTAAGGCCTCGATGTGCGAACGCCTGGGAGAAAAACCTGCAGCCCGCATCCGCTCAATCACAATCTCGCCGCAGCGTCGTGCCCGACTCGCAGCGTTCGGCCCGACAATGGTCAGCATGCCTTCGGCCCGGTATCCATCCCGGTACGTCGCGCTGACTTTGTAGGTCGGCGGGGGGGATGAACCCCGCGCGCCCCGAACTTCCACCCGGTCTCTTCCCACCTCCCGGATTTTCAAGCCCAGAACCGAGACAGTAACGTCCGGACTCAGATAGCAGCCCGGGTCACCCATCTCGTACAGCAGTTGTTCCTTTACTGTTTCCTCTGACACTCGGCCGCCGGTCCCGTCCGGCTTCGTGACGACAAACCGGCCGTCGTCCCAAAGCTCGACGATTGGAAACCCCAGGTTTTCCTGCCCGCTCAGCTCCATCCAGTGGGTGGAGATACCACCAGTCACCTGCGTGCCACATTCGATCAAGTGCCCGGCAATCGTTGCCGCCGCCGACCGGTCGTAATCCGATTCGGCCCAGCCGAAATGCGCCGACGCCGTCGCGACGGTCAAGCTCGGATCCGCGAGGCGCCCACAAACGACGATATCCGCACCCTGGCGGAGCGCTTCCGCCGCCCGCCCGGCGCCCAGGTAAGCGTTGGCCGTGACCAGCCGGTCGTGGACATCGGCCAGCGGTGCCCCCGTCTCGAGATTCCTGAACGCATCCGAATCGGAAGTCGCCTTCAGGTCGTCGAGGACGTTGTCGCCTGTGACTATCCCGATGCTCGCGCGATGACCCGCTGCCCGCATTACGGCAGCGCAGGCGGAGGCACAGCCAAAGGGGTTCAAGCCGCCAGCGTTGGTCACGACCTTCGTTTTACGCCCGGCCTGCCAGAAAGGCAGAAGGCTCTTCACCACCTCGACAAAGTCGGCTGCAAATCCCGCCTCCGGGTTCTTCTCTCTTTGAATCGCCATGATGGAGAGCGATACTTCGGCCAGATAATCAAGCGTCAGAAAATCAAGATCGGGCCGTGACTCGAGCAGACGCGCAGCAGCATCCGGGCTGTCTCCCCAGAAAGCCGATGCATTACCGATCAAGACCGGACGGGTCATAGAAATATACCGAGCTGACGGCTGACGGCTGACAGCTGACAGCTGACGCTGACGGCTGACGCTGACGGCTGACGCTGGCAAACTTACAGAACTAAGGGCTAGCGGCTCGAATCTTGAATCTCGGTCCTGTTTTTGTCAGCTGTCAGCCGTCAGCGGTTTAAACCTGCAGCACACCTGTGTGGAACGTCGGCGCTCGAAGCGGGCAGCGTTCCACGACGGCGAGCAGGAATCCCAGGATGGTGCGGGTTTCGTGGGGCTGAATGATGGCGTCCACCCAACCGCGAGCCGCGCCATACCTGATGTCCATCTGTTCCTCATAACGCGCTTTGGTCTCTTCGTAGGCCTGGCTCGAGTCCTCTTGACCGGAGTCACTGCCCTTCTTTGCTGCCGAGCGGTTCTTTATCGAGGAGAGTGTCTGAGCCGCCTGATCGGCGCCCATCACGGCATAGCGGGCGCCAGGCCAGGCCAGGATGAAGTTCGGGTCGTACGCCTTGCCGCACAGCGCGTAATTGCCTGCCCCAAACGAATTGCCCAGAACGAGCGTTATCTTGGGCACGATCGAATTGCTGACTGCGTTGACCAGCTTGGCGCCGGAACGAATAATCCCTGACTGTTCCGCCTCACGCCCCACCATGAAGCCGAGGACGTCCTGGATGAAAAGAATCGGGACTTTGAGCTGGTTACAGTCCATGACAAAACGAGCCGCCTTGTCGGCGCTTTCCGTGTAAATGACGCCGCCTATCTCGAGGGCGCCCTGAGCGGTTCGCACCCGTTTTCTCTGGTTGGCCACAATCCCCACCCGGCGTCCTTCAATACTTGCATAGCATGTGACCAGTGTCTGCCCGAACAGCGGCCGGGATTCCTCGATCGATTCTCGATCGACAATGGTGGCCAGAACATCGCGAACGTCATATTCCCTGCGTCCGTCGGGGCTCACCAGTTCGTAGACGGCCTCCGGATCGCGGCGAGGGGCTTTGGCTGCAGCACCGGCCTCACCGCGGTCTTCAGGCAGGAGCTCGACCAGGCGTCGAAGCCGAGCCAGGCAAGCCTGGTCATCCGGCTCATGGAAGTCGACGGTCCCGCTGATTTCCGCGTGCATCCGGGCCCCGCCCAATTCCTCGGCGTCTGCATTTTGGCCGATGGCCGCCTTCACCAAGGCAGGTCCGGCCAGGTAGAGCCCGCTCCCCTGGGTCATCAGCAGTTTGTCGCACAGAACCGGGAGGTAGGCGCCTCCGGCAATACAGTTCCCCATGACGGCGGCGATTTGCGGAATTCCGGCGGCAGAAAAAATGGCATTGTTCCGGAATATCCTCCCGAAATCGTCCTCATCCGGGAAAATCTCGTCCTGCAGGGGAAGAAAAACACCCGAGGAATCGACCAGGTAAATGGTGGGCAGCCGGCACTCGTAGGCAATCCGTTGCGCACGGAGGACTTTCTTTATCGACTGCGGAAACATCGCACCGGCTTTGACGGTCGCATCGTTGGCAATGACCATGACCGGCTGGCCGCTCACCTGGCCGATTCCAGCCACCACGCCGGCAGCCGGCAATCCGCCCCACTGATCGTACATGCGGTAGCCTGCCCACAGGCCCAGTTCAAAGAAACGGGCGTCGCGATCGAGCAACAAATCGAGCCGCTCACGCGCGGTGAGGCGGCCTAGTCGGCGCTGGCGCTCCTGTCCGGCCGGCCCGCCGCCTTGTCGTAGAACCGCTTCCTGGTCGGTGATCTTCCGGGCAAGATCGCGCAGCGAAGTCGTTGGCGTGTGGTCTGTCTGTCGATTGAATTTGGTGCTCATGCTGTATCAATGGAAAACCAAGCGACATAAGGGACACAAGGGACATAAGGGACACAAGGGACCGTATCCAGGTCTCTGGTGTCGCTTATGTCCCTTATGTCCCTTCTGTCCCTTATGTCCCTTCTGTCCCTTATGTCCCTACCTCACGCCACGCCGCTCAGCTGATCCGAGACCAACTCCACATAATCGTCGTCGTTATGAAAGAGGCCGGCGAGCGAACGGTCAATCATGGCGAATGCCTGGCGGCAATAAAGCCTTCCGGCCAGGAGGTCTTTCTTTAAGGTCTCGCTATCCGCCTCCGGGCGGCTCAAATCCCTGTCGAGTTTGGAAACTACGGCTGTGGCCGTGTAAAGAGCGATCGCGCTCGACGCGATTCGGTCGAGGAGCATCTGACGCTCGACGATTTCCTCCTGGTGCTTGGCCAGGACCCGAAGTATCGACACGCCAAATCGCCTGACCCGGACGGCGAGCATCCGCGCTTCCCGACGCAATTCACTGGAGCGAACCGGCACAACCGGAGTCCGGACGCGTCCGAGATTCTGGCGGCCGAATTGCCACAACAGAGAGGCGTTCGCCAGCGGCCGCCGGGAGGCATGGAGAACCTGCTCCAGCTGGACTCCCAGGTCGCGCATGCCGACACCCGCGATGAAAGCCCTCATGACTTCGTTTGAACCCTCGCCGATCATGTTGAGCCGGGCATCGCGCATCATGCGCTCGTAGGGCCGATCAGCAAAAAAGGAGCGCCCGCCGAAGATCTGCATGGTGTCATAGACGACGCTCCAGAGGGCATCGCTTGTAAAGACCTTGAGAATAGCGGCCTCGAGCATGAAATCTTCGGAACTCGTGTCGATCATCCCGGCGGTGAGGTACGTGGCGGCATCCATCGCGTAGACAAGCGCAGCCATGTTGGCGATTTTCTGTTTCACGAGACCAAAGGAAGCCAGCGGCCGCCCGAACTGGTGTCGATCTCGGGCCTGCTCGATAGCCCGCTGCAGCAGGAACTTGGCAGCCCCGGTACAGGTCGCACCAAATGTGACACGCCCGTAGTCGAGGACAGTCAGGCAGACCCGCAGCCCTTGTCCGGGCGGGCCCAGGATGTTCTTCGCGGGCACCTCCAATCCGTCAAAACCGAGATTGGCGGTCTTGGTGCCCCGCATCCCGACTTTCTCCAGGCCCGCAGCCAGGACCCGAAACCCGGGCATATCCGGCGTCACAACAAAAGCGGTCACTTTTTTCGCCGGTCCCTCCGGGGTGTCGACCAGCGTCTTCGCCATGACGGTCAGAACACCGGCGATCGATCCATTGGTCGTCCATTGTTTCCGCCCGGTAATCGTGTAGACCTGGCGAGAGGCATCATACGCAGCCTCTGTCTCAATGCTCGCCACGTCCGAGCCGGCATTCGGTTCTGTAAGAGAGAATGCCGCCAGCATTTCTCCGCGCGCCAGCGGCGGAAGCCAACGAGCCTTTTGTTCCTCGGTCCCGTACAGAACAAGCGCTTTCAGGCCGATGCTTTGATGAGCATTGATCATCAGGGCCGTGGAGCCGCAGCGGCCGGCGACGTGTTCCATCGCCCGGCAGTACGCGTACTGGGACATGCCCAAGCCGCCGTTTTCCGTTGGGATGGTCAGTCCCATCATGCCTAGCTTCCCGAGCCCCTTGATCACATGATCGGGTATGGCGGCGTTGCGATCAATCCAGTCCGGATCCACTTCCGACTCGAGGAAACCATCAAGCCGCTCAAGCAGTTCGTGTATCCGACTCGATTCGGCAGCGGGCGGCTCCGGATAGGGAAAGACGCGTGCGGCATCGAAGCTTCCGAAATAAAGAAGTTTGGCAAAACTCGTCGTCCTGGGCCCGGAGAAGAAAAGCTCCTCCGCCAGTTTTCTCTGTTCTTGATCCATTGGCCTGCGGGTAAAATGCTTCTGATTATTATTTTACACGGTTTGGGGGAGTGGGAGTGGGGGAAGGGAGGGACTCACATGGACTACCACGGACAGACACGGACTGACACCGACGGCCCTCGCCGACGGCCCTCGGATCGGTCCGTGTCAGTCCGTGATAGTCCGTGTGAGTCCGTGAGAGTCAGTCAGCCGCCGAGCCAGCAGCACTATGCTGGTTCTTGCGCCGCGGGCTTCGAATGGCCAGGACAGGGCATTCGGCCAGGTGAATCACCTTCTCGGTGACGGAGCCGGATACGAGATGACGCCAGCCGGACAACCCGTGCGTGGCCATCGCAATCAGCGAAACGCCTTCCTCCCGGGCTATCCGCACAATTTCTTTCGCAGCATCCCCATAGCCGACGATCGGCCGAATAGACAGCTGCTCACCGGGGAGATGTTCCCGGATGAACTCCTTGAGGCGCTCGTCGGCATTATTGAGAAGAGCCTCTTCGTACTCCGGGACCTCAAAGCCGTAGTTTGGGCCCGGCGGAAGCGTGGGGATGGTGGGCACGACGTACACGAGGTAGAGCTCCGCTTTGAACCATCTGGCGAGCTCGGCGGCGCGACAAACACCCTCGCAGGAAGCCTCGCTAAAGTCGGTCGTGGACAGGATCTTCGTGAAGGGTAACATCCCGACCTCCTTTCAGGGCGACAGGGTGACAGGGCAATGAAGCCTGGGCTCTGAAGTTCTGTAGTTGCATTGACTCTTTCGGAGTGCGGTGGCCTTGACGCCGCTTTGTGTTCGCCGGCCTTGCCGGCGGCCTTGGCGAGCCTCGAAAGTGCGGGGGCCGCCGGCAAGGCCGGCGAAAACAAAGCGGTGTCAAGGCCACCGCACTCCGAAAGAGTAACCGCAACTACAGAACTTCAGAGCCCAGGCTTCATTTCACCTTGTCACCCCGTCACCTTGTCACCTTGTCACCTTGTCAGCTTGTTCAGAATCTCAAAAACGCTCCTATCCCCCCGGCGTCATGCAGCTGCTGAGCGGCCTTCTCACGAACCTGCTCGGCCTGTCCTCCGCTGTTGATGACACGGCTGACGGCGCGCGCCACAACGTCTTTGACCGGCTGCACCTCCGCCTCGCAGTAAGAGCAGACGGGCACTTTACCGGCAAACAGGGACCCGCAGCTCGTGCATTCCCCTCCCTGGGGGGCGAATCCATTCGCATAAACGATGCGTCGAACTCGGCCTTCCTGGATGGTTTTCAACGTCGGATCCAGCCCGGTGACCGCCTGGTTGTTCTTGGCAGCCGCGGTGATCAGATCCCCGACGATGTGTTCTTCGTCGGCCCTCTCGGCGCCGCTCTGCATCGCTCGGGTCGCTTCAAGGATTTGGGAGGCGTTGGCGTCGATTGATAATGGGACAGTGCCTATGAACAAGCGGCGCAGCGGCGTGGGAAGAAGGCCCTGCAGCTCGTTGGTAGTCGTCACCGGGCCGGCCAGAATCAGGCGCTCGATCTGTTGCTCCTCGGCCACCCGGCCTAACAATTCGGCAACGTTTTTCAAGTGATGCCGAACGTGCCCGTCCGCCTTGCGCTGAACCTGCATCTGCGACCGCATGTGGTCGGTTCCTGGACCCTTAATGTGCTTGACGTCCTGAACCGCAAGGGCATCCACGTGTTCTTCGATCTGATCGAGGAACACCGTAAAGAGGCGCGAATGCGCTTTGTCGATCAAGACAATTCCATAGCGTCTAAACTCGTCGAAGGCCTCTAAAAGCGGCCGGATATACGGCTTGGCACTCCACCTGACGCTGTTTTCCACGCCAAACTTCAGCTCTTTTTGGCGGAAGATACCTTTCGGATCACAAAATATCACCAGCGATTTGCCGTGCGGACTGTAACGAGTAACGGCCTTGAGTACTTGATCATAAGCTAACGACAGGCTCTTCTTCTGGTCCCCGGCTTGAAGCGTCTCTTCAAGGTTGCGAAGCATGTTCTTTAACGCGGCCTCAAACCCGCGGTTCAGATTGACGGCCTGGGACTGGTCCACGTTGAGATAGACGCTCAATACACCGCTTCCTGTTTGAGCCTTGTGCTCGATCAACTCGCGGACATCCTCTGTTGAAATCATGTCAATCCTCCTGTTATTGAGAGCGGAAAAACGCAGGGGCGCTTAGGGGTAAGATACTGCGCGGATTGTTGCTGCGGCAGATGTGCTCTGAATGAGTTCGCCTTCGCCATCCAGTTGTGTGAATCGCCGTTCCTGGCCCTTATTGTACGACTCAGTAAGGGCATCCACAAGCTGTCCCGAACGGAAGAAGTTTGTTTTTCGCCAATGTTGGCTTAGAATAAGCATGCTTTTGACTAACCTGCGGGTGAGCGGCGTAACGGGACACAATTCCGGACGCCGCGTTGTCCCCGGGGGTTGAAGAGCGAAAAAAGTGGCTAATCTTTTTAGGCTGAGCCAATTCGAGGAATACCAGCTTTGGCTGGACGGCCTGGCCGCCCATCATCGCCATTGCGGCATTCCGTTTGGCACTCAGACGGCCGTCCTCCTCAATCGCGACTTCAAAGAAGACGTGCGGACCGCGCTTCAGATCGTCGAAGACCTGATCGCGATGACACAACGCATCGTCGCGAGCGAACTGTTGCAGATTCGGGAGGTCGACCCGGCTGCGCTCGCTAATCCCGGGAGAGACCTACGCAAACAGTTCAAGCAGTACAAGAACTACGCGCGCGGCATCGACGACCTCGTCATCTTCTGGGATTTCCTCGAGAACTACCGGACACTCTCGCTGAGCATGCTCCGCCTTCCGACCGTATCACGGCCGGAATTCAAAGCGATCAGCTACATGTTCACCGAACAGATGAATCGCTTTAACCGCAGCGAGTCGAGTACTTACCTGCGCAAGAAGTTCTACGACTGGCAGTTCAAGCAGGTGTTGGAAAGAGACATCGTCAAGAACGTCAACCTCCAGGGGAGCCGTGAAATCATCGAGCGGCTCTTTCTGGACTTCTTCACCCTGCTTTGCATGGTCCACTACATGCGGGACGAGATGCGCCGGCGCTTTCCGTTCCGCAAGCTCATGAGTCTTTTCATGCACTTGAACTTCTCGTGCCGCAAGTTCCTGAAGCTGCTGGAAGACTCGCGCAAGTATTTGAGCCAGAGCTATCCGGAAGTCGCCGAGAACCTGCTGGATATCAGCATGGCCCTGAAAATGGAGATGAGGCGGGTGTTCAGCGGCGAGCTGCGCGACCTCGAGTCTCAGAAGAAGATCGACGTCGTCTACGGGCAGATGCAGAACGCCCTCGGCATGATGCTGAACGCCTTCCAGGAGTCGTTCATCAACCTCGCCCACATTCTCAATCCCTCCTTTAACGAATTCGAGATTTTCGAGGAACTGGGGCGCAAGCACCGCGAGTCGACGGCCCTTCTCAACGGTCTGAACGAGATTTACAAGGCGGTTTCAACTGACTCGCAGGGGCCAGTCAACGAGCCCAAGTACCAGGAAGTCAAACAAACCCTCGACCACTTCCGCAACACGGCCATGAGGTTCCTCTTTTTCAAGGACTGGTCCACTTTTGAGCAGTTTTCGGACGAGCTCGAAAAGGCTACTCCTGAGGAGCGCGTATTCGTCCTGCACCGGTTGGCCGTTTACCTGTCTACCTTGATCGGCGAGGTGCAAAAAAGAACGGTCCTCACGAAAGTCATCCAGGACACACGAACACCCAGCCAGCAAAAAGGCTAGCCCTCCGAACCGGGGATCACAGTTGTTCCGCGACCTTGCCAACCCAAGGCAGGCGAACCTTTTCCAATTCGTAGCCGCTGTACACCATTACCAGCCAGAGGACGAACTGAGCCCGGTAGAGCCACGACAAGGCCACTTCGGCCTTTACCCCGGCATGCCACGATTCCCGGTAAATGGCCGCCAGGAGGACTGAGAGCGAGAGGTTCAGGACAACGAGCGAAAGAGCGAGGAGCGAGGCCTGAAGGCTGTGGAACCGGACCATGGGGTGCTTGCGCGCGAACACCAGCGCCAACGGGCCGATTACGTAAGCGAGAGCCCCTGCGAGGTGCGGATTGATCTGCACAGCGGCGATTTTACCACGGCCCGCCTGGGAGCGCAGGCCCTGGGAGCGCAGGCCCTGGAAGCGCAGGCCCTGGGAGCGCAGGCCCTGGGAGCGCAGGCCCTGGGAGCGCAGGCCCTGGGAGCGCAGGCGTCCCGCCTGCACTGGGGCCGCAGGCGTCTCGCCTGCGATGCACAATCGACCCTGCATCGCAGGCGAGACGCCTGCGGCCCCAGTGCAGGCGGGACGCCTG
>Ga0105104_10003833_pt1 | contig 10562 bp, 10 predicted proteins | sample PPLLaktember2015_3_FD_87034 | JGI IMG/M metagenome (GOLD analysis project Ga0105104, IMG submission 87034) | Freshwater sediment microbial communities from Prairie Pothole Lake near Jamestown, North Dakota, USA - PPLs Lake P7 Core (6) Depth... | ecosystem: Environmental > Aquatic > Freshwater >... | reverse complement strand
GCTTCCCTGAATTGTCAAACAAGTCAAAAATATAAAGACTATCCTTTTTCAGGAATTCCACTGGTATTGTCTTGCGCTTGTCAAAATCCAGCTGCAGATCCCTGAAACCGTCAAAAAAATTGTCTACAATCCCGAAATCATGTGAAATACTTATGGACTTGATTTTGCTGATCAATTCTTTGACATTGGACAGAATCATGATGTGACCCGGCTCCATTTTTAATTCAGGAAAGTCGACAAAACCAAACATGATCCTGATATTCTCTTCTGTTATCAGTTCAGGGTAAAGAGACGGGATTATGAAAAAAAAGCGCGGTTTTACAAGCTCCTTCTGTCTGCAAAATACTCTTAGTGTGTAATTCATCACTTCCAGCTTTTCCGCCTCCAGGTTGCCCTCTATCTGTATAATCAGAATATTTCCTCGTGCACTTATGTCTAAAAGCATGGGTGTAGTTTTTTTAACCGGCGGAAGCGGAAGACTGAAAAGCTGGCAGATCCTTTCATTCAATATCACAGGGTTGACAGGATTGGAAATGAATGCCATCACATGCATCTTTTTAAAATCCACAATTTCATCCTGCCGGAATTCCCCAATAACAAATACAGGGACATTGATAGTCGCCTGGTTTACACATTTTTTTGCCAAAAATCCTTTGGCATCAAAACCCTTAAAATCCTTGTTTATGATGATAAGTTGCGGTTTCATATGAATTGCGACAGTAAATCCCTCGACACAGTCTGCCGCTGTTTTTATCTCAAATCCTGAAAGCTTCATATAACGCTGCATGAAATCCCGGAATTCAAGTTCAGGATGAATGATCAATATTTTCATGCTTATTTATAGATAAGCGGACCATAGTAGCCGCTCTCATCCCTCCCCGACTTTTTATGCAGGAGTACCTGCACTTCCATTTGTATGAACTTGCGTCCAAACTCGGAATCAGTAGGAGCTGTGTACGTGAGCAGATATGTGGAACCTGGCTGGCTTAAAATATCGTTTAAAAGCGAGGAGAGTCCCTCAGGATTGAAATACAGGTAAGTTTTACCGGATGTCTCTGTCCTGATGTATTCTATCTCATTATTTTTTTCAAGGCTGCCAATATAAACCGGGTAGAATCTGACATGATTGTTTCTAAGGTATCTTGTGACTTCAACCAGGGAATACAGGTCAAAGGCCTGGTCCGTAAGCTTGCCGCTTGTCAGAAAAACAACTGCGCAGCGTCCGCGCGAAGGCAAAAGCTCGGCTACTGCCTGCCTCAAACTGCGGCCCATATTCCAGGAAGCTGTACCTGCAGCGTCTATCAGTGCGTCAATGGCGGTGAAATCTGTCTTTCCAAAATCAGCTTCAAGCACACCCTCATCGCGGGCGAATACAATCTTTAGGCGGTTGTCTTTCCCGAGAATTCCCGCGACATTTCTTACAGCAAGCTTTATTTCCTCTGCATATTCATTCATATCAGGGGAATCCTCTATAACCAGAACTGTTGAAAGAGGTTGCGGGGACGTGTTCTGGAATCCCATCTTGATATCCTTGGCCGGAACAGAGTTTTCCGTGATGAAGAAATTCTGTGACGCAAGGCCTACAATAGGATTTCCAAACAGGTCCTCAACAGAAATCTCTGCAGAGATTGCAGGGAAGTTCTTTGAGTCAATTCGCTCAACCTGACAGAAAAATCCTGAATAGAGGGAGCTCGACTCAGCAATGATAAACAGCTTGCTTGAGTCAAAATCAGCAGCCAAAATATCCCCGTTTGGCGTAAACGTAATATCCGTTATGCGCTTTCCCACTGTCGCCAGGTCGCATAGCTCATTCCATGACTCTGTTGATAAATCATACTGCATGATGCGCGTTGTGTCCGCGACAATCAGATAGCGATCCTTGTCCAGGTACAAACCCTCAGGGTTTAGGAGTGATTCATCACCTATGGAGGAGAGATAATTTCCATTGATATCAAATACGGCTATCCGCTTTTTGAACTGGTCAGCCACATACACCTTATCTCCCATGACAGCAATTCCTGTTGGCTTGAAATTCATTTCAGGGAACATGGGACTCTTCCTCCCGAATGAGAGGATGAACTTGCCGTCAGGGTCGTATTTGTTGACACGGCGGTTTCCCCAGTCAGTTACATAAAGTGCTCCGGATGAATCCGATGCAAGAAACTGAGGCCCCAGAAGCTTGCCCTCCGCAATTCCCCTGCCGCCGAATGATGCCACTTTAACAAGATCCAAATCCAGCTTGGTGACCACATCACCTTCATATTCTGTTATGTAATAGAAATTACCAACCCGGATGATGTCAAAGGGATGATTTACTGATTCTATGCCCCCGCGATAGACACCTGTAATCCGTGTGTTTACATCAAAACTGATTATTTCACCGGTTCCATACACAACAAGGAAAAAACCGCCATCGGGTTTTGAATAAACCGCGGATGGCCGTTTGAAATTTCGAAACTGGGGAAGCGAACCGTCCACGGTTGCATTCAGCACATATTTATCAGGCGTGAAGAGTTCACGGCCAAGTCCGCGACGCAGGTCTACAACACGGGTAATGTGATCCAGAAGCGGTGATCCCTTGCCAGAGGCTGCAAGACCGCGCCACATGGAGAGTGCTGTATCCTCCAGGCCCATGCGGAAATATGTGCGTGCAAGCCATGATTTTATAAGCGGAGATTGCGGGTCAAGCCGCTGTGCATCCTCAAAGGACGTCAGGGCTTTGCCGAAAAACCCCAGGTGAAAAGCATTTATGCCATAATGAAATTCCTCCTCGGCCTGGACCTTCGTCATGTCGATGGGCTGGGCGAGGAGGATTGCAGGGATTATGATATTTATGATGAGAATCGCAGGAATGGCTGTCCGAAATACATTTGTTTTCACGCCGCCATTATAACGAATTCAGGCAAACGTATCTATAGTCCCTTGATTTTCTTCGGGCGCTGGTGTTTTACCGCGAATACCAAGATACAGTATGGCCTTGATGGTCTCTTCTTTAATGACCGTCCGCTCTACCGGGTTTTTCGCCGTCCGTGGCCCGATGATGTATGAGGTGTTTGCTTCTACCGTCATAACCACCCTCCTTAATTGGATCAGCATCACATCCTTGTGCTGCTGTGAAGGACTTTTCCGTGTCCCTCATTCCGTTTCCAGCATCCCCTAAAGCTTTTGCTTCTTGGAATGCCTTCTCTGTTAAATATTCGACCTTTTGACTGAATTTATTAGCATTTTTTTAGAAGGCAATCCTGACATGAGCGGGCTTTTTCATGCTGTTTATTCAGGTTTCTTTTTCCAAAACAAGCTTCAAATGGGCTGCGATTTCTCTGTTTCCCTTGGAAATCTCCAGGGCTTTGCGAAGATATGCCCTGGAATCCACGAAGTTTCCTGCCTTGAATAGAGCAAAACCAAGGGAGTCAAGGTATACAGGATTGCCAGGCTGACCCCTGACTGCCAGTCTGCACAGGTCCACGGCCTCTTTGGCCTTCATGCCTTCCTCGGCATAGATGAATCCAAGGTTGTTAAGCGCACTGGCATAGTCTGACTTGAGTTCCAGTGCCTTTTTGAGATTCTCTATGGCCTCATCTTTCTTTTTCTGCGCATAAAGAGCGAATCCCAAGGAGGTGTAAACCTGCGGCGATTCCACGCCCAGCTTGAGCAGGTTGCGGAACTCAATTTCTGCAAGCCTGTATTGCTGCGTGAGCGAATAGATAAGGCCAAGAACCATCCTGCATTGGAAAATATAGAAAATGCTCGGATGCGCGAGTATGACAAATTCCAGGATCGGAACAGCTGCATTGTAGTCCTGAAGCTGGGTCAGAACAAGACCAAGGTAATAGGCAATCTCCGGATTTTCCTCTGGCTTCTGGTCAAGCGACTGCAGTTCCTTCTTTGCCTGTTCATATCTCTTCTGGTTGTAAAGTTTGATCCCCAACTCAAGGCTGTGTTTCATTTTTGGGCCTTGCCCTTCGCAGAATACAGAGCATGGTAATGCTTTTCCACATCATGGTTTTCAGGATGAATTATAACAGGTGAAAGCGAAACCATCCCCTGTCCAACAGTCCAGAAATCACTCCCCTCTTCATGCAGGGACTGTCCGTCATCGCCATTAAGAAAACAATAAACACATTCATCCGGCGTGCGAAAAGTGGAATAGGTTTCATTATAAATCCTGCGGGATGGAAAGGTAACCGCGGTGACGCAAGGTTCTTTGATCTTTTCCGGGAAATTGATATTGACAAAGTGGTCCGGGGACCAGAGGCTTCGCAGAAGTTCTGCTTCTCCGGCAAGATACTCAGCCGATGCGTCAAAGCTCATAGTCTTTCTGTGGCCTGAAAGTGATGCGGCAATTGCTGGTACGCCCATGAGCGCTGCCTGTCTCGCAGCCGCGACTGTTCCTGAAAAAATAATGTCAGTGCCCAGATTCGGACCCTTGTTAATGCCGGCAACTACCAGATCAACCGGATATCCAATCAGAAGCTTCAACCCTATGAGCACGCAGTCAGCGGGGGTTCCGGAACATGTAAACTTCAGCTTCCCGACACTCTTCATTCGTACCGGCCTGTTGATAGTTACAGAATGCGAGCTTGCACTCATCTCCTGGTCCGGAGCTATCATCCATACTTCATGTTTCTCCCGCACCAGGTTTTCAGCCAGGATCAACAATCCTTCACTTTGTATGCCATCGTCATTTGTCAGTAATATTCTCATGTTTTTCCCAATAAGATACCTGGTTGTTACACTACATCACATCCCAAAATAATGCAACGCAGTCATACACAGGTCTTGCCCAATCACTTGGGAAAATCGAGGAGTTTCCCATGCACAAAATCGGCGATTTGGGGATCGATTCCGATACTCTCCATTTTAAAGCGCTCTGCAATCTCTGAAGAATCAAATAATCCGTCCGCCACCAGTATGGGTGTCCGCTTCTGATAACCAGGATTATCTCCGCCATCAATCTTGTCATGTGAATACCCGTGATCCCGATACCAGGTCAATGCCCTCTCCTTTTTTCCCTTGTCATAGCAGAGCTGAAATCCTGAAATGCTTCCGTCCTCCTGATACCAGACAATCAGGTCAAAGTACGCATCGCAGAACCATCTCCTTTTCCCCTCTCCGGGAATCTGGCGGACATCCGAAAATTCTTTCATCATATCCTTCACCCCCGCCTAAAATTTCTTTTTGGAATCAAGCAGTATCGTAACTGGTCCATCGTTTATTGACCGTACTTCCATCATGGCCTGGAAAACTCCTGTTTTTACCGGAATCCCAAATGCCTGGACAGCATTTGCACATGACATGTAGAGCTTCTGTGCAGTTTCAGGCCTGGCAGCATGGCTGTACGAGGGACGTCGTCCGCGCCTGATATCTCCATAGAGTGTAAATTGTGAAATGAGGAGAATCCCTCCTCCTGATTCCATAACCGACCTGTTCATGACACCCATATCATCCGGGAAGATTCTCAAGTGTGCTATTTTTTCCGCGATATAGACAACATCATCCTCGGTATCATCTTCCCCCACACCGAGATAGACAAGCAAACCCGATTCTATCTCCCCTGTGATTCTGTGGTCAACCGTGACCGATCCATCGCGTATCCGCTGTACTACAGCCCGCATTTTTCTATGGCCCTTCCTGTGCACTCTTCTATGGACTATCTGGAATAATCCTGCGCTGCAACACTCCCTCAAGAGAGAATGAATTCCCACTCGTTACCACTTTTCCCAGAAGTTCTATGTAATAGTCATTCTCAAGTTTTGTCGCCTCATGGAATATAACAGGGATGTTCCCGTCAAAAACCTTGTTGTCCCATGAACCCTTTAAAAACTGAAAACCAATCTCCATTGTTCTGATCTGGAGATTCGCAACAGTGCCCCTCCAAATCACAAAGCAACCGTCATACAGATAAGGCGAATCCACAACTTCTTCATATGTGTAATTGTCAGGGAAATTGAGAAAATCCTTGAACCCAGGAGTTCGTGCGACACTCTTGAGTCTCCTGGCGAACTCCTTGAGGGTACGTGATGCATTGGAGTTGATCAGCCTGTTGCACTGTACAACTCCCCGGTTGTCCCTGTATTCCAGGAATAACCGCTTGGCCTCGTCAAACACTGCCTGCGCTTCATATTCGGTGAATGTTATTCTCTCCTGCCCCGCGGATTCAACATAGGCAGTGCCAGAAGGAACCTGTACGCTCTCCACGTCCTTGCGGCCTTCAGGTATTTCAGGAAGTATCAGTGGATTTAGCATTGAAATCAGCGCTGGAATAAAAAAAACAAGAAGTACTGCAATTGCACAGACCACTGCACCCGAAAGTACAGGGACCAGGGGAAACCTGAAGGCTTCAGGTGGATAGATCGATCGCACTTTCTCTGTTGAAAAAAGCTCATCCAGGCCCGCATCATCCAAACCTCGACGCAGGAGCTCAAGGCCCCTGGCTGCAGTTTTATTCTGCGGATCCATGTCTTTTATCTTCAGCCATATTTTCAGTGCTTCGTCCTGGTTTCGCCTTCTTAAGTGTATTACTGCGAGGCCAAGCAAAATATTTATGTTGTTTTCATCCAGTTGATTTGCACGGTGCAGATAGGAATAAGCACCGCTTTTGTCCTGCTGGAAAAAACAAGAAAGTCCAAGGAGATAATAAAAGGGAAAGCTGTCCCTGAAGGCAAAGACCTGGGGTTCCAGGATCCGGATCACATCCTGGTATTTTCGTTTCTGAAAGAGCTGCTTTGCTTCTCCCAGATTCTTGCGAGCCATGACAGTCCCTCTTTTTCTATTTGAGTAAGTACTGCTGAAGAGTCATCTCTTTATAATATTAATGCGGTCTTCAGACAAGACGTACGTTTCTTGCAGAACCGTACTTATGGAGAATTAAAAAAACAATTGAAATATAAGAAATTGATTTTTTTAATTCTCCACGTCTTCACCTGATGGCGCGGGTTTCTATCTCCTGGAGCATTGCCCTGAGCGTGGCGAGATCCTCATTGCTGACTGGTTTCCCGGCCGCAATGCGTTCGTTTATATTGCGTACGAGCTCGTTGATATAGGCTACTTCTTCCTTGACCAGGTCGTAATTGCCGCGTGTGAAGGATTTTAGTATGGCGCCAAGACTTGAGCCTGTGACATCCGACGCACTCTCGGCAACACTTGTTCTGTCCTGCGACCTTGCGGTCCGTACCTGGTCCGTAGTCTGTATGGAGGCTACAATTGTGCCCTTCTGTGTCTGGAAGGTGCTGGAGTTGCCCATTACCACGACCACTGTCCTGGTTGCACCCTTGGCAATGCTTGCCGGATTGTAGTACTGGCAGACAGCCGAATCATTGAATGAATATGGATAATAGCTGAAATCCCTTGTGGAAATACCACGATAATCCCAGCTTGCATCCTTCAACCGTTTCCAGTTTGCAAAGACAACGGAGTCCGGAACAGTGATGTCCCCGCCCGATGTGAGCACGATGAAACCATCACCCTTGCCTGCGCCTATCAAGGGCGAGATCCAGAATGCTCCCATGTCCGCAGCCATGACTGTTTTTTCCATTGCGACGAGGGATTCACGGTCAGTCATGAAATGAGTCGCTGTTTTTTCACCAAGATATGTATCAAACAGAAAGCGAATGCCAATGCTGGCTGGCCGTTCTGAGCGGTTTTCAACATTGATTTTAACAGAAATCCCCTCTGTAAGCGGGGTCTCACCAGCTTTAAGGAAAGTAAACTCCTGTGTGACCTTGAGCGCCGGAGAAAGCCAGACATATCTGGCTCCTGTTGGAAGGTCCTCTACTGTCTGACGAAATTGTCCGCTCTCGCCCATTACATATATAGTGTTGTTTACTACAACAGACAGTGATGTAGTACGCGGATCATTTGAAACAAGCAAAGGGAAAAGTTCCTTTCCCGATTCCCCCAGGGCTGAATAGAGTGAAAATTTTCCTGTTTTCTCATGCAGCACAATCTTGAGGTTTCCTTGAGTTTTCTCAAGTGAACCAAGAGGGAAAATAAAAACAGCAAGAAGCAAGAGCGGTAAAAGGAAACGCCTCATCACTCGCCCTCCAGATATGTTTCAAGCCATTTCAGATACTGTTCCTTGACTTCAAGGGCTTTTTCCTTTACTTCAAGCATTTCCATCTTTTTCCTGAGTTCCTCGGAAATATCCGCGGGCAATATTGTTCCGGTCTGGTCTGTGACGGGCTCACCCTTGAGTCTTGCGTTCTCAGTGGCAAGCTCAGCAGCCTGGGTTTTAAGCTTTTCCAGTTCAATTTCTTTTTCCGCGAGCTTTAGCTGGAGGTCGTTTACCTGGGGTGTACCAGTGCCACCTGTTCCGGATATTTTTGACTGGTAGGCAGCGATGGCCTGCTCATAGGTTTGTTCACGGCGCTGATATTCCTCTATTGAGACAAGTGAATCTTCGTAACTCCATTTCAAAAGCTTCAGGAGTTCCACTTCGCGCTTCCTGAATCCTACAAGGGAGGCACGGTACTGCGCAGCTTCTACCTTTGCACTGGCAGGATATTTTTCCATGACAGTTCTGTAGAACTTGAGTGCTTCATCAAATTTGCCCTTGGCAAAAAGGCATTCGCCAATCAGAAAATAGGTATTGGGGACAAAGGGCGATCCAGGGTATTTGTTAAGGAAATCCTCGGAAAGCATGATGGAGTTTTCCACATCACCCTGCTGGAAAAGGAGGCGGGCCTTGAGGTAATAGGCCTCTGAAAAATAGATATGGTCCTTGTAGTTCTTCAAAAAATACTCAAGATAGTCCGAGGCTTCCTTGAGCTTGTTCATGCCAAGGTATGATTTTGCGAGCATGAAATAGGCCACACTGTGGTAGTCAACAAGAGCTGGACTCTGGATTATAAGATTGAACTTCCCAACAGCCTCTGAATACCTTGAAGTCTGGAACAAATCAAGCCCCTCAGAAAGAAGGCGATCGGCATCAATATTTCCTGCAAACAGGAAAAAAGCCTGGAAAAAGAGCATGACAGAGAAGAAAATACGAAATTTCATAAAAACCTCTACCCCTGTTCTTTTTTTCGACCTTTCAAGGGCCAAACTGTATTGTTTTTCCGTTATTTGACTGCACAGCTCCTGATTGCCTGGAGGTCCTTTTTGGGGTCCTTTGATCCGAAGAATGCAGAACCCATGACCAGGACATCAGCTCCAGCCTGAATAATGGATTTGTATGTATCTCCGTTGACCCCTCCGTCTACCTCTATGTGATAATTATATCCCCTTTCCTCTTTTTTTTCTTTGAGGTATTCAAGCTTGTCCAGTGAAGCGGGAATGAATGCCTGGCCTCCAAAGCCAGGATTTACAGACATGACAAGCACAAGGTCTACCATGGAAAGTACTTCGACAAGAAGCGAGGCTGGGGTTGAAGGTACAATGCTTATACCGGCCTTTTTGCCCAGACCGCGTATTTTTTCCAGCAGCCTGTGAATATGCACACCAGCTTCCAAATGGACTGTGATATAATCCGCGCCAGCTTTGGCAAACCCGTCTATAAAATCACCTGGATTTGAAATCATTAGATGCACATCATAGACAAGCTTCGAAAGCGGTCTGCAGTCAGCCACCATTTTGGGGCCAAAAGTGATGTTGGGGACAAAATGTCCATCCATCACGTCAAAGTGGACCCAGTCCCCGCCTGCAGCTTCTATTCTGGAAATGCCATCCTTTATATTGGAAAAATCCGATGACAACAGGGATGGAGCTATTAATACCTTGTTCATAAGAATAACCTCACAGAGACACTACCATAATGAGAAGATGAAAACAAGGGAACAGGGGGTATCCCTGGGATACCCCGGAGTTTATAACGCTGGTTTCAGGAAGATGATTTCCCCTGTCTGGGTCCCTGCTACAATGACGCCCCTGGCCACCAGAGGACGGGCGGAAACAGGGTTCTTTAGCGCCAGAGACCAGAGTACTGCGCCATTTTGTTCATTGACAAGCTGAACATTACCGTCCGTCCTGGTTACAACGAGTTTTCCCTGCATGTAAGCTGGAGCTGCAGAGACATTGTCAATTGTAAAAAGAGGATTCCCGTTATGGGCAAAACCGAATACTTTGCTTCCTGCATAGACATAGACGCCAGCATTCCCAACCAACAGATTCTGATTAGAAAAACCAGGCGCGTCAATCTTTCGTTCCCAGACAATACGTTTAGCCTCAAGATCAACGCAGATAACATTGTTTTTCTTGTCAGCAAAATATCCCCTTGCACCTGCAAGTGTTATTGAAAGCGCAACAGGATCAGAGGCTGTTGTCTGTATGGTGAAAGAGTCCGGTTTTCCTGTTTGCAGATTCACAAATACAACACTGCCTATGGGATTGACTGTAACTGCAAAGCCCTTAAACATGGCAGGAGTCATCAGGATCGGGCCCTGGATTGGGATCTCTTTTACAAGCAAGCCGCTTTTGCCATCAAGCATCCTGATGCTTGAATCTGTTGGCAAAAGGATAAGCTCTCCAGCCGGTACAACTCTGCGGCCAAGCACGTGGCTTGAGGCAGAATCCAGCTTTATCCTGTGTAAAATCCTGCCTGCCATCGCATCCATAATGACCAGCTC
>Ga0105104_10003832_pt1 | contig 10563 bp, 11 predicted proteins | sample PPLLaktember2015_3_FD_87034 | JGI IMG/M metagenome (GOLD analysis project Ga0105104, IMG submission 87034) | Freshwater sediment microbial communities from Prairie Pothole Lake near Jamestown, North Dakota, USA - PPLs Lake P7 Core (6) Depth... | ecosystem: Environmental > Aquatic > Freshwater >... | reverse complement strand
TTCGCCATGGAGTACGTGAAGGGCGAGACCCTGCGCCGCGCGCAGCGGCCCGGCCTTCCCGGGCTGCAGCACACGCTGTCCCTCTACAGCGCCGCTGGCCAGGGGCTGGCCGCCGCGCACCGGGCGGGCATCGTCCACGGCGACTTCAAGCCGGAGAACGTGCTCGTCGGCGAGGACGGGCGGATCCGGGTGACCGATTTCGGGCTCGCCCGCGCGGTGCACGAGCACGCCCCGCGCTTCGCCGGGACCCCGGCGTACATGGCGCCCGAACACTGGCGCGGGCATCCGTCGGACGTGCGCAGCGACCAGTACAGCTTCTGCCTCGCGCTGCTCGAGGCGGTGGAAGGCCGGCGCCCCGAAGAGGTGGCGGAGGCCTCGTCCGCCCGGCCTCCGGAGCCGGTCTCGCTCCGCCGCCGCAACCTGCCCGCGCGGCTGTCACGGGTGCTGGCCCGCGGGCTCGCTGCGGACCCGGCACAGCGCTGGCCGTCGATGGACGCGCTGCTCGACGCGCTCCGGGACGCGCGCCTTCCGTTCCGGCGGAGCACCGGGCTGCTCGCGCTCGCCCTGTTCCTGGTGACTGCCGCGGTCTGGATCCAGCACGTCGTCTGGGAGCGCCGGGTGGACCACGAGCTCTTCGCCTCCGCGGCGAGGCTTCCGGAGCTGCTCCGCGCTCAGAGCGAGCGCACCGACCTCCTGGTCCAGGCCGGGCTTCGCGCCGAGGGCGTGCTCGGTGCGCTGGGACAGGCCAGCAACATGGACGCGGCGCTGGGCCTCGCCGAGGACGAGAGCCGCGAGCACCAGCTCGCCGAGGCGCACGAGATCCTTCGCTCGGCGGATCTGCCCGGCCTGAGGAGCCGCGACGCGCTGCTGGTGGCCAATGCCTGGGGCCGGGTGGTGCTCAACCTGGCCGCCCCCGACGCCTTCGGCGCGCCGGCTCCCGCCATTCCGATGCTGATCGAGACCATGGAGGGCACGCCCAGCGACGCTCTCTGGTCGTGGGCCACGCTGGAGCGCCTCGGGCTGCCCCTGGTGACCGAGCGGCACGTCGACGACCTGCTGCTCGTGTCCGGACGGCCCGTGGTGCGGGGACGGTCCATCGTGGGATTCGTCCTCACCGGCCGGTGGGTGGACGACGGGCTGCTCGACGAGCTGGGCCGGGCCGCGGGAGCCCAGGTCGTCCTCCGCGCGCCTGACGGCGGGTGGGCGGGAGCCCGGTGGCCGGTGGCGCCTCCGCCGGGGAAGGTGGTCCAGCTGCAGATCGGCGGAACCACGATTCGCGTCCTCGGGATCCATCTCGGAGCGCAGGGCTCCCGGACTCCCGAGGGAGATGCCTACGTGGTGCGCATGCTCACTGCGGGTGAGATCGGGGGCCTCGCATCCGCGTGGCTTCGCTGGGGGCTCCTCGTTACTTCCCTGGCAGCGCTGGCCTGGCTCGGGTGGCTCATCCGGCGCTCCGGCTGGTACCCTCGCACCGCCCCAGGGGTTTCCTCCTCTTGACCGCCTTCGCCCACGCCGACGTGTTCTGGGAGGCGATCCCCGCCGCCCGCCGCAGCGCGAACCGTGGCGATCTGGAGGCCCGACTCGCCGAGCAGCTCGCGGGTGCCGAAGCCCGCTGGCCCGACGTTTGCGTGGACCCCAGCCGATTCGTGACGCACTGGGCCGCGCAGCTGTGCCGGGCCAGCGACGTCGGGGCGGCCGTCGATCAGCTCCACCTGTCGGACCTCTACCTGGCCTTCGCCTGCGCCGAGGGGAACACCTGCGCGCTCCGCGAGTTCGGGACCCTCCTCTCCTCGGTCGCGGGGGCGGTGCGGAGCGTGGACGGCGCGCCCTCGTTCGTGGACGAGGTCCTCCAGCGGCTGCGCACCCGGGTCCTCGTGCCGGAGGACGGACGCGCTCCCCGCATCCTCGACTACGCCGGACGCGGCTCCCTGGAGAACTGGCTCCGGGCAGGCGCCCTCCGCCTGGCCCTGAACGCGCGCCGGGACGCGAAGCGTGGCCCCGAGCCGCTTCCTGACGCGTCGCTCTGGGAGCCGGCCGCGCCCACCGCCGATCGCACCCTCGAGCTGCTCCGCGGGCGGTACGCCGCCGACTTCGGACGCGCGCTCCGCGAGGCGTTCGGCTCGCTGGAGGCCGGCGAGCGCAACGTCCTCCGGATGCACTTCCTCGAGGGCCTGAGCCTCAACCAGATCGCCGCGATGTACCAGGTGAACAAGTCGACCATCAGCCGCCGGATGGCCAAGGCGCGGGAGACGCTCCTCGACCGCACCCGCGCCCAGCTGGAGCGGACGCTCGAGCTTCCCGCGGCCGAGCTGGACAGCCTCCTGGGGCAGCTGGGGCCGAAGCTGGACCTGAGCCTCAGCTCGGTGCTCGCCCCGAGCACCTGAGACGACGACTCCGCGCGACAATGGAGGAGTTCGCCCGGGTTCAGCGAGCCACGGGTTGGAGTGCGGCCGCGGCGGGCTCCTCCGCGGGCTCGGTGTGCACCATCACGTCCACGTCGAGCACGGCGCTCCGGATGGCGTCCTCGGCGGCGTGGGCGATCTCGTGCGCGCGCTCCACCGGGAGGCCCCGGGCGACCTGGAGGATGACGTCGGCGAACGTCTTCGGGCCGGAGCGGCGGACCCGCACCTGCGAGACGCCCACCACCTCCTCCACTCCGGCGGCGGCGCGGGCGATCGCCTCCAGCAATCCGGTGGGCGCGGCGTCGAGAAGGTCGTCCACCGCTTTCCGGCCGAGCCGGACGCTGACCAGGGCGGCGACGGCGGCAACTCCGAGGGCGGCGACCGCGTCGGCCCGGGCGAGCCACGCGATTCCGGTCCGCTGCGCGAACCACACCCCGAGGAGGCCCAGGAGCACCACTGCCGACGACCAGACGTCGGTGGAGAAGTGCAGCGCGTCCGCCTCCAGGGCCTGGCTCCGGTGGCGGCGGGCGACGGCGGCCAGCGCTCGCGAGCGTGAGAGGTCGATCCCGATGGAGATGGCCATCACCAGGAACGACCACACCGTGGCCTCGACGTGGCCGCTTCCGAAGACCAGCCGCTTGCCGGCCTCGTAGGCGATCCACACGCAGGTCGCCAGGAGGAGCCCAGTCTCGAAGAGGGCCGAGAAGTTCTCGATCTTTCCGTGACCGTAGAGGTGGTCGCTGTCCGGCGGCTTCGAGGAGGCGCGCACCGCCCAGAAGGTCATCAGCGCGGCGAGCAGGTCGATGCCCGAGTGCGCCGCCTCGGAGAGGATGCCGATGGAGCCGGTGGCGAGGCCGACCACCACCTTCATGCTGGTGAGGACCACCGCCGCGCCCACCGAGCTGAGGGCGACCAGGTTCTTCTCCCGCTCGGCGGCGGCGTCATGGACGGCGACCATCGATCCGGAGCGATGTAGCACGCGCCATGCGTCCGGCACATGACGAGGGCCGCGCGCGAGCCGCTCAGCCCCGAACCGTCGGATGCGGGCCGGACGAGAGCTGTCGCTCGCACTCCGCGATCCGCCGTTCGAGGAACGTTCGCTCGGCCGGGTTTCGCGCCAGCCGGTGGGCAGCGCGGAAGTGGCGTCGGGCGTCGGCGGGGCGTTCGCACCGGAGCTCCAGCTCACCGAGCGCCGCCGGGTAGAAGGGATACGCCGCCAGCCGCTCCGTGCCGGGGATCGACCGCAGCGCCTGGAGACCCCGCTCCGGGCCCAGCTGCTCGGCCACCGCCACCGCGCGGTTCAGCGCCACCACCGGGGAGGGTCGAAGACGCAGGAGGGCGTCGTACAGCTCGACGATCTCCCCCCAGGAAGTCTTCTCGGCGCTGGGGGCCAGGGCGTGTGTGGCGGCGATGGCCGCCTCGAGGTGGTACTCGGAGACCACCTCGCCGCGCGCCGACGACTCCAGCAGCTCGAGCCCACGGGCGATGAGCCTCGCGTCCCACCGGCTCCGGTCCTGTCGTGACAGCTCGGTCAGATCGCCCGCCTCGTCCACCCGCGCGGGCAACCGGGCCGCGTCGAGCGCCATGAGCGCGGCCAGCGCATGGGTGGCCGGCGTCGCCGCCGGCGCGTGCTCGAGGAGGAGGGCCGCCAGCCGCATCGCCTCGCGGCAGAGATCCAGCCGCACCGCCGCGTCTGGAGAGGCGCCGTGATAGCCCTCGTTGAACAGGAGATACAGCGCCCGGTGCACCGCGGCGAGGCGGGTCTCGAAGTCACGTGCCTCGAGCTCGAAGAGCCCCCGCGTCCCGGAGAGCGCCTTCTTCGCCCGCGACAGCCGCTTCTCCATCGCCGCGCGAGAGACGAGGAAGGCCTCGGCCAGCTCGTGCGCCGAGAAGCCCGACAGCAGCGACAGGACCAGCGCCACCTGCGCGTCCTCGGGAATGTCCGGGTGGCAACAGGAGAACATCATCCGCAGCTCGTCGTCCCGGAGTGCCGGAGGCAGGTGAGCCACCGGGGACTCCGTGCCAGGAGTGCCCTCGGCGTCCGTGAGCCGGCCGATCTCCGGCGCGAACCTTCGCGCGGTGCGCTCCCGGCGGAGGAGGCTCACCGCGCGGTTGCGGGCCGCGGTCGTGAGCCACGCCGAGGGATTCTCCGGCACGCCGCGGAAGGCCCACACCTCCACCGCCGCGGCGAGCGTCTCCTGCACCGCATCCTCGGCGAGGGCGAGATGGTGCACGCCCAGCATCCGCGTCAGCGTGGACACGAGCCGGCCGGACTCGCGCCGGAAGAAATGCTCGTCGGGAAGCGAGGTGGTCACATCTGGCGGATGGGCCTTACCTCGACCATCCCCCCGTAGCCCAGGACGGGACAGCCGCCGGCGATCGTGCGCGCCTCGGCCAGATCCTTCGCCTGGACGACGCTGTAGCCAAGCACGATGTCCTTCGACTCGGCGTAGGGACCGTCGTGGACGGTGCGGCCACCCTCGGTGACCACCGCTCCAGCGGTCTCCAGGGGATGACCGAGCACCCGGAGGTACCCCCGGGTCTCCAGATCCTTGAACCACGCGGTCCACTTCTGCAGCCGCTCCTGCATGTTCCTCGCGGAGTCGGGCATGTTCGGCGAATCGGCCGGCAGCCGGTACAGATAGAGAAACTCGCTCATTGCCATCTCCTCTCCTCGTCGTTCACCGCCCGGGCGTACGCCTCGAGCCAGCCCAGGACGCGCTCCCAGCCGACGGCGTGCTCGGCCGCCGCCTCGTCGAACCCACGAAAGCCCTCGTGGAACACCGTGAGGTGCGCGCCGCGTTCCCGCGGCTGGATCAGATACGTGACCCGCGTCTCGCGCCGGCCGAGCGTCGGATGGTCGAACTCGTAGCGGCGGGTCTGGACGATCTTCTCCGGAGGATCGAACTCCAGGAACCTCCCCGACGCGGGGAGCCGCCTGCCGTCCCCGAAGCAGACCAGCACCCGCCAGCTCCCGCCGGTCCGGAGCTCGGCGCTCCATTCCCGCATCGCGTAGGTCTCGGGCGAGCCCCACCAGCGCTCCCTCTCGGCGGTGACCAGCATCCGGTACAGCCGCTCGGGCGGGCAAGCCACGTCTGCCGCCGCGGTCACGGTCCCCGCCGAGAGATCGAGCACCGCGCGCGCGACACTGCCCGCGATCCCACCCGCGAATTGCGCGGGTCTCCGGTCACTGCTCGGAATCCGATCGAGGTCCTGCGCGAGGACCGCACTCTCGTGTCTCATGGTGATGCATCAGACGCCCGGGACGTCGCCGTCCGGACATCGATCGACGGCGTCCGAAGAAGCCGAGCACTTGCGGATGGTTGCGCCCTGGTCGCGACCCCGACCGTCCGGAGCCGCCGGTCGATGGCATCAGAGCGCCCGGAGCGCCCGGAGGACCTCCGCCAGCCGCTCGTCGTCACGGCGGTAGAACGTCCACTGCTTGATGCGCCTGGCACGGACCAGCCCCGCCCGGACGAGGAGCCGCATGTGCTCGCTCACCGTGGGCTGGCTCACGCCCAGCTTCTCGGCGATGAGCAGCCCGCAGACCCCGTCCTCCTCCAGGTCCCCGTCGATCTGGCGAGGGAAGTGCCGGGTGGGCTCCTTCAGCCAGCGGAGGATCTGCAGGCGCCGCTCGTTGTCCAGCGCCCGGAGCGTGTCGAGGAGCTCGGGGGCGGGCTCGACTGGAGCGCCGTCGCCGTTCGTGCGCGCCCGCCCCCTCACTGCCGTTCGTCCAGCACGGTCATCTCGATCTCCACCGCCGCGCCCAGTGGAAGCTCCTTGACCGCGACGGTCGTGCGCGCCGGGTACGGCGCGCGGAAGCACTGCGCATAGACCGTGTTCATCGCCGCGAACGACTCCATGCTGGTCAGGAAGACGCCCACGCGGAGCACGTCGTCCATCGTCCTCCCCACGGACTCGAGCAACGCACGGATGTTCTCCAGCGTTCGGGTGGTCTGCGCGGCCACGTCACCGGGCACGAGCCGCCCGGTCGCAGGGTCCAGCCCTACCTGCCCACTCAGGTAGAGAACCCCCGGTCCCCGTACGCCGGCCGACAGCGGAAGCGGCGACGACCTCTGCTCCTCGATTGCCTCTCGCATTCCACAGCTCTCCCTTCGTCACCGGCCGAAGTCGACGGCCGTGGTGTTTCCACCGCTGAGCACGACACCGACCCGCTCTCCGGGCCGGGTCCGCACCTTGCCCGCCAGGAGCGCGGCGAACGCCGCCGCCCCACCGGGTTCGGCCACCACCCGGAGCAGCTCCCAGAGCCGGCGCTGGGACGCGCGGATCTCCTCGTCGGTGACCAGCACCACCTCGGCCACCGTCTCCTTCAGGATTGGGAAGTTGCGCTCTCCGATGCGGCGCGGGGCCAGACTGTCCGCGGCGACGCTTCCCACCGGCGCATCGACCGGCCGGCCGGCGTCCAGCGCGCGGCGCAGCGTGGGCGCCCCCTCCGGCTCCACGGCCACGAGCCGGACCCGCCTCCCGTACCAGCTGGCGATGCCGGAGAGCAGGCCGCCTCCCCCGACCGCCACCAGCAACGTCTCCAGATCGGGCGCCTGCGCCTCGAGCTCGAGGCCCAGCGTCCCCTGGCCGAGGATGGTCTCCTCCTGGTCGAAGGCGTGGATCGGCATCGCCTCGCTGCGACGCGTCCACTCCTCGCTGGCGGCGAGCGCCTCGGAGTACGACTCACCACCGATCACCAGATCCGCCCCGTACCCGCGGATGCGCTCCACCTTGGCCGGCGAGGAGATGCGGGGGAGGAAGATCTTCGCCGGGATTCCGAGCTGGCTCGCGGCGTAGGCCACCGCCACCCCGTGGTTCCCGCCCGAGGCGGCGACCACTCCTGCCGGAGGAACGGGGCGCTGCAGGAGGTTGGAGAAGGCTCCCCGGGTCTTGAAGGCGCCCGCGTGCTGGAGGAGCTCGAGCTTGAGGGTGACGGTCGCGGCGTCGAGGCCCAGCTCGGCGCCCGAGAGCTGCACCAGGGGCGTGCGCCGGACGCGTGGGCGAATGGCCTGCTCGGTGGCGATGATGCGCGGGCGGCGGTCGGGGAGCATGAGGCGCGCGAGGATGACTTCGTCGATTGGCGAAGTCCCGATACAGAACCCCTGGGTTCGCGCCGGATCAGTCAGCGCGCCGTCCTGGACCACCAGGCGTAGGCGGGGAGCCCGGCGGCGATGATCGCCAGGCCCAGCATCGAGCGGACCGGCGCCTGGACCAGCGTGACCGAGGCCACCACGAGACACGCGACCACGAACGCGCCGGTGCTCCAGGGGTGGCCCCAGGCCCGGAACGGCCGCGTGGCGTGCGGACGTTTCCACCGGAGCACGAAGACCGCGGCCGCGGTCGCCGCATGGAAGAGCACCTGCGCGAAGATGACCGTGGTGTAGAGCTCGGCATACGTCCCGGACAGCGCGATCGCCGCCGCCAGCACGCCCTGGGCGAGCAGGCTGTTGGACGGGGTGTGGTGGCGCGGGTGGATGCGGGCGATCGCCCGGAAGAAGAGCCCGTCCTCCGCCATGGGGAGATAGATGCGGGCGCAGCAGAGGACGTTGGCCGCGAGGCAGCCGAACATCGAGAGCAGGATGACGAGGGTGACGGCCCGCGCCGCGCCGGGTCCGAGCAGCGCGGCGGCGGCGGCCTCCCCCACCCGGGAGGTCCCCGAGAGGGTCCGGAGATCGAGCGCCTTGAGGTAGACCCAGTTGATTGCCAGGTAGAGCGCCGCCACCGCCGTCACGCCGAGGACCAGCCCGCGGGGCAGGTTGCGCTCCGGCCGCCGGACCTCCCCCGCGGAGAAGGTGAGCACGTACCAGCCGTCGTAGGTCCAGAGCACCGCGACCAGACCCAGTCCCAGGGCGGCGACGACGCTCCCCGGGGGAAGGGGCGCCCCCCAGGTCGGCGCCACCGGCGCCGGTGCAGAGAGCCCCACGACCACCAGCACCAGCAGCGCGCCGAACTTGAGAACCGTGGCGACGTTCTGCACCAGCGCTCCCTCGCGGAGCCCGAGCCAGTTCACCCCGGTGAGGGCGAGCACTGCCACCGCGCCGGTCATCTGCGGCCCGGTGACCTTCCACCGCACGCCCGCGATCGCCCCGGAGAAGAGCTCCACGCCGGACCCGAGCGAGGGGACGAATGCTCCGAGGTACTCCCCGAAGCCGACGGCGATGGCGGAGATCCCCCCGGTCATGATGACCAGGAAGGAGGCCCATCCGAAGAGGAAGCCCCAGACGCGCCCGTACGCCTCCTTGAGGAAGTGGTACAGGCCTCCGGCGCGGGGGAACATCGCCCCCAGCTCGGCGTAGGCCAGGGCGCCGGCGAGCGCGAACAGCCCACCCGCCGCCCACAGGCCGAGGATGAGCGCGGGCTGGGGGCAGCGCTGCGCGATGTCCCCCGTGGTGAGGAAGATCCCGCTCCCCACCGTCGCCCCGATGGTGATCAGCGCCCCGTCCACGGCGCCCAGCGAGCGCAGGAGCGTCGGCGCCGGCGGCTCGGCCTGGTCGTCCGGAATCGGTCGGCCGGCGGCGGTCACGGGACGGGCATCCTGCCACGGATGGACTCCCCGGGAGGGCAAACGGCGGGTAGCCTGCGTCCCTCGTGGACACCTCGCTCGACGAGCTCGTGGCGGAGTTCGACCCCGGCCTCCCGCTGGAGCGCGCCCGCTCCCTTCCCTCCCCCTGGTACGTCGACCCTCGCGTCGCGCTGCTCGAGCGCGAGCGGGTGTTCGGCGCGAGCTGGCAGCTGGTGGCCCGTGCCGACCAGCTGGAGCGGCCGGGGGACTTCGTCACCACCGAGGTCGCCGGCGAGCCGCTGCTCGTCCTCCGCGATGACGCGGGAGAGCTCCGGGCCTTCTTCAACGTCTGCCGGCACCGCGCGGCCTGCGTGATGACCGAGCCGCAGGGGAACGCCCGCCGCCTGCGCTGCCGCTACCACGGGTGGACGTACGACCTCCGGGGCCAGCTGCGGGGACTGCCGGAGTTCGAGGGGGTCGAGGAGTTCCGCCGCGAGGAACAGGGGCTGGTCCCGGTGCACGTGGACCGGTGGGGACCGATGGTGTTCGTTCACCTCGGCGAGGCGCCGCCGCCGCTCGGCGAGTGGCTCGCGCCGCTCCCGGTGGAGATGGGGACGCTCGAGGGGCTGCGCTTCCTGGAGCGACGCGAGTACACCCTCGCCTGCAACTGGAAGGTGTTCGTGGACAACTACCTGGACGGCGGGTACCACGTGAACACCGTCCACCCGGCGCTGGGGAGCGTGCTGCAGTACTCGGAGTACCGCACCGAGTGCTTCGAGCGCACCAGCCTCCAGTCGAGCCCGCTGCGGGCCGGCGACGACGCGGCCGCGGCGGCCACCCGCAAGGGAGACCGGGCCCGGTACGCCTGGGCGTTCCCCAACGTGATGATCAACCTCTACGCCGGGGTGATGGACACCAACGTGGTGCTCCCGCTGGGGACGGAGCGCTGCCGGGTGCTCATCGACTTCTACTTCGCCGACCTCGAGAGCGAGCGGGCCCAGGAGCTCGCCCGCCAGAGCGTGGAGCTCGGGCATCGGATCCAGCTCGAGGACCTGGGCGTCTGCGAGGACGTGCAGAAGGGCCTCGGCAGCCGCTCGTACCGGACGGGGCGGTTCAGCGTCCGGCGCGAGGTCGCCATCCACCACTTCCACCGGCTGGTCGCCGCCCGGCTGCAGGCCAGGCGCGGGTGAGATGTCCCGCCGCGGCGGGGTGATCCGCCTGGGCCTGGCCTTCCTCGCCGGGCTGGTCTTTCCCGCGCTCGTCTTCTTCCGAGCAGGCCTGGAAGGCGCCGCCGCAGCTATCGAGACGAGAAAGCATCTCCGCGACGATCTCCGTCAGGGGCACGCCGGACACTTCGACGGGAGGCCGGAAGGCCAGACGTGACATTTCGTCCACCCGGCCCGCGGCCCGGCCCTCCGGTCGTCCCCAAAGAGCCACGGACTTTCGCGAAGCTCGCCGATCGTCGTGCCTTGGCACCTCCGTTGCTCGACGACTGGCCGATGCAGCTGTCCGTCAGGTGGTGTTTCTGGAGCGCGCACCTCGGCATGGTGGCCACCGCCGCCTTCCTCGTGGCCAGCATGGTCGATCTCGTCCTCGAGAGGGTCATCGCTCCCGGCCCGTCGCAAGCGATACGTATCGGGAACGAGCAGCAGA
>Ga0105104_10003831_pt1 | contig 10565 bp, 13 predicted proteins | sample PPLLaktember2015_3_FD_87034 | JGI IMG/M metagenome (GOLD analysis project Ga0105104, IMG submission 87034) | Freshwater sediment microbial communities from Prairie Pothole Lake near Jamestown, North Dakota, USA - PPLs Lake P7 Core (6) Depth... | ecosystem: Environmental > Aquatic > Freshwater >... | reverse complement strand
CTGGTTGGCGGGTATGCCCGCCGGGACAACGGCTAGCTTTAACCCAGGCAGTGGGGAACCTGCGGATGTGGCTCCGGCCCAGTCTCCGGTCTTAGTCACCAGCATTTCCATCACGCCAGGAACTCAGTTGCAGTGGACTGCAACCGGCCAAGTGGGCCATCCGGGAGATGTCGCAGGCCCTGATGGCGCTGCGTCAGTCATTACATCCCACTTCACAGGTGCGGAGCATGGAATCTCGGATGTCAATGTCCCGATTGATGCACTACTGGGAGTTTTTCTCAGTGCAAGTCAACCTGACCTCCTTTTCCCACCGGGGCCACTGGATTTCTCATCCGCGGCCAGTAGAGACTATCTCACCCTGTTCCCGCTATTGCAGCAAGTGTTCTTCATGGGAGATGGCCTGACGAGTGGCTTCTCCGCGCAGACGATCATTGTACCCGCGGGGGCGACGCGGCTTTACCTTGGCACGATGGATGGCTACTCATGGAACAATAATGTCGGGGCGTTCGAGGTCACCCTTAACGCTGTTCCCGAACCCGTCACCATGCTGCTTCTTGGCCTTGGTCTTGTCGGGCTGGCAGGAATCAGGAGAAAATAGATCTAAATAAGTTGTAAAGAGTATCTCAAAGGCAGGGCCATGGCGGCTCTGCCTTTTTTTATCATTTCAAAAAGGAAGTCCGCAGTTCCACAAATTGTATTTTTTAGGTGAAGTTTGCCGTCGGGACTACTTTGACACCGCCTATATAGTCTTGTATCGTAATTCAGGACTCAAGACGAGAGGATGAACTCAATCGACAGGTACATGCATGCAGGGGAACAATCGCGCAGAGATCAAAGTGGGGGCCCGCGTCAGGGTCGTCCAGAAGCAGGATCAGCGTTCAGGCAGACTGACCGAAGGCGTCGTCCGGGACATCCTCACGAAATCGGGCCTGCACCCGCACGGCATCAAGGTGCGCCTGGAAAGCGGTATCGTCGGCCGGGTCAAGGAGATCCTGGATGGATAACAGGTGCCCTGTATGGACAGGATCCGTCGCCGGATATTAAATTTGATGGATTCCCGCCTCCGCGGGAATGACTCTCGCGTGAGGCGAGCTTCGTGGAAATAAACCCGCAGGGAAGGAATAGAATGCGGATATATATTGATGCCGATGCCTTTCCGAATGTGATCAAGGACGTGTTGATCAGGGCCTCGGTGCGCTTGAACGTGCCCCTGTGCTTTGTGGCCAATAAGCCGGTAAAGGTCGCGGGGACGGCAAACATTTCCTTCATCGAGGTTCCCGAAGGCATTGATAAGGCTGATGATCGCATCGCCGAGCTTGTGCAGCCTGGCGACCTGGTGATCACCGCCGATATCCCGCTTGCCGACCGGGTGGTGACCAGGGGCGCTTTCGCGCTCGACCCCAGGGGCAAGCTTTACACGCAGGAAAACATCAAGAACAGCCTCGCCCTGCGCGGACTGTTCAAAGAGCTGCGGGACGGCGGCATGATTTCGGGCGGCCCGGCGGCATTCGGCAAACTTGACCGCCAGACGTTTGCGAACCGGCTGGACAGCTTCCTGACCAGGCATTTGAAAACCGAAAACGGCAAGGCATGAGCGGATCTGAGCCCGCGTTAAATTCAGGCATCCGTTTCTGCATAAAAAAAGCTCCCCCGGGACCGGGGGAGCTTTTTCCGGCAATATGTATTCAGGTTTTAGATCTTGCGAACATTCGCCGCAGCGGGACCCTTGGGCCCTGCGACCACTTCGAAGCTCACCCGATCACCCTCGGACAGCGATTTGAAACCCTCTGCCTGGATGGCGGAATGATGCACGAATACGTCCTTGCCACCGTCCTGCTCGATAAAGCCAAAACCCTTCGAATCATTGAACCACTTTACTTTTCCTTCAAACATCTTTACTGCTCCTTTGTATGGGGCTCCTCCAGGGAACCGTTAAATTATGCCGAAACCTTCGGCGGGAACTCTTTTTGCGCACAAAAAAACCGCACTTGCCGTTATTGCTGGTTTGTGCGGTCTACTTTTCTGTACTTTGCTGGTAACAAAAACGTACTGCACATCAAGTTAAAAGTATCTTAGTGGATCTTTTATGCAAATGCAAGCTATTTTATTGCCCGTAAACGATGCTCCGGCAGAGGGCTTTTGGTATATACGCTTCCTCGTCGGCAGCGGAGGCAACTTATCCTTTACAAAAGCGGGCATTGCCGGTAGGCAGAGAGCGGGGTTTTCTCCGGGTACCCGTTCGGACCTGAACCGGCGCCCCTAACGGAAAGGCATATACTCAAGCTGGCGATATGGGACTCATCTGGATCAATGAGGTTTCGGTCAGCTTCGGCGGACCGCGGCTGCTGGACGGCGCTACGCTCCAGATCGAAGCGGGCGAACGGATCGGGCTTCTGGGCCGGAACGGTTCGGGCAAGTCGACCCTCATGAAATTACTGACGGGCGATATCACCCCGGATACCGGTGAAATCATCCGAAGCGGCGAGGTCCGGATCGCCATGCTGCCCCAGGATGTGCCCGACGACTTGCCGGGAACGATCTACGATGTCGTGGCCTCCGGCGGCCGGGAACACATGGAGCTTCACCTGGAATACCACGATCTCACCCTGCAGATGTCCCGGAGCGGCGACGAGGGCCTGCTGAAAAAGCTCGAACAAGTCCAGCACCGGCTGGAGACCTCCGGTGCCTGGCATTACCATCAGCGGGTGGAAACGGTGATCGCCCGGACCGAGCTGGATGAGAACGCGGAGTTCCGGACCCTGTCTGCGGGCATGAAACGCCGGGTCTTTCTGGCCAAGGCCCTGGTGAGCGACCCGGATCTGCTGCTCCTGGACGAGCCCACGAACCACCTGGACATCAACGCCATCCTCTGGCTCGAGGACTTCCTCCTGAAGTTCGAGAAGACCCTCATGGTCGTGACCCACGACCGGGCGTTTCTCCAGCGGCTGGCGACACGCATCGTAGAGATCGACCGGGGCCGCCTGACGTCGTTTGCCTGCGATTACGGCACGTACCTCGAACGCCGCCAGGCCCTGCTGGAGGCGCAGGATAAGCAGTGGCAGGAATTTGACAAGAAACTGGCCCGGGAGGAGACGTGGATCCGGCAAGGGATCAAGGCCCGCCGCACCCGCAACGAGGGCCGGGTGCGTGCTCTGGTGAAGATGCGCCAGGAACGGGCGCAGAGGCAGGAGCAGACGGGCAATGTGCGTCTGACGATCCAGGAGGCGGAACGCAGCGGCCGGCTGGTTGTGGAAGCGGACAAGATTCACTTCGCCTTCGGCGACCGCACGATCGTGGAAGACTTTTCCACCACGATCATCCGCGGCGACAAGGTGGGCATTATCGGGCCCAACGGCTCCGGCAAGACCACGCTCCTCAAGATCCTGCTCGGCGAACTGGAGCCGCAGCAGGGCAGGATCCGCCTGGGCAGCGGGATCCGGGTCGCATACTTCGATCAGCTCCGCGCCCAGCTCGACGAGAACGGCACCCTGAAGGACAATATCGGCGACGGCAACGACATGATCGTCGTGGGCGGCGCCTCCCGGCACGTGATGAGTTATCTCCAGGATTTCCTCTTTCCGCCGGACCGGATCCTGTCGCCGGTCAGCTCCCTGTCGGGCGGTGAACGCAATCGCCTCCTGCTGGCAAAGCTCTTCATCCTCCCCTCCAATGTCCTGGTCCTGGACGAGCCGACCAACGACCTCGACACGGAAACGCTCGAACTCCTCGAAGACCGGCTCCTGGAATACAGCGGCACGATACTCATGGTCAGCCACGACCGCGCATTCCTCAATAACGTGGTGACCTCGACGATCGTCTTCGAAGGCAGGGGGCGGCTGCAGGAATACGTGGGCGGCTATGACGACTGGCTGCGGCAGCGGACGGCGCAGGGGGAGCCGTTGAAGACGGCGCAGGGGGAGCAAAGGCCGAAAAAGGGGAAAACCCCGAGAGAAAAGCAGAAGCTGTCCTATAAGGAGGCACGTGAACTGGCGGAGCTGCCGCTGCAGATTGAAGCCCTGGAGCAGGAGAAGGAGCGCCTGCTGGAGACCCTGAATTCTCCCGCATTCTACGCCGGCAGGAACGCCGATGAAATCAAACGGGCCAGCGACCGGCTGAAGTCCCTGGAAGAGGAACTGGACGGGGCCTACGGGCGTTGGGACGAACTGGAGAGCCTCGCGGCAAAATTAAACTTGCTTGCACCGAGGTGCTAGGAAGTTAGAAATTCAAGGAAATGGGTTACCTGTTATCAGTTCGCTTACCCCGCAGCAACGTTCGACTGCTCACGTCAGGCGCTGCGGGGACCGGGGGCGCATCCCACGAGGGCGCGCAATCATGTTTGGTTCTTCCCTTACCGGGAAGCCCCGCGAAGCGGCATAAGGCTTCAATGCGCGTGCAATCGTTTCAGCGGCGAGCCGGGGTGATGACGGAATCCTTAATGAGCGGAAACAGAGGGTTCATATCTGTCTTCTTTTTTTTGCTCCAGATTGATTCAAATTCCGCCCTGATAGTGTGATTGACCTTTATATGTGTAAATGTATGTGAAGTAACGTAGTTGATGTATACTCCATCAATATTCACCCGGCCGACTCTATAACCTCTGTTTGGCCTGATGATAAATGCCCGGCTGGAACCTCTCCTGACGGTGATGTTTCCTGAAGGTGAAATTGAACCGTTGGGCCCGGCCGACAAATTTATCGTGTAACTGGCTGTATCATTTGATGCCTTTGTCTTTGATAATAAACCGTTATCGGACCTTGGTGTATCATATCGGAACTCAAGCTCACTAGACATACCGCTCTCCTCACCGGCAGTACCATATGCCGTAGCAGCAAAATAATAGGTCTTTCCCGCTTCGAGACCCGAGATCGTGAGACTCGTCCAGTTACCCACATCGACCATAAAGGAATAGTTACCGCTGGTATAGCCATAGTAGATTTTATAGCCCTTCAGATTCGCTTCCGGGTTGGGATCCCAGGCTAAAGTGACACTGGCGCCCTGAACGTTTTGAACACTCAATGGAGTTAGAAGAAGGAAGATAGATACGAGTATCCCAATGAGGAAAAAGACACACTGTGAACTTATTGAGAAGCGATGCATAAAATACAGCACCTCCCAAAACAGGACTGGAAAATCTGCAGGATGAATCTCAGAGTGAATTCAGCAGGTTGCGGGATATCCTCGGAAACTTGTGTCGCAGGTGTAGTTTCTGTACAGAGCAAATAGCGAGCCAATTTATCAAGTACTTGATTTATGGCAGGATTTACATATTGAAAATCGAAACGCACTTCAGACATTGTCAATTAATTTTACAATCGAGATGGAGCAGGAAGATCGGAACCGGATTCCTGTATGGAATCATTTAACTTTCAGCTGAATTTGGATTTGTAAGCATAGCTGACACCTTTAGTCTGAAATGATGATTTCGGGATTGCCCAATGCATGAATCGTGGATGACCTATCTCCTTCTCTGCGCCGACGGAAAGATCTACTGCGGCGTCACCAACGGCATGGAAAAGAGGCTCGATGCCCACAACCGGGGGATCGCATCCCGGTTCACCCGGGCGCGGCTCCCCGTGACGCTGCTGGCGACAAGCAGGGCCATGGGAAAGGCCGAGGCCTTCTGCCTGGAATACCGGATCAAGCGGCTCCCGAAAAACAAGAAGCTGGCGGCGCTGACATCCGCACAACGCCGGCCCCGAATCAAAAAAGGGTCATGACCTGACCCGTTCGGGCGTGGAAACGATTGCTCTTATTAAGAGGGTCATGAAACGGCTTGCATAAGAATCTTTTAGAAAAGAGTCGCTGCCATTCCGGACTTGATCCGGAATCCAGTATTTTAGTGGATTCCTGCCTTTGCAGGCATGACAACGCCTGATTGGTGTCCATCATAACTTGTCAGTCCGGCTGCGGGCAACCGGCGTAGTCAGGCTGAAGTATTGACATTTGCCCCGCTTCGATGTGTAACTGGCCGAGACGGACCCCGAAAGACGCAAGTCAGGAAAGGAGCAAGCGTATGAAGAAATGGATATGGATCGTATTGTTGCTGTCGCTGTGCGCAGGCCCGGCGCTTGCGCAGGACGCCGGCAAGGGAAACCCAACCGTCGTGATCAAGACCAACAAGGGGGAGATCGAGGCCGTTCTCTACAGGGACAAGGCGCCCATCACGGTTGATAATTTTATGAAGTACATCGAGGCCGGGTTTTACACCGGGACGATCTTTCACCGCGTGATCCCCGACTTCATGATCCAGGGCGGAGGATTCAACCGCTACCTCACCCAGAAGCCCACCCGGCCGCCCATCAAGAACGAGGCCGCCAACGGCCTCAAGAACGAGCGCGGCACGCTGGCCATGGCGCGCACCTCGGTGGTGGATTCGGCAACCGCCCAGTTCTTCATCAACGTCAGTGACAACAAGGGCCTCAACCACGGGGTCCGCGATTATGGATACGCCGTCTTCGGCAAAGTGACCAAGGGGATGGACGTGGTTGACGCCATCGCCGCCGTGCCGACCGGGCCGAAGGGTCCGTTCTCCTCGGACGTCCCCCGCAACGAGGTGATCATCGAGTCGATCCGGGTCAAGTAGGCTCATCTCACGATGCGCAGGGCCGGGCGATGATCCGGTATTGCGTTTCAACGGGCCTGTAATAGAATGTCGCCAACATGGGCCAGACCCAACGGAGCAATTTTGGAGAATAGCGCAGCGACCAACGCACCCCTGTACAGACTGGCTTCGACCCTGGCCGTGCTGACGATCGCATACAACATCCTGGAGGGTGTCGTGTCGGTTTATTTCGGTCTCGACGACGACGCCCTCAGCCTTTTCGGGTTCGGGCTGGACTCTTTTGTGGAGGTGATCTCCGGTGTCGGCATCTGGCACATGATCCGTCGCATCCGGCGGGCCCCGGAAAGCGACCCGGACCGGTTCGAGACGACGGCCCTTCGCATCACCGGAAGCGCCTTCTACATCCTGTCCGCCGGGCTCGTCGTCACGGGCCTGCTGAACCTGTATCGGGGTCAGCGACCGGAGACGACGTTCTGGGGTATCGTCATCGCCCTGGTTTCGATATCCGCCATGTGGCTCCTGATCCATTTCAAGACGAAGGTGGGGCGCAAGCTCCGTTCCGAGGCCATCCTGGCCGATGCAAACTGCAGCCGGGTCTGCCTGTGGCTCTCCTGGGTCCTGCTCATCGCAAGCGCCGGATACGAACTGACGGGTTTCGGGGGCATCGACGCGGTGGGAGCCATCGTGATTGCGATACTCTCCTTTCACGAGGGCCGCGAAGCCTTCGAGAAGGCCAGTGGCGAATCGTGCCCCTGCGGGACTTGCGGCGCCGATTAGGAGGCGAGGGGCCGTAAAACAGGAATCGGGATATGGCCGTGAATCGCGATTTGAAAACTCTGATCTCGGAACTCCGGAAGGGCATGGCCCTGTCCAAATGCAGGAAATGCGGCTGCATGAAAGGGGCACTGGAGGAGCTGCGGGAGAACCTCGCCGATTACCCGGCCGGGGAAGCCGCCGCCTTGCGCAAGAAGGTGCAGACCTGGCTGGATCGAACCGGGGAGAGCCTCTATACCTGACTGGGCTGCAAGCACTGTTACCCGGCGGTAGCGACCAACCTGGCAGTCCGAATCTTTCCCGAACGGGTGGAATCGGCCCCCTTACGCGGTGAGATTTCAGCAGCCGCTGCTGCATGGCCCCCCGTGGCCGGGGAGTATTTCGTTCTCCCTGAAAATCGGAGCTGCCACGTCGCCGTCTCCACCCTTGCAAGCATCTCCCTGGCGGAAGAGCTTGCCCGCCTGGCCCCGAAGGGTCTCTGCATCGTCGGGAAAACGGAGACCGAGAACATCGGCATCGACAAGGTCATCCGGAACACTATCACCAATCCCTCCATCCACTGCCTCATCGTTGCCGGCAGGGATTCCGAGGGACACCGGAGCGGCGCCACGCTTCTTTCCATGGGCGAGCGCGGCGTGGATGAGCGGATGAGGGTGATCGGCTCGCCGGGCCGAAAGCCCATCCTGAAAAATGTCACCCGCAAAGAAGTGGAGGCCTTCCGGAACCAGGTCCGCATAGTCGACATGATCGGATGCGAGGACGCAGGGCTCGTGGCGCGAAAGGTAAAGGCCCTTGCCCGGAAGATGCACATGCCATGCGGCACAAAGGAATATGCCCGGGTCGTGAAACCGCTGACCCCGGCGCCGGTTGAACGGGTCGAAGCCAAAAAAACCGCAAAGGTGTCGCTGGACAAGGCGGGATACTTCGTCATCCTTCCCATGCCGGCGACAGGGATCCTCACCGTCGAGCATTACACCAACGACAACCGGCTCCTACGGGTCATCGAAGGGAAAGACGCCAGAAGCCTGTACGGCACGATCATCCGGAACGGCTGGGTGTCCCAGCTCTTACACGCCGCCTACCTGGGGAAGGAGCTGGAGCGGGCCGAGCTGTCCATGAAACTGGGTTTCAAATACATCCAGGATGGGATTTGACGCGTGACCCCGGCGTCCGGGCGCGCCGGGGAAAACGCCGGAAACCCGATTCGGGGGGATGAAGGGGTGAGCCCATGAATGGTTGCTGCCGGGTGGTGATCCTTGCCGCTGTCTTTATCGTCAGCGCCTGCCAGTCCCAAGACGAAATGGACAGGGAGCAGCTGCGCCGGCACTTCGGCATCCCCCCCGGCGTCCAGATGATCGAGTATCACGGATACCCGGCCAGGGTAGGCTTCGGCCAGCGCGAGGGCCTTCAGGTCAGCGCAAAATACCGGTTTACGGAAGGGGAGCTTGCGGGGTGGCTCCCACAGGCCCAGGCAAGCGGTTGGCAGCCCCTCCCGATTCCCGCGGAGATCTGGCAGAAGATCCCTTACAAGGGCTTGAAGATCGATCTCGATGGCGCTGAGGGCCTTTACGTCTGCAGGACGGCGGGCGACAACGTGCTCCATGCGAGGAAGACCCGGCCCTGCGCCGAAGCGCAGAGGATGAACGACATCATCATCGGCACCCTGGACCCGGCCACCCGCCAACTGAGCGTCACCGTGCGCTCGAGCTACTGAGGATGTCTCTGAGCTGACACGACCACAGAAACCAGGAGGAAGACATGGTCATTATTACAAGCAAATATGTAAAGCCGCTGGACATGATTGATTCGCTGCTGGCCGAACATCGCAAATTCCTGAAGGAGTATTACAGCCAGTCCAAATTCATCTGCTCCGGGCCCCAGAACCCGAGGATCGGGGGGGCGATTATCGCCAACGTCGGCATCGACGAGGCGCGGGAGATCATGGAAAAGGACCCCTTCACGATCCATGGGGCGGCAGAGTATTCCTTCATCGAATTCACGCCCGGTTCGTACGACGAGCGCTTTGCGTGCTTCGTGAAGTGAGGTGACGGCGGATGATGACCAAAGAGAAAGCCAGGGAGTTTGCCTCCCGGTGGCTGCCCGCATGGACGGGCAACGATCCCGGCAAGCTGGCCGATTTCTATTCCGATGACGCGTTTTACCTCGATCCCGCCGTGCCCGGGGGGATACAGGGAAAGGACAAGCTTCTTGCCTACTTCCGGAAGCTCCTGGCCCAGAACCCGGACTGGGTCTGGACCCAGATCGAAGCGATCCCGATGGAAGGCGGGTTTCTGAACAAGTGGCTGGCCCGGATACCCATCGGGGAGAAGATCGTCGAGTGCATCGGCGTTTGTTTCGTGCAGTTCGACGAACAGGGGAAGATCAGGCGCAACGAGGTCTACTTCGATCGAACCCAGATGATGCTGGAAATGTCCAGATTGAGACAAGCGAAGAAGGATCGATGACACATCCGGCATGGCGGGATGACGGATATTGGGTGACAGAAATCAAGACGGGGCAGGATGGCGACAGCAAGAACCAGAGACAATAGCGCCGGGAAGAAGCCAGGGCAGACGTATAAACCGGATACCCCCCTGCCCCCGATCGAGTTCACGGAGCCCTTCGAGCGGGCCCTCCGGCTCATGGAGGAAACCAGGCGGCACGTATTCGTCACGGGCCGTGCCGGCACCGGCAAGTCCACCCTGCTCCAATACTTCAAGGCAAACACCGCCAGGCAGGTGGCGGTCCTTGCCCCCACGGGCGTTGCGGCACTGAATGTGGGGGGGCAGACGATCCATTCCTTTTTCGGGTTCAAGCCCGACGTGACGCCCGAATCGGCGCGCAAGCGCATCCGCGGCGAGGGCGCCGAGATATACCGCAGGCTCGACGCGATCGTCATCGACGAGGTCTCCATGGTCCGGGCGGACCTGCTGGACTGCGTGGATGCCTTCCTGCGTCTGAACGGCCCCGAGCCCGGCGCCCCCTTCGGCGGCCTGCAGATGATCTTCATCGGCGATCTCTACCAGCTTCCCCCCGTGGTGACTTCGGCCGAGAAGATGCTGTTCAAGACCCTCTACGCAAGCCCCTATTTCTTCAGCGCCCTGGCCTTCCAGGGCCTGGAGATGGAATTTGTGGAGTTGGAGAAGATTTACCGCCAGCAGGACGACCGATTCATCGACCTGCTCAACGCCATCCGCAACCGCACGGTCACCGAGGAGGATCTGGAGCT
>Ga0105104_10003828_pt1 | contig 10572 bp, 10 predicted proteins | sample PPLLaktember2015_3_FD_87034 | JGI IMG/M metagenome (GOLD analysis project Ga0105104, IMG submission 87034) | Freshwater sediment microbial communities from Prairie Pothole Lake near Jamestown, North Dakota, USA - PPLs Lake P7 Core (6) Depth... | ecosystem: Environmental > Aquatic > Freshwater >... | reverse complement strand
GACAAGGCGCAGATCAACCGCGCCACGTTCTACGCGCACTTTTCCGATAAATATGCCCTGCTCGACCATGCGATCAGCCAGATGTTCAAGCAGGAGATCGAAAAACGGACGCTGAATGCCTGCCATTACACGCCTGAGAATCTACGCAATCTGATCCTGGCCGTCTGTGACTTCCTCTCCCATGTGCACAGTGACTGCGCGCAGCCGCACCAGCAGTTTGAATCACTGGTGGAGGGCAACATCAAGAAAATACTTTTTGAATTGTTATCGCATTGGTTAAAGCAGACAAATACCAGCATCTCCACAGAGATCCCTGCTACGGTTGCCACCTGGGCGATCTATGGACTCGCATCTTTATATAGCCACAACAAGAAGCGACCCGCACTCGAAACGTTTGTGGATGAAGCTTTGCCGCTTGTGGCAGTGAACCTGGAGCAGTTTGCCTAGAGTGGGAAAATGACCCCAGCACATCCGAAGCCATTTCGCTTCGGATGTTTTATTTCGTTCAATTGACAGGGGAAAGTTCTCGGTTATAATTCAGTCACTGAATTTTGAATTATGGAATCGTCAAACGAAGAACTCCGTGAGCTGACCCTGCTCGAAAACATTGAAATCGATCCGGATGTGAATCAGTCCACGCTTGCCACCCAGTTGGGTGTGGCAGTTGGGACGGTGAACTGGCACCTTAAGCGCCTGATCGCCAAGGGCTATGTCAAGGTCAAGCGTGCCGAACGCAAGAAGCTGCGCTATATCATCACACCGGAAGGCATTGCCCTGCGTGCCCGCCTCGCGGTGGATTATGTCGAGCGGTCGTTTTCCCTTTATCGTAAAACACGCCAGCGTGTCAGCGAATATCTCTCGCAGGTGAAAGAGGCCGGCTATGAGCGCGTACGCATTGTTGGCAAAGGCGATGTGGCGGATATCTGCCGCCTGACCTGCCTGGAACACGGCGTGAATGTTGTGAACGACAAAGATGCACCTGTTTTGCAGGTGGATGGATTCAAAGTTCTATTGCGTATGGAGGAAAAAAATGAGTGATCGCCATGTGTTGATCACAGGTGGCGCGGGATATATCGGCTCTCTGCTGACCTCGGAACTGCTTCGAGCCAATATTCGTGTGACTGTCCTGGACTCGCTGCTCTTCGGCGGCGAATCGCTGGTTCCATTCCTGCCCCATCCCAACTTTCACTTCGTCAAGGCGGATGTAACCGAGCCGCGCGCGGTAAAAGATGCTCTCAAGGATGGCTGGCAGAAACCCGACGCCATTGTCCATCTCGCTGCGATCGTGGGATTTCCAGCCTGTCAGGCGGTCGGCAAGCAGGTGGCGTGGCGGTATAACGTCGAGGCGACGAAATTGGTCTTCGGGCAGGCGATCGATTTGGGTGTGGAACGATTCGTGTTTTCATCCACCTACAGCAACTATGGCCTCTCGCCGGATGGCAAGCCGGTCACGGAGGAATCCCCACTCAATCCCCAGTCGTTATATGCAGAGACAAAGATCGCCGCGGAGGAATTTTTACTTTCGCAGAAAGAGGCTACCTGCGCACCCTTGATCTTTCGCTTTGCGACATTGTATGGCATTTCACCCCGCACGCGTTTCGATCTGATCGTCAATCAGTTTGTGCTGGAAGCATTTACGAAACGCGAGCTGATCATTTATCAGCGTGGATATTCACGTTCATTCGTTCACATTCGTGATGTTGTCCGCGGCGTGATGATGGGGCTGGAAGCCAAACGATCGAAGATCTGTGGCGAGATCTTCAATCTTGGCATAGATCATGGAAATTATTCAAAGGATGATATTGTCCGGCTGATACTCAAGCGTATACCGGAGACAGTTGTCGAATATAAAGATCTGACCTTTGGCGGCGATATGCGCGATATTGCCGTGTCATTTGCCAAGATCAGGAAGGTGCTTGGCTTTGACACAACCCTCGATGTCGATGATGGTATTCGTGAGATGTTGTTTGCTCTGAAGACGGGGCTCATTCGCAATCCAACGGATGAAAAATACAGGAATGCTCAATTCATTGTTCAATAGCAGAGGAAAAACCATGTCAGAAAATTTTTGGCAGGATAAAAAAATTATTGTTACAGGCGGAGCAGGTTTCCTGGGGTCGTTCGTCATCGAAAAACTGAAGCAGCGCGGTGCCACGGACATTTTTATTCCACGCATCGAGAGCTATAACCTGGTGGACCCGAACGACATCCGTCGTTTATATGCAGACACATTAAAGGATGTCGATCCGAAGAATGTGATCATCATCCACCTTGCCGCCAACGTGGGAGGAATTGGTGCGAACCTCGAACATCCTGCAGACTTCTTCTATGACAATTTGATGATGGGCGTGGAATTAATACACCAGGCATATAAAAACAATATTGGCAAATTTGTTGCGATTGGAACAGTATGCGCCTATCCCAAGTTCACGCCTGTCCCTTTTAAGGAAGAGGATTTGTGGAATGGTTATCCGGAAGAGACAAATGCTCCTTATGGGCTTGCCAAGAAAATGATGCTGGTGCAGGCGCAGGCGTATCGCCAGCAGTATGGCTTCAATACCATCTTCTTATTGCCTGTAAATCTGTATGGACCGCGCGACAACTTTAACCCGCGCTCATCACACGTTATCCCTGCGTTGATTCGCAAGGCTATCGAAGCACGGATGCGTGGTGAGAAGGAACTTCCCATTTGGGGCGATGGCTCTCCAACGCGCGAGTTTTTATATGTCGAAGATGCTGCGGATGGGATTGTCGCTGCGTCGGAGACATATAACGGCGACCAACCCGTCAATCTTGGGTCCGGGTATGAGATTTCCATCAAGGATCTGGCTGAAATGATTGCCCGGATGACAGGCTTCGAAGGCAAACTCGTCTGGCAGACTGATAAACCCAACGGTCAGCCCCGCCGCGGACTCGACGTCTCGCGCGCCAGAGAATACTTCGGCTGGAGCGCACAGGTCCCGTTCGAAGAAGGCATGCGCCGGACGATTGAATGGTTTAAAGAGAATCGCGAGAAGATAAAATAGCGTGCACGAGCCGCCGCCTAGAGCTGAATGGTTATGACCGAACTCGCCAAACACGAACCGACGACAATTTACATCAAGCCCTCGAAGGGCCTGGCCGCGCTGAATCTGCGCGACTTGTGGATTTACCGCGAACTGGTCTCTTTCATGGTCTGGCGTGACGTGAAGGTGAAGTACAAACAGACTTTGCTTGGCATGGCTTGGGCTGTCATTCAACCAATCATGACTATGCTTGTTTTCACGTTCCTGTTCGACCGGGTGGCAAAACTGCCCACAGATGGCATTCCGTACCCTGTCTTTTCATTTACTGCGTTACTGCCATGGGGACTGTTTACCGTTGCACTCAATCAGGGGAGCCGTTCCCTGGTGGCGCATAACAACATGGTCACTAAGATCTACTTCCCGCGCCTGATCCTGCCGATGTCCTCGGTCTTCGCGGGCCTGGTGGATTTCGCGATCGCATTTGTCATTCTGATTGTGCTGATGTTTTATTATCAGGTCACGCCGGCATGGCAATTATTATGGACTCTGCCATTGTTCCTTCTGCTCGGCGTCATCACAGCACTCGGTGTGGCTCTCTGGCTGTCCGCCATCAATGTGAAATATCGGGATGTGAACCATGCCCTGCCTTTCCTGACACAATTCTGGCTCTTCATCACCCCGGTTGCCTATTCCTCCTCAGTCATTTCTGAAAAATGGCAAATCCTGTATTCCCTCAACCCGATGGCAGGCGTGGTGAACGGATTTCGCTGGGCGCTGCTGGGCACAGGGAACGGTCCCGACCTTGCTTTATGGATTTCTGTCATTATTTCCGTCCTGATCTTCATTTCCGGGCTTTTCTATTTTCGCAGTATGGAAAAGACCTTTGCGGATACGATCTAATGACTACTGCAATCAGCGTAAAAAACCTTGGTAAAAGATATCAGATCGGCGCGGCAGAGACGAAGTTCCGCTATAACATGCTGCGCGACGTGCTGGTAGATACCCTCTACGCGCCTGTGCGGCTGGCGAAAGCCCTGGTTGGGAAATCTGACCGCAGGACCAATCAGAATTTTGTCTGGGCGTTGAAGGATATCTGCTTCGATCTCGAGGAAGGCAGAGTGCTGGGGATCGTTGGGCGCAACGGCGCGGGCAAGAGCACGCTGCTCAAGATCCTGTCACGGGTGACCGAACCGACCGAAGGCACGGTCACGGTGCGCGGACGCGTGGGTTCGCTGCTCGAAGTGGGGACAGGCTTCCATCCCGAATTAACGGGTCGCGAGAACATCTACATGAACGGCGCGATCCTGGGAATGAAACGAACAGAGATCGATAAAAAATTCGATGAAATGGTCGAATTTTCCGAGGTGTCCCAGTTCATCGATACGCCTGTCAAACGCTATTCGTCAGGCATGTATCTGCGGCTGGCGTTCGCGGTCGCGGCACATCTGGAGCCGGAGATCCTGGTCGTGGATGAAGTCCTTGCCGTGGGTGATGCGGAATTCCAGCGCAAGTGCCTCGGCAAGATGAACGACGTGGCGCAGCAGGGACGCACAGTCCTGTTCGTGAGTCACAACATGTCGGCGATCCTGCGGCTGACGCAGGAAGCCATTGTGCTCAAAAAAGGCCAGCTCATCAAGCGCGCACCCACGCCTGAAGCGGTGGATTTTTATCTCGCCTCCGGGCAAACAGAATCGGGGGAAAGGGTTTGGGAAGCGGATGAGGTCCCAGCCGCGAGCGCGCCCTTTCGGCCGATTCGCCTGCGGCTGAAGGATCGCAGCGGGAAGGTCGTGGATACGGTCCGCTCCACCGAGCCGGTCAGCGTCGAATGGGAATATCAGCTCGACGCGCCCGTCACCGGTCTGCGTGTGGGGATGTATCTCAACACGATGCGCGGCGAATACGTCTTCACCGCGTTCGACACCGACGATGCAAAGCAGTACGAGCAATTCGGCGCGCGTCAGCCCGGTCGTTACGTTAGCTGCTGCCAGATCCCTGCTGACTTTTTCAATGAAGGTCGCTATTCCCTCGGCGTGAATGCCAGTTCGTTTGGCGTGCGCCGCTATTTCATGGACGAGAGCGCGCTTTCGTTCAATGTGGATATTTCAGGTGCGCCTGGCACGCAGTGGCCCGAGGTCCGTCAGGGCCTCATCCGCCCGCGCCTGGATTGGAAAATAGAAAAGATAGACTAACCCCGCTGGTTGAGACGCAAGCAGTCGAAACCAGCGATAAGCAAGAGAAATCTGATTACAAGAGTGCTTTTAGAACCTGTTGGTTTCGACACCTGCACTTGCGTGCTGGTGCAAGTGTACGGGCGAGAAGAACACTCGCCCTACTCAACCAACGATACATAATATGCTCAACAAAACCTCCCTCCGCAATTTCATTGGCGAACTGCCTCTGGCTGCCGAACTCGATTATGCCCTCCGGCAAAAGAACCGCGCCCGCAAAGATCATTACAATCTCGCGCGTTTGGCGAAATCGTTGCCGCAGGCAGTTGCACAGGCAAAGCCATTTATCGAAAAGGCGAAGCCCGGCAAAAATATCCTCTTCTTTGCCACTCTCCATTACTGGATCGAGCAAGCCGCGCATATTTCGCTCACACTCGCAGGACTGGGACACAAAGTCACGCTGATGACTCTGCCTTATTCCGAGTGGCACAAGGAAATGGATAAGCTGACCCAGCGACAGCGTGCCCTGCACACGCGTGACTCTCTCGCCGCGCTGACATCGTTTGTGAAGCACGCTTCGTTTCTGGATCTCAAGCCTGCCTCCGTTTTGCCGGTCACCCTCCAGGCTGACGTGCAGGAGGTCTCCCTCTGGGACGCGCAGTACACCTTGATGCGCGAAGAAGTGGACATGGACTCGCCCAAAGACCGCGCGATCCATGACCTGCGGATCAAGCGCAACACCTTCGCGGCACTCGCCGCCCTCGAATGGATGCAGACTCATAAGCCCGATGTGGTGCTGATCCCGAACGGCTTGATCCTGGAAATGGGGATCGTCTTCCGCGTGGCGCGTTATCTGAACATTCCTGCCACGACGTTTGAATTCAATGACCAGCGCGAACAGATCTGGCTGGCGCAGAACACATCCATCATGCGCCAGGACACTAATTATCTCGTCGAAGCACGTTGCAGCCTGCCGATGACCGACGAAATGTATGAGCGCCTCGCCGATCTTGAAAATGCGCGGCGCGGCGCGCGCGTCTGGGGCAAGTCGAAGCGACTGTGGCAGTACGTCTCTGCGCAGGGAGCAGAGCAGACGCGCAAGGCGTTGGGTCTCGACGATCGCCCTGTCGTCCTGCTCGCCGCGAACGTCCTGGGCGACAGCCTCACGCTTGGAAGGAACATCTTCGCCGAGTCGATGAGTGAATGGATCACGCGCACGGTCCAATTCTTTGCAAAGCGATCGGATGTCCAGTTGGTGATCCGGGTCCATCCGGGTGAGAAGCTGGTCCCGCAGGCAAAGTCCATGGGGACGGTTGTACGTGAAGCGCTGCCCGAGATCCCCAACCACATCCATTTGATCGAGGCGCTGGACAACGTGAACACGTACGATCTGATCGAGATCGCCAGGCTGGGCCTGGCGTACACAACGACAGTGGGCGTGGAAACCGCCATGAACGGCATCCCGGTCATTTCGTGCGGCGACACACACTACCGGGAACGCGGCTTTACGATCGACCCGAATTCCTGGGATGAATATCTCACCGTCCTCGAAGAGGTTTTATCTGACCTGCCCGCTCATCGCCTGACCGAAGAGCAGACTGCCCGGGCATGGAATTATGCCTATCGCTTCTTTTTCGAATACCCGCGTCCATTTCCCTGGCGCCTGATGAATTTCTGGGATGATCTTGAAGTGTGGCCGGTTGAAAAAGTTTTAAGCGATGAGGGTCTGGCGCAATTTGGCGAGACGTTCAAGTTTTTGGTCGGCGAGCCGTTTACATGGAAATAAACCCCGGTGGTCGAGTAGGGTCGAGCAAGAGCGAGACACATATCGAGACCACCAATAAGCAAAGTAGTTCTTGTTACAAAATCACTTACGGTAACGTGTTGGTCTCGACACCTGCACTCCCCGGCACCGAACCATGATTTTTGAAATGCTTTAGCATTTCATAGCAAATCAGGCGGTGTGCGTCAGGTGCAAGTGTATGCCCCTCAAAGAACACTCGGGGCTACTCGACCAACGAAGCATAGCAAAAATAATGACAGAAAACACCAAACAACAAGTCCGCGAGTTTTACGATCAGATCGGCTGGTCACAGGCCGGTGACGGGTTGTATCAAAATGCCCGTTACGAAGATCTGCGGCCGGTTTCGCGCGAGTACATCCATAAATGTCATATGCGGGTGAAGAGCCAGCTTGCCTCCAACGGGGAGATCCTGCTCGACGCGGGCTCGGGTCCTGTGCAATGGCCCGAATATCTGACGTACTCCGAAGAGTATCGTTATCGCCTATGTGCGGACATTTCCATCACGGCCTTAAAAGAAGCGCGTAACAAACTGGGTGATAAAGGATTGTTCGTCGTTGCAGATATTGCCAACCTGCCATTCCAGCCGGAGGCGTTCGACGGTGTAGTATCCATGCACACGATCCATCATCTGTCGCTGACTGAGCACAAACGCGCCTATCTCGAATTGAACCGTGTTTTGAAAACAGGTAAATCGGCTGTGGTGGTCAACGGTTGGCATAATCCGCTGTTGATGCGGATGGCTGAACCGTTTATTGGGCTTGGGCGCCTCCTGAGCGGTCGCTCCGCCAAAAAGAAGAAGAACTGGAGCGCCGAGGAAGATCAAGCCGGGACGTTCGTCGAAAAAATGACGCCGCGCTGGCTGAAGAACGAGTTGAGCGGCGCAGTAAAGTTTGACATCCTTCCGTGGCGCAGCCTAAGCCCGCGCTTCATGCGCTGGTTCGTACGCCCACAGTTCGGCGGGAAGGCATACTTGCGTATGATCTTCTGGCTCGAGGAGCGTTTTCCGCGTTTCTTCGGCGAGAACGGACAGTATCCGTTGATCGTGATCAGGAAATAACCATGCCAAGAACTGTCGACCAGCAATATCTCAAGACCGACCAGTATCGCGATTCAGCCAATCTTGAGGCACGAGCCGCGATCCACGATCATTTCAGCACGAATCCGTATGGCTGGTTCAAATGGGTCTTTGATACGCTGATGAACTTGCCCGCGAATGCAAGGGTCCTGGAACTGGGATGTGGTCATGGTTTGCTGTGGAAGGAAAATGCAAGCCGGGTCCCGGCAGGTTGGGATATTACTCTCAGCGATCTTTCCGGCGGGATGCTGGACTCCGCCTGGCGGAATCTGGTTGTCACTGGGCGCGCTTTTCAGTTCAAGGAGATCGACGCGCAATCCATTCCGTATGAAGATGAAACCTTCGACGCAGTCATTGCGAATCACATGCTGTACCACGTCCCGGACCGCCCGAAGGGGATCGCAGAGATTAAACGGGTCCTGAAACCCGGCGGGCGCTTGTTCGCAACAACAGTGGGGAAGGACCACATGAAGGAGATGATGGATTGGTATCGACAGGTTCATATCAGTAAAGTCTGGGAATCACTTGCGAATCCGTTCCTCCTCGAAAACGGTTTGGAGCAACTGACACCGTTCTTCTCAGAGGTCAGCCTCTCGCGTTACGAAGACGATTTGCAGGTAACGGAGCTGGAACCGATCATGGCTTATATCCATTCCGGTATCCGAGTTAAGGAACTTTCAGAAAAAGAACTTGCCAACCTTCAACAGTATTTGGAAAAGGAACTTAAGGAAAAAGGCAGGATCTTTATTTCGAAAGATTCAGGATTGTTTGAGGCTGTAAAGTAACAAATAAATCCGGTGGTCGAGTAGCCGCGAAGCGGCATATCGAGACCACCAGTTACAAGTAAAACAAGACATTTCACAATGTGGTCTCGATACGGGCTCGAGTTTCACTCGCCCTACTCGACCACCGGTTGAAACCATAAGGAGCATTCATGGATTGGAAAGATAAAACCCTGCTGATCACCGGTGGCACCGGCTCATTCGGTAAGAAGTTCACGAAGATCGTGCTGGAGGAAAAACAGCCGAAGAAGATCATCATCTTCAGCCGCGACGAGTTGAAGCAGCATGAGATGAAGATGCACGGCTACGACCATCCCTCCCTGCGTTATTTCATCGGCGATGTACGTGACCGCGAGCGGCTCATCCGCGCCATGAACGGCGTGGACATTGTCATCCATGCCGCGGCGCTGAAGCAGGTGCCGGCCTGCGAATACAATCCGATGGAAGCGATCAAGACCAATATTATTGGGACCAGCAATGTCGTTGAAGCCGCGTTGGACGCCGGCGTGAGCAAAGTGCTCGCGCTGAGTACGGATAAGGCTGTCAACCCGGTCAACCTGTACGGCGCCACCAAACTGGCAGCCGAAAAACTGGTCATCCAGTCCAATGCATATGCAGGCGGCCGGGCTACCCGTTATTCCTGCGTTCGTTATGGCAACGTTGTCGGCTCGCGTGGCTCGGTGGTGCCTCTGTTCCTGAAACAGCGCGCCAGCGGAAGAGTCACGATCACCGACGCGCGCATGACGCGCTTCTGGCTTTCCCTCGAGCAGGGCGTTCACTTCGTCATCAATTGCATCGAGCAAATGGAAGGCGGCGAAGTCTTTGTCCCCAAGATTCCCAGCACCACCATCGTTGATCTTGCGAAAGCCATCGCTCCTGATATCGAGATCGAGATTATTGGCATCCGTCCCGGCGAAAAACTTCATGAAGTGCTCATCTCTGAGGATGAAGCCCGTAACACGGTCGAGCGCGAGACGATGTTCATCGTCAAGCCTCCGGAAACACTGTGGAAGCGTGACATGTACTATGAAGGTCAATCTCTGCCAGATGGCTTTCGTTTTTCCAGCGATACCAATACTCAGTGGCTGGACATCAATGGCATAAAGGAATTTGTCGCCCCGTTTGAAGAATTGTTCAAACAGGGGAAGTTGGAAGGCTAATTAATATCGCTCTCGCCGCCGTCCTTAGCGCACGCCGTCCTTACGGGCGGCAGTCCCTGCGGGACGGCGGCGAGACGCCGCCGAGAGCATATGAGATTATTGATCACCGGTGCAAGCGGACTCCTCGGAATCAGCCTCGCGTTGGAATCGATGCGCGCGCATGAGGTCATTGGCGTGGATCGCGGCAAGTTGAAGTCCGCGCCATTCCAGGTGATCAAAGCGGACCTGCTGCGCCGGAACGCGATCGCTTCGATCCTCGATCAGGCTCACCCCGACTGGCTTGTGAACTGCGCGGCGCTGACAAATCTCGAAAAGTCTGAAGAGTATCCTGATCTCGCCCGAATTCTAAACGCAGAGATCCCCGGAGAGCTGGCACAGGCCTGTGAAAAGCGAGGTGTCCGTTTTGTCCATATTTCCACCGATGCTGTCTTCGACGGGGAAAAGACAGACCAGTACACGGAAGAGGATCAGCCCAGTCCACTGGGTGTTTATGCCAGGACAAAATTTGACGGCGAGCGCGCAGTCCGGGAGGCGGACGCGAAAGCCATCATCGCCCGCGTCAATTTTTTTGGCTGGAG
>Ga0105104_10003827_pt1 | contig 10572 bp, 8 predicted proteins | sample PPLLaktember2015_3_FD_87034 | JGI IMG/M metagenome (GOLD analysis project Ga0105104, IMG submission 87034) | Freshwater sediment microbial communities from Prairie Pothole Lake near Jamestown, North Dakota, USA - PPLs Lake P7 Core (6) Depth... | ecosystem: Environmental > Aquatic > Freshwater >... | reverse complement strand
GTTGGCCTAAGACATTGACAACGCTCCGGGCAATTAAACGAAAAGCACCAGTATCCAATGGGATCTTGACATCTGTAATACGAAAGATAAGGCGATAGAACAATGAAGCAGTAAAGAGTTTAAACCAGGACTCCCCTTCCCTTTTCCGGCGCACCGCATAAACTACTTCAAATCCTTCTTTCCATTTTTTGATCAATTCAAGCATCACAGCTGGTGGATCTTGAAGGTCAGCATCAATAATAATCACAGCGTCACCTGCTGTGTAGTCCAATCCGGCAGTCACGGCAATTTGATGGCCAAAATTTCGGGCAAAAATGATTGGTTTAACATGTGGATCTTTGGATGCCAATTCACGGATCTTGTTTGTTGAACCGTCCGTTGATCCATCGTCCACAAGCATTAATTCCCATGATTGATCAAGGGAAGTCATGATTGAGACGATCGTTTTATAAAATTCTTCAACACTGCCAATCTCATTAAATACCGGAGCAACAATACTGAAGACAGGCTTTAGTTCAGTTTTTTTTGCAGGCATATTTCTATTTTATCTGATTACTTCTATCGTTCCTTGAGAATCTTCTTTAAGGCATCAAGTGTAGGCTCAATAATTGGCGCTGGTTGAACTGCATTAGTCGCAGCTTTAACATCTTTTAAGCCACTTCCAGTGATCATCACCAAAACTGGATCATCAGAGAGGATCAACTTTCTTTCGACTGCATTTACCAAACCTGCATATGCAGTGGATGCTGCCGGCTCTGCAAATATTCCTTCCCTTCCCAGGCGTGCAATTGCTGCCAAGATCTCTGGGTCGCTAACAGTAATATAACTACCACCGGTTTGAGTTGCGGCCCGAAGGGCACGCAATCCATCCCTCGGAAAGTCCACCGAAATGCTATCTGCCAGAGTTGCTGCTTTAACTGCTTGAATATCTTCCACACCCTCAAGAAAAGCATTTGAAATAGCTGCCGATCCCTCTGCCTGAATCCCAAAAAGTCGGGGCATTTGTTTTAACCAGCCCAATTCATGCAAATCCTTAAAGCCCTTATGAATACCAGAAATAATATTGCCGTCCCCAACTGAGACAAATATGTTAAGTGGTTTTCTTAGATCGCCCGAACAAATAACTTGTTCCCAGATCTCGTATGCAGCGGTTTTTTTCCCTTCAGCAGTAAAAGGGTTAAAACCCGTATTTCGGCAATACCATCCGAATTCATTAGCTGCTTGAATACTCAAGTTAAAAGCCTGGTCGTAATTTCCATCAACCAGAAAAACGCTAGCGCCAAATACCAGCAGTTGGGCAACTTTTGCAGGAGGTGCCGATTTGGGTGCAAAGATCACAGCCTTGTGGTTTGTTGCCGCTGCCATACCAGCCAAGGCAGCCCCAGCATTACCAGTGGAGGCGGTAACTACAACATCTGCTTTTATTTCCTTTGCCCTTGCTATTAGGACCGCTGAAGCGCGATCCTTGAATGAAGCGGTCGGGTTCCGACCATCGTCCTTTAGCCATAAAGCATTAATACCTAATTCCCGGGATAATCTTTCGGGTTGATAAAGCGGAGTCCATCCAACCGACCTTAATGGAGTTCCCATAAATCCAGGATCTAATACTGGCAGTAGAGGGAGGTATCTCCAAATTGAAAAGTCATTTGAGGCAGTAATCTTTTCAGGAGTGGTGGTTTTTGAAATGCTCTCATAATTTAGATTAATATCCAAATTCCCGCCATCCTTTGGGCATGTGTAAATAACTTCCAAAGGATCGTAAACACTATTGCAGATCGAACAACTATATGAATTAAATTTTTGCATTGGTGTATTTCACTCTTTCTCAAATGGTGATCCCAGGGAAGCCGGTGGTGGAGTTCGAATAAATTTGATCATTTTTTGAATAACTGATCGGAGGGATCTTGGGACAGTCGCTAACATTCGGGTCACCCATTCTGTATCACCTATATTCACGAACAAGAGTGTAAAGATCATCAAAGGAAATGGAGCGACCTGAAGAACTTGTGACGGAATATTTGGCATACTTGATTGTAAAACGATACCAAGCCATTGCAGAAAGACAAATAAATATGCTCCAAACGCACCACGAAGAGGATTCCAACCGCCAAATATTGTTATGGACAGAACGATCCAGCCAATTCCATCCAAGCCGGTAAGCGTACCTTTCCACCCTGCTTTAACACTTAGAGAATACATTGGACCAGAGAGGCCGATCAATGCTGCGCCAAGAATTGTATAAATATAGCGCATACGATTTACGTTGATACCACGAGTATATGCTGAGACTGGTTGTTCTCCAACAGCACGCAATTTCAATCCCTGCCGACTTTTAAAGATCCAGAAAAATGCTGCAACTATCAAGGCGAAACTAAAGTAAGTTAACCAAGATTGTTTAAAGAGTAAATCGCCAAGGATTGGAATATTAGATAGGAAAGGGATTGATGTCGATCCAATCGTTGGACCGGTGATGCCCATAAGTGGAGTTCCCAGAAAATAGGACAAATCCTTGAAAAGTGTCGCCAGTATGAAGCCCACTGCCACCTGTGATTGCTTGATGGTTATGCTGCAAAATGATACAACAGCGCCGGCAATTGCCCCAACCAGTGCACCTGCTAAAAGCCCAACAAACGCATTGCCAGAAATTGATGCTGCTGCGAAACCAGCCATTGCTGATAACAAAATAATGCCATTTGCCGATAAGTTGATAACACCTGCTCGCTCAGTAAAAGTCTCGCCAATAACAGCAACAACAACGGGTGTGGCTGCCGCGATCACTCCTGCCAAACCAATAAGGAGGTCATTCATGTGTGCCTTCTCCTATTTTGCTTACCATCTTTTTTCGCACACCATCCATGATTAAATAAAAAAGAACCAAAGAAGATTGAATGACTCCGGAAAGGGTTGAATCTAAATGCATTTCAATTGGAAGCTGGATCCCGCCAATGTTAAGAGCAGCAAATAAATAAGCTACAGGGATCGCCCATAAGACTTGATAATTTACGAGCATTGCGACTAAAAGCCCCATGAACCCATATCCTGAAGATATTGAGGGGATTAACCGATAATAAACGGCGGTTACCTGCAATGCACCCGCAAGTCCCGCAAACAGCCCGCATAACAAGAATGCCAGTAACATATATTTTGAAGAAGAAATTCCCATTAATCTCGCTGCTTTTGGATTTTTTCCAACTGCTTTCATCCGCAAACCAATTGTTGTATGTTTTAAAAGAATAAAAACTATAATTACAGAAGTAACAGCCAAGGCCAACGACCAGGGACTTAATCTCAATCCGGGAATGTTTGGCAGACGGAAAATCTCGTCAAAAGGTACAGTACCGCTCATTGAGGCAACACCCGGTCGCTTCCAGGGGCCAAAGATCAGATAAATTGTTAATGCTGTCGCAATAAAATTTAAGCCCAAACCGGCAAAAATTTCACTTACCCCTCCAAAGAATTTTAATAATCCTGCAATTAATGCCCAGATCATCCCTCCAACTATGCCTGCGAAAATAGCGGCAACGATAACTAATGTTGGTGATACACCGGAATCTTGAAGCAAGCGAATGATCCCTGTTGTAAAAATTGCCCCAAGAGTAATTTGCCCTTCAATACCGATATTCCATAAACCCACCGTGAATGTGATTGCCAAGCCACATGTTGTGATAATTAGAGGTATCCAAATTACAAAGCTGTCTGCAATTTTTTTATCCGTTGAAAAAGCACCTTTTAGAATATTCCCAAAAGCAACGAAAGGATTCGCCTTTGCCAAAATTAATGCAAGGGCAGCAAATCCAACCGCCAGGATTATTCCAGCTATTCGAAATCCCGTGTTGATCAGTTTTTCATGCTTCAATGTAAGCAAATTCCTTTCCACCGATCATGGCACCTAATCGATCTTCTGTTAATCCTGATGCGGCTATTGGCTTAGTAACCGTACCCCCGAAAAATACCATTATCCTGTCTGAATAAAATAATAATTCCTCAAGATCTGATGAAGAAAATATTATGGCAGTATTGCTTTGGCAACGATCACGCATAATTGTCCATATCCAGTTTGCGGATTCAATATCCAGGCCTCTTGTGGGATCATCTAGCAACAAAAGTTTTGCAGGTTCTTTTAATAATGAAAGAAGCAATCGCTGTTGATTTCCTCCGGATAATTCTTCCACTCTGGAATTTTCATTTCCTTTAATTCTAAAAGTATTGATCTTTTCGCGCGAATGCTTCAAATTTGTTTTTTTTTGAATAAAAAATCGGTCATTATTCCTTGCAAGGCAGTAATGCTCTTCCAGGGTCATGCCAGGCAACAATCCCTCTTCCAGCCGTGAAGTTGGTACATAATGGATACCTTGTTGTTGAAAAAAGAAACAATTTTTTCCATTAATTCTTTCGTCCTCAAGGTTTATGCTGCCATTTACAGGTTGGATCAACCCTGCCAGCGCTTGGAGGAATTGCCTTTGCCCAGAACCAGCCATACCTGCCAATCCAATAACTTCACCTTTTTTAAGATCTAAATTGATATCACGGATATTTAGACGAAAATCTTCGATCTCCATATTCTCAACAGAGATGCACAGGCTGGAAGAAATCGAACGACTAGGAGGAATTCTCGATAGGTTGCGGCCGAACATTAATTCAACAAGGTTATTCTGATCAAAAGGCGAATCGATAATGTCCACCAACTTTCCCTTACGCATTACAGCTGCCTGATCGCAGAGGGACTGTATTTCATCAAGTTTGTGCGAAACGAACAGAATTGTCTTACCATCACTTGCCAATTTTCTTAAAGCAGAGAATAATTGATCTTTTTGCCCTCCGCTGATCCCAGTGGTTGGTTCATCAAGAATCAAAACTTCTACACCCAACCAGAGCAATCGCATTAATTCAAGTTCCTGTCGCTCTCCAACTGTAAACTGGCTGACATCACCGGAAAAATCTAGTTTAAATCCCAGGTTATCATTGAGCCGTTCCAAGCTTTCAAATTTCGGCTGAACTTCCCTGTTGTAATTTGCCAACCCTACGACGAGATTTTCCTTTATCGCCATTGAAGGAAAATCACGGGGTTCCTGATGCAGCATTCCTATTCCAAATTGAATAGCATCTTTCGGCGATTCAATAATGACTTTGCTGCCATTAACAAGAATATCTCCATGATCTTTCTTGATCAACCCGGAAAGAATTTTCATTAAGGTGCTTTTCCCCGCCCCATTTTCACCCAAAACACCCAGGATCTTTCCTTGCTGAATAACCAATGAAACAGCATCATTGGCTTTGAGATTACCGTAATACTTTGAGATCTCGTTTAGATTTATATGCATTGTTTTTTAATATAAAAAAGGGAGAAAGGTCAACTGAAATGCCTTTCTCCCTTCAACACGAACGCCTATTCAGCTGCCGTGCTTAATCCTACCATGCCTTCAAGCAATTGAGGCAGGTACCAAACTTGAAAATCAGAAGCTGTTTCGCCGTCTGCAAGGAAAGCGGTTCCGTCCTGCAAGTTAAGCGGTCCCTTCCATAAGTTTAGACCGCCAGCCAATTCAGCGATGAAACTATCCAGGTTTGCCGCGGCTTCTGCGCTTAAGGCATCACCTTTTACATATCCAACAGCGCTGGTATCAGGGTTATTGATGTCAGCCCAGTCAGGTCCGTTCCACGCATAGAATGGCTTGAAGCTTCCATCAATAACTGAATTAACCAACTCAACATAAGCTGGGCCCCAATTGAAATAGGGAACGCCCAAGCAAGCATCGGCACCTCCAGCGCAGGCATCTTTAAAATCATAAGGGATCGCAAAAACGGTTTTGCCATCCGCGCGCATTTTGACAGCTTCTGTTAATCCCTCTGTGGTATCAATGCCAGAGATCACTACATCAAAGTCCTTATTAAAGAAGTCATCAGCAACTTGAGTCGGGTCTGAAGTAAAGCCGGGGATATTGAACCAGAAACCAATCCAGTTGACTTCAAAGTTCAACAGAGCAGGATCCTTTTTGGCATAATTCTCCCAGCAATATTGAGCTCCTAAGAAAGCCGATGAAGCCAGGCGACGAGTCTCTTCATTGATCAAGGGTCCTAAATAACCGATCTTTCCAGTTGTTGAGGTCATAGCGGCAGCGCAGCCAGCCATCATTTTGCCGTATTCCATTCGGCCCATAATATTGGCCAAATTGGGAATATTTTTATAATCTTTTCCCTCTGCCCAATTCCCATCACCAGATGCGTGCAAAGTAACGATGTCTGGATTTGCGAGTGCAAATTCATGAGCGCTATCTTTCATATCATCAGAGTTAAAAATAACAAGTTTGGCTCCTTTTGCCACAAGCTCTTCTCCTAATTGCGCAGGAGTTGTTCCAGGTCGGTCTGCGGAGTTGACCTTGTCAAGGTAGACCATTGTCGCACCGGGTACATTTTCTTCAACATATAATCCGGCATCATAATGCGCCTGGCTGTAACCACGGTCGTTGTATGGTCCGACTAAAAGCATGCCAAATACAAATTCCTCTGGCTCAACCGGAGCAGCAGTCGCTGCAGGAGCTTCTGCAGCAGGTGCTTCAGCTTCCTCAACTGGTGGTTCTGCTGCGGGAGCTTCCGCTACTTTTGGCGCACAAGCAGTTGCTAATAGGGCAACAGCAAGAAAACCGCCAATAACCTTCCAAAATACTTTTTTACTCATTTTTCTCCTCCAGAAATTATTTTTAGAAGCCTTTGGAAGAAATTCTTCGCAAGACTTCTTTTATTTTGTCCAGACAAATTTGCCTGGTTTGAGAAGATTTTACACCAAATGTTGGGGCAAAATAGCAAATGCTCCTACCTATTGGGATTTTTAAGACTTAAATATTTAATCCGGGATGATCCAGGTTCCTGTTTCACCTTTCAGTGCCCTGCCGATATTCTCGGGATTTGTTATAAGCGCCTGCTTTCCACCGGCTTCCATGTACCAGATTATCGCCTGGATCTTGGGCGCCATGGATCCCTTGGCAAAATGTGTTCCTTCTGCCAGATATTCTTTGGCTTCGGTAAGTGTCATTTTATCCAACCATTTTTCATCCGGTTTTCCAAAATTCAAGGCCACTTTTTCAACTGCTGTTGAAATAATGAAAAGATCTGCCTTAATCTCGCGCGCCAGAAGAGAACTTGCATAATCCTTATCGATAACCGCAGCAGTTCCTTTCAAATCGCCATTTTCTTCAATAACCGGAATGCCCCCTCCGCCAACTGTAATTACTACCTGACCAGCGTCGAGCAAAGCCTTGACTGACGGTAATTCAACAACCACTTGGGGAATTGGGGATGCCACAACGCGCCGCCATCCACGCCCTGAATCTTCGACGATATTCCACCCCAAATCAGTTTCCCTTTTTTTGGCATCAACTTCATCCATGAAACCACCGATTGGTTTTGTAGGATTTTTAAACGCTTTATCTTCCTTATCTACAAGAACCTGAGTTACAACAGTTGCAACTGATCTTTTTATTCCACGGTGTTTTAGTTCATTTTGTAGAGTTTGCTGTAGGGCATAACCAATTGCACCCTGGCTATCCGCACCGCACACATCAAGCGGGATCTCATGCATATTTTCGGCACGATGGGCGATTTCTGACCGCCGCAGGATGAATCCCACCTGAGGGCCATTGCCATGCCCTATCGCTACGTTCCAACCGGCTTCCAACATATCGGCAATATGAAATGTTGTTTCCTTAGCTGCCAGATATTGATCTTCGACACTGACCCTTTTATTGTCCTTGATCAGAGAATTTCCGCCAATTGCGACGACTGCCAATTTTTCTGTCATTTATCCACCTTAGATTTCCTACATGGTTAAAGCCATCACTGCTTTTTGCGCGTGAAGGCGGTTTTCTGCCTCATCATAAACCACTGATTGGGCGCCATCAAGTATGCCATCGGTTACTTCAACATTACGATCAGCTGGAAGTGGATGCATATAGATGGCATCTTCTTTGGCGAGTTTCATTTTCTTTTCATCTGTGATCCAACTTGAGTATTTCTTGGTGATCGCTTCGCCTTCTTTGGCATCTGCGGTTTGCACCAATGGACCCCAGGACTTGGCATAAACGATATCGGCATCTTTAAAGGCTTCGCCCATATCTTCCACCACATCAAATCCAACTCCCGCTTTCTTTGCTTCAGCTTTTGCCATGTCCATGATCTCTGGCATTAGCCGGAACTCCGGTGGGTGTGCAAGCACTACATCCAAGCCAAAGCGAGGCATCTGCAGAATGAGTGACTGCGGGACTGAGATCGGTTTGGAGTAGGATTCGGCATACGCCCATGAAACAACCATTTTGCGTTTGCGGAGGTCACGGCCTTTCTTCTCCCAGATGGTCATAAGGTCAGCCAGACATTGGAAAGGATGGTAAATTTCGCATTGCATATTCAGGATCGGGGTGCGGGAATATTTGGCAACGTCATTGATATATTTGTTCCCCAAACCCCAATCACAGTGGCGGATGGCGATTCCGTCAAAATAACGGCCGAAAATCTCACCAATTTCTTTTGGAGTATCTCCATGCGCGATTTGGGTAGTTTTACTTTCAATGAAAGCCGCATGACCGCCCAACTGTGCCATGCCCGCCTCAAAAGATCCGCGGGTTCTGGTGGAGCTAAAGAAGAACAGCATTGCCAGCACTTTGTCGCGAAGGTATGGATGCGGTTCATTTAGGGCGCGCTTACGCTTCAAGTCAAAAGCAACGTCCATAACAGTTTCGACCTCTTCTTTGCTGAAGTCAAGGTCTCCGATCATGTCGCGTCCATGTAGGTATGTTTGCATAATTTGCCTCCTTTTCGATATTAATTATTTTTTATAAATGGCAGATGCAAACCGATTCTTGCACCTGCCATATTTCATTTCTATTCCATTGCTCCTAGAACCAGGGCTAATAAAGCCATGCGCATTACAACTCCGTTAAAAGCTTCTTCCCAATATCGGGCATGGCGGGTGCTATCAACATCGATCGGGAGTTCATCCATGCGCGGCAGCGAGTGCAGGATAATGGCATCACTCTTGGCTTTTTGAGCCAATAGTTCTCGTGTGATCTTGTAATTATCCGGGGTCATGCCTTTGTTTTCGCTGGCTTCCTGGCGTGCTTTGGTGTAATCAGGCTGCACTACAGGTTCCATATAGATGACATCCGCTTTATCGATCACATCAGCCACATGTCCGGCTTCTGAATAACGCAGGTTGTAAAGATCCAGTTCTTTTTTAAATTCCGGTGTCAGTGACATATCCGGAGGTGCAACATAAATAACCTCGGCATCGAACTGAGTCAGAGCATATGAAATGGAATGCATTGTCCTCATGCGCATATCGCCAATACAGAGGAAGGTCAACCCATCGATCGTTCCAACCTCATTAAGCACTGTATAAAGATCGGTCAGCACTTGCGTTGGATGTTCTCCCCAGCCATCACCTGCATTGATGATCGGTACACTTGCGAACTTGGCAGCTTCCGCAGGGGCGCCCTGCTGGAAATGCCGCATTACGATCGCATCACCATAATATTCAAGCATGTGGACCGTGTCTTTAATCGATTCCTGGTACCAGTCACCAGCACGCGTCATTTTGGCATCTGAAAATCCGGTCACATGTCCTCCCAGGCGATGCATGGCGGCTTCGTGCGCCAGGCGAGTGCGGGTAGATGGTTGGTAAAATGCTGTGACGAGCGTTTTTTCGGCCAGCAAGTCGGTATTGCGCCTTTGGCGCGCGATCGGTTCAAGTTCGGCTGCCACATCGAAAACATGGAAGAATTCAGCCCTTTCAAAATCTTTTAGTGACAGAATGTCACGTCCTGAAAAACTACGCATTCTTACCTCCGTTAAATTTTACAAATATTTTTTATATGATACCTATCTTGCGATTGACATGAAAGTGGAAATATCCCGGTAAAAACCAGGAAAAAGAGTGGTCAATAACACGCCCAGACTTGTCAACAAGATCCGCTTCGAACATCAACAATGCCTCACCACGCTGAATATCCAGCGCACGTGCCACTTCACGCGGCGCCGGGATGACATTGATCTCTGTGCTGGATTGTTCGGGCATAGGGTCCGCCCGATAGATAAGCAAGTCAAGAACAGAGCCGGTGAATCCTTCTTCCACGTCTTTGGCAGCAATCACATCCATTGGTAGGACATCTCGCAGGAAAGCAGCGGGTTGATTCTTTACTTTAATCACACGAGAAACATTCACCAAAGGAGATCCCTTTTCAACATCCAGTCTCTTGGCCATTACCTCGTCTGCGGGTATCTGTTCCACAATCAACTCACCCATCGAGACATCCAAACCGAGACGGGCAGCAAGGGTTTCCAGCGATTCCAAAACTTCCAGACCTGTTTCAAATACACTGGTTGAATCCGCCCTATAGGTACCTGAACCTTGCTTGCGGATAAGCAAACCTTGCGTTTCAAAGGATCGCATGGCCTCGCGTAAGGTCGAGCGTGATACGCGTAATAGTTTCGCCAGTTCAGGTTCAGTTGGCAGTCTGTCTCCCGCCTTGGCACCATTAATTAGTTCGCCCAATTCGCGCTGCAGGCGCTGAAAGGGGCTTTCAACTT
>Ga0105104_10003826_pt1 | contig 10572 bp, 10 predicted proteins | sample PPLLaktember2015_3_FD_87034 | JGI IMG/M metagenome (GOLD analysis project Ga0105104, IMG submission 87034) | Freshwater sediment microbial communities from Prairie Pothole Lake near Jamestown, North Dakota, USA - PPLs Lake P7 Core (6) Depth... | ecosystem: Environmental > Aquatic > Freshwater >... | reverse complement strand
TGTTGGAAATATCACGCTGAGCAATGTGGATGTAAACCAGCAAACGGGTGAACACTATACTGCCTTGCTCAATTCAAACTCGGGAAATATCACAGTTCAAAACGGAAGCACATTTGATGGAGACAATACCGGCAGCGATACGAGACGGGGCTTTTTCGCGAATACAAATACAGGCTCCATCACAATAACCGGCACAAGTGCCAATCCAATCACCTTCGATGATGCCCAGGGTCCCGGTGCGACAAACTACAACGGCGCAACGCTGAGTGCCTCCACCGTCACATTGTCCCACGCATGGGCAGATCAGAACGATGGAAATGGATTCGCAATTCTCAATGCCTCCACCGTTACCTTGAATAATTCCACAGCAAGCAACAATCGCGGAAATGGTTTTGCAATTTCAAATGCGTCTGTCGTTACTTTGAATAACGTGACCAGTGGTCCGGCTATAAATAATGAAGGAAATGACCTTTCAGGCGTTTTGATCAATGGGACCGGCTCAACATTTGTCCAGGTGATTGGCGGTACGTTTGCAGATAATTTGAGATATGGCATAGAGATTTATAATGGCTCGCTTTTTATTCAGACAGCTCCCGTCTGCCCACTATTCCCCAGCAACACCAGGAATACTTTGGGGTGTTATAACGTTACCCCATCCACAGACAGCACTGCCCCGGTCATTACGCCTAACATCAGCGGCACAGCGGGATCGAATGGCTGGTACACAAGCAATGTATCTGTGAGCTGGTCTGTGAGCGATGCCGAGTCTGGCATCCAATCTTCAACCGGTTGTACAGCATCGAATCTCACCTCTGAGACAACCGGCGTCACGCTCACCTGTTCCGCCACCAACAATCTTGGTCTTTCCAATTCCGCTTCGGTCACGATCAAAATCGACACGACCGCGCCCATCCTGTCTCTCCCAGCGGATATTAATGTAGGAGCCACAGGCGCGACAGTTGTCAACTATTCCGTTTCAGCAACTGACAACTTTGACGCATCGCCTTCTGCAGCCTGTTCTCCCGCCTCCGGCTCGACCTTTGCGATCGGCACCACAACAGTTAATTGTTCTGCCACCGACGCAGCAGGGAACATCGACTTGGGCAGTTTCCAGGTTACGGTTGTGGATACCACGGTTGTGGTTGTCCCGCCGACTCCACCAACCCCACCGACCTCGCCAACCTCGCCATCAAGCACTTCAGACTCAACCTTGGGATCGTCAACATCAGAGTCGGCACCCTCTGAATCCATCATCCCGGTGACTGGCGGAGGTGTGATCGATCTCGACTGCAACAGTACCGTCTGGGCATTTGGGATCAAACTTTCCTTTATGAACCTGTGCGACTATCAAACCACTTTGGACAGTATCGATGTCGATAACCTGCCCGGCGCGTTACCCGATGGCTACACCTTCGTAGTGGGATTGGATCTGAACATCCTCAGTGAAAACGAGGCAGTTGAAGAACTGCCGGATGGGGCTGGTATTCAACTGGACTTCCCCATCCTGGACGGCTCCAGTGACCAATTCGCAGTCCTCTACTGGAATGGCGACGAATGGGTCGAGGTGTCGGAGCAGATCAGCGACGATCAGATTTCACAGTTTGTAAGTGACAACAGCGACAATGAACTACACAAGGTCCAGAGTGCACTGGAAGCCTTCTATCAGATACTCACGACAAATCAGACCGGTATTTTTGTTCTGGTGGAAAAGTAAACTTCTCACTGGTACTCAATCATTGAGGGACGGCAATTGCCGTCCCTCAATTTGTTTTAAGCCAGGCATCATCGCTGATTCAACATCCTGGGTCCACATTTGCTGCTGGTATAATCACGATAATTCTTATCTTAAATTAGCGGTATTATGAACGCGACCACTCAGCACGGATATCTTTTGCTTGCCGATATATCGGGCTACACCTCTTTCGTGGCAGGGACGGAACTCGATCACTCCCATGAGATCCTCAGCGACCTGCTCGAAACCATCTGTGCCCAGATCGAAAAACTCCTCACTATTCACAAGCTCGAAGGAGACGCGGTCTTTGCCTACGCGCCCGAGGCGCTGATCGCCCGCGGCGAGACGATCCTCGAGTTGATCGAGTCCACGTACGCGGCATTCCGTGACCGGCAAACGGATATCAGGCGCTCGACCACCTGCACCTGCCGGGCTTGTCAGAATATTCCCAGCCTCGATCTAAAATTCATCGTCCATCATGGTGATTACATCATTCAACAGGTGCGCGGCACACGTGAAATGGTCGGCTCGGATGTAAACATCGTCCATCGCTTGTTGAAGAATCACGTAACCGAGGCGACCGGCTGGAGAGCGTATTTGATGCTCACCGAAGCATGCCTGGCGCATTTGGATTTGAAGCTGGAGGGGACACATGAACAGATGGAGTCCTACGAGCACCTGGGTGAGATAAAGACCATAAATATGGATATGCACCGCCGCTATGGTGAACTCAAGGCGGCACGACAAGTCTTTCTATCCGAGAAGGATGCCGATCTTCAATTCACTGTTGACTTTCCCACGCCTCCGCCTGTGACCTGGGAATGGCTCCAGGACCCCAACCGGCGCAACATCTGGAGCGGAGATGTCCACTGGTATAGCGGAGACAGACCCAAGGGTCGCGCGGGAAGCGGCGCCAGTAATCACTGCGCGCATGGCAAATCGGTCAGCACCGAAGTCACGGTAGACTGGCATCCATTCGAATATTCCACAATCGATTCCTATGAGAACGGTAAGAAGATGTTCAGCGAAACGTTTCGGCTCGAACCCTTACCGGACGGTGGAACCCGGGTCACAAATTTTTCACGGATTCATATGCCCCTGCCTCGCTCTGTCCGTCATATCATCGCACGGATGATCCTGCTCAACAAATTTAAATACGACCAGGCGGTCCAAAAAGCTGCACAACTCGCGGGGGAAGAATATAAACGTACTAGTCTTGTGGACCTAGCTCTGACTCCTGAATGACACCTCTCGCAAAGGCGCTCTCCACCAGCGCAGCAGTCCTGCGGATCAAACACGGCGAAAGCCGCATGGCTTTCCTTGTGATCGGCATCATGCTATTCACTGCGCTGGGCGCCTCGCTGGGTGGGACTGGCATCGAGGCACTTTTCTTTGCACGCTTCGGCGTTGAATATCTTCCCTATATGTTCGTGGGTTTGGGCATCACCAGCATGCTCATATCGTTTGGCACTACAGCCGCATTGGGAAGCATTCGGCGCCGCCTGCTTTATCTCGCCATTCCATTATTCATTGCAGTCGTTCTCATCGCCGCGCGCCTGGCACTGGTCACAAAATTGAACTGGCTGTATCCGGCACTATGGCTTGGTAAGGAAATTCTCAACTCGCTCACAGGCATTATGATCTGGGGAATTGCCGGCGTTGTTTGTGACACGCGCCAGGCAAAGCGGCTCTTCCCGCTCTTCAACGCCAGCCGAATTCTTGGGCAGGTCATTGGAGGGTTTATGACGGGCGCGCTGGTCAGCTCACTCGGCGTAGAAAACTTACTTCTGGTTTGGGCAGGCACATTGCTGTTTGCATTTGTCTTTACCCGCGCCCTCGACTATCCGACCACACGACCACGCGACTACCAGACGAAACGACCACCCCTCATCCAGGAAATGCAACGCGGTTACATGTATGTCCGCAAATCAAAACTCATGCGTTGGGTTTCACTGGCGGCGATCCTGTTCTCCCTTCTTTATTTTTCCATCTCGCTTCCGTTCTCGCGTGCCGCCACCGGGCAATTCATCAGCGAAGAAAACCTTGCCGCGTTCCTCGGTCTCTTCAATGGTCTCAGTACAGCCGCGGCGTTTCTGGCGTCGCTGTTTTTCGCCAACCGCCTCTTCGCGCGCCTTGGCATCATGCTTTGTATTCTCATCTTTCCAGTCATCTATCTTATTGGATTCGCCAGCCTCGCGCTCGTACCCATCTTTGCCATCATCGTTTCATTTCGCTTCGTGCAAATGCTCTGGCTCTCGGGTATTGCGGACCCGGCATATCAAGCCATGTTCAACGTCATACCACACGAACGACGCGATCAAGTCCGCACATTTATTGGCGGTGTCCCCGAGCAGGCTGGTACATTTCTAGCGGGTGCAATTCTTATCGTCGGTGAGCAAGTTCTTGCGACGCAGCAGCTTTACATTGTTGGGCTCATTGCTGCGGTGTTATGCACATTCGCGATCCATCGGGCGCGCAGTGGCTATAACGATGCGCTGATCGAGGCACTGCACGCCGGCAACCCGCATCTCTCTTACAGTGAAGAACAGCCCTTTGGTGGTTTCAGGCAGGACGCGGCTGCCGTCCGCGCCGCGTTGGATGGAATGACGAATCAAGATCCCATCATCCGGCGTGTATCTGCCGAAATTCTCGAACATCTCTCCCTTCCCGAAGCAGAACAGACTCTACTCAGTGGATTAAGCGATTCGGACGCGCTCGTACGGGCTTCGTGTTTACGCGCGTTGGCTCGGGCGAAAGCCACCTCCGCTGAAAAGAGAATCGCCGCGTCATTGCAGGACCCTGAGCCTGACGTCCGTTTCGAGGCGGTCGCGGCGCTTTCTGCAGTGACCGACAACCCGCACCACCTCGAGGGATATCTGAGCCCGATGTTGGGTGATTCCGATGCACGCGTCAGCACTCGGGCAGCATCCGCCTTATTGAAGGCAGGACGTGAGGTTGGGATGGCAAAATCCTTCCTTCGCCGCACCGCGGTTCTAGGTGAGCTTTCCGATCGTGAACATGCAATCATGGCAATGGGAGATTGGGGAGATACCGAAGCATTTAATTTCCTGGTCAATGAATTAAAAGATCGCGACATCCCTATCAGGATACGGCGAGCTGTTCTCACTGCATTGACAAGGATCGATTCGATAAAGTCCATTCCGTTTCTCGTCGATGCCCTGGGACACGAGGACAGATCCGTTCGTGATACTGCTGCAAGTTTGCTTGGGCAAGCGGGTGATCCTGCGCTTGAACCGGTATTAATCGCCTTGCAGGACTCAAGCCGAGAAGAAGGTGCGCTGCTGGCATTGCAGAGTCTGCCGAGACCGCCGGAAAAAGCGATCGAGGCATACGCGCGTACGGCAGTATCCCGCGCGGGGGAGTATTATGCCTTGACGCGGGGAGTCGAGTCACAGGTCAGGAATGCAGCGGCAAGCCTGCTCATTGAATCCCTGCAGAAGAAATCAAACGAGTATGGCATCCGTTCATTGCGCGCCATCGGTCTATTGGGAGACCGGGACGCGATGAATCTTGCCATCGAAATTCTGGAGGCGAATCATTCCACACAACGTGCGAACGTGATCGAAGCATTGGAATCCATCCACGCGCGCTGGCGAAGGATCATTCAGCCATTGATGCGTCTGTGGGAGTCTGAAGCTGCCCCCGCGGATAAGGTCGATTGGCGTCGATTCGTCAATGATGAAGACACATGGATTCGAGATTGTGCGTTGTTTGTTGCTCATCAGCTTGGAGAAATGAAAATGGAAAATCTTGCGACACTCTCGTTGATGGAACGGATCTTATTTTTCAAGCGTGTCCCGCTCTTTGCCAACCTGTCCCCCAGCGACATCAAACAAGTGGCTGCCAGCGCGCAGGAGGAATCGTTCAGTGATGGAGTGACCATTGCCCGGGAGGGCGAACCGGGCGATGTGATGTTTATTATCGTGTCAGGAGAAGTACGCGTATTTACAACGAAGGAGCGGAAGGAGGTTGAGATTGCGCGGCGCAAAGCCGGTGAGTATGTCGGTGAGATGGCACTTATCAGTAAAGAGCCGCGCATCGCCAGCATGGCAACCATCGGGGATGTCCGCGCACTTTGTCTGGATCAAAAGAGTTTCGAGTCCTTATTGCGCGACCGGCCGGATGCAAGCCTGGTTGTCATTCAGGTTCTATGTGAACGACTCAAAGAAGTTTCGAACAGACTGTATGGGTAGGTAGTTGGGTAGTTTTGTGGTTTGATAGTTGAGGAGGGAGGAGGCTTTACACAGAGGGAATCGGTTCACGAGGAGTCGGCTCTTTCCAATTTCTGAGTCGAAAGCCAAGGATAATGATAAGAACGCCGAAGATCAGGGCGTAGGCGGCGATGATCCATACAATCGCGAGGCCGCCAGCCGCGGGTTGCAGGAATAAAATGACACCCAAAACAATCGAGACCAGACCGCCTAATCCAAGGACCCACTCATTTGAGATTTCATTGCGCAGGCGAATTGCTGCCGCGATCTCCAAAATCCCTGTGATGACCGCCCAACTTGCGATCATATAGATCAGTATGAGGCTTGTCAATGTAGGCCACACCAGGGCGACAACTCCAGCGCCGATGCTGATCAAACCTTCCAGCAGGAAGGTCCACCAGCGCGGAGATTCTTTTGTGCGTGATAAACCGGTCCAGATCGCGACCAGACCATCTACAATGGCGTACACGCCAAATATGGCGATCAATGTCAGTAAAGTAATGCCGGGCCAGACAAACGTGAACAGCCCAAACAAAATAGCCAGCACGCCGCGCAGGACGACCAGCCACCAATTTTTCGATAAGGATTTCACCATCCGTCGAACCTCCCCATGACATACGTATGCAACGACACTATTTTGGATCTCCACTGCTCATGGCTGCCTGTACATTAACCCGATTCTCCGCCAGCTGCGTCAACTTCTGATCCGTTTCCTTTTCTTCATCGAGCGTTTGGGTCAACAGTTCCACAGCCTTCAAATAACCCAATTGCCGGGCGTGCGCACGTGCCGTTCCATAAGCAGCGATTTCGTAATGTTCCACACGCTGGGCGGCTCCGATCAGGGCTGCCTGCTTCGGCTCGGATTCCATGCTGCCATGGATCACCTCCACACCTTCCTGGACCAAGCCTTCCATGCCCGCGCACTTTTTGCCAGTTGGGTCGATCTTTAGATCATTGCAAATCTCCGCCACGCGTTGCAGATGAACGTGTGACTGTTCCAAATGCTTCTCGAAAGCAGCACGCAAGTCCTTGGACTCAGCTGCCTTTGCCATATCCGGCAGAGCTTTAATGATCTGCTCCTCAGCGCTGTAGATATCCTTGAGTTCGTCGTGGATCAGTTCATCGAGTGTCGTAATTTTCATAAGAAACTCCCGTAGAGTAAGATTTTGTTATACAAACAAATAGTGGATGGTTTCAATTCCGAAACATCCTCTGAAATGCCTAACGATTCCTACTTAGGATTGTTACTTACGAAAAAGTTTGAGCAAACCATTCAAAATGGATTAAAAGGCTGTTTGTTCTATATTTGTGATCTCCCCAGTGGACAAATCTTATTTGCCAAATGCTCGTTAAGCTCGACGGAATAATGTACCGCGCATATCCGGCTTGAGAAACAACAGGAAACCAAACAATCTCAGACCCGCGCTCAACCACAATGCGCCCCCGAGACCAATGTAATCTGCCAGCCAGGTTCCCAACAGCGGGGCAAGGATCATGGACATATATTGCATGGATTGCGCCCACGATACAAACGTCGCGCTGTACTCGGCAGGGACGGTCTTCATCAATTCATCGAAGAAGACGAGATCGAGTCCGCTCTGGAACAAGCCTGCGAGGCCCGCATAAAGAATGATCAGATTGATATCAGAGGTCGCCGCGCTCAAGGCAGGATAAAAAACCATGCCCAAGGTTGTCGCCAGCAGGACAAACCTCCCACCGCGCCTGCGAGAGACCCGAGGCCATAGGTAATAACCTACAAGCATGACCAGGGTCAAAGCCATGTTGACCGTTCCGATTTGACCATCTGTCGCGTGAACCTCACGGACCAGGTAAAGCGGCATGATGGGCTGACTCAACACAATTGCAGAAAAGTAAACGAACCGCTTCGATGAGAAGGAGAGAAATGCCGGGTTCCCTTGCAACAGCTTTCTATAATTCCTAAAGTTCTGGCGCGGAGAAAGGCTTTGAGGAAGGGAAACGGCAACCTGATCTGGCAATTGAATTTTCCGTGAGAAATAAAAACTTAAAAATCCGCCCAGCGAGAGAACCATGAACATGCTCGCGTAGTTTAGCGGAAAACTTATCAGATCGATCAAGCGGGTAATGATGAATGTCCCGATAACACCCGTCAGGCCAAAGATCGTCCAACGGCGGCTAAGCAGGGCATAGCGGCCTTCCGGTCCAGCTACAGCGTTCATGACCACCGAAAAGGCAACCGCCAGCGCGGTTTGAGGCAGCGTGGCAAATGCCCAGATTGCCAGAGTCGCTATGATGACGAGTTTCTCGGAAACCAGCAGAGTGAATATCCCAGTGAAGGCATAGCACAAGATCACCATCAAACGCGAGAGGCTGTACCATGGAACGATGTTGCGCCGCGTTTGAAGGAAACGCCCAACCAGAATCGCAAGGATAAGCCCCGTGATACCGGGCATTGATGAGAGCAAACCTACCTGAAAATTGGTCGCATCGAGACGTGTGAGAAAAACGGGCAGGAATGGCGCGGCAACATTTGAAATACTCACGCCGATCGCATCGATCTGCACATAACGGAAATTTCTTTTTTGGGCTTCCAATTCAGTTTCGTTGACTGTGTTCATAGAATTTGGGCTCAATGATTATAATGCCCGCAAAGGAAAAATCTTCACATGGTTGAAATACGCCCCATCCAGCCCGAGGAAGTTGTCATTGCCAAACAATTGATCTATCGCGTAGCTCATCAAGTTTTCCATGATACGCGACCGCTCGAAGAATCAATCGCCTACTATGAATCGAAAGGTCAATTGCATGATATGGATGATTTTCAAACGAGCTATTGCAATAATGACGGTATTTTCCTGGTAATGACCGAAGACAAACATATTATTGCCACGGGTGCAATCCGCAAAATAAACAATGACACTTGTGAACTCAAACGGCTGTGGCTGTTATTCGAATATCATGGAAGAGGATTGGGATATCGGATGATGCAGGAGCTCCTCGCCTTTGCGTGTGAAAAAGGTTATTCGCGGATGCGACTTGAAACAGATAAAGACCATCAAAACCGCGCCTTCGAGTTTTATAAGCGTTTCGGATTCCATGAAATCCCGCGGTACAGCGACAATAAGGATGATGTTGCGATGGAGATGATTTTGTAGGTCACGCCTTTGGCGTGACCGTGTCGTTGAAAAATATCACGCTGGAAGCGTGACCTACAAGCGCACCGCGTTCAACCACTCGGGCAATTGCTCGATGAGCTGCTGCATAATCCCTTTGGCGCGTTCGTGGAATATTTCGATGTTGTTATAAGCCTCTCCACCTTCCTCGCTGACCATATCACTGACCCTGCGCAGGATCAGCAGGCGCGCATTATTTCGCTGCGCGACCCATGCCAGGGCGGCAGACTCCCAATCCGCGGCGATGGCGCCGAGCGATCTCAGCAAGGGAATCTTTCCGGGAGGCAGGTCGCTATCGGCAGAGGCGATCATCCCGCGTCGGACAGGATAAGGATGGGGTTCTGCAAGCCAGCTCAGGTCCAGCGAGGAAGCGTAGTATGAGACGACATCCAGATCTCCCATGAGTTCCACGATATCGTACACGTACGTTTTATCCACCAGAATAGTTTCGCCCAGATTCGCCGCCTCTTCGAAACCTCCACATGTCCCCAGATTGACGACCAAATCCGGCGAATAATTGTCGATCACGTACTGAATCGAGCCTGCAGAGGCGATCTTCCCCCAGCCGCTATGGAAAAACGAGATATGTTCATCCTGGATGATCATGTCAAAACATTCACCAAATGGAAAACGCTGGATCCTGGCATTGGGGAACAAGGGTTTGACAGCATTCCATTCAGCAATGGCTGAGATAAGAACCACTATTTTCATTCAAACAAAACTCCTTTGACCTTTATTTTTATTACATTTCCGATTAGAATGCTCATATTATTTATTGGTAGATTTCAAAATGCCCGAATGGCTTGGCAAAACAATCGGTAAGGTTCGAATTGAAAAACTCCTGGCACGGGGGGGAATGGCAGAGGTGTATTTAGGCACGCATCTCACCCTTGAGCGCCCGGTCGCCATCAAATTGCTGCACAGTCACATCGAAGAAGAACCTTCTCTCATCGAGCGATTTCATCGGGAGGCGAAAGTCGTCGCGGGATTACGCCATCCCAGCATTGTACAGCTTTTTGATTTCGACACGATGGACGGCCACCCCTACATTGTAATGGAATATTTGAAGGGACCAACGCTCGCGAATTACCTGCGCGCACTGCATGAACGCAATGAGCGGATCCCGCAACGTCAAGTAGCGCGGCTCCTCAAGGCACTGACCGATGCGCTTGATTACGCTCACGGGCAGGGCGTCATTCATCGGGATATTAAGCCTGGCAACATCATGCTGCACAGCAGCACGGACGTTATTCCCCCCGATCAGCCACTGACAAATGATATCGAAGCGATCATCACAGACTTTGGGCTGGTGCGTATCATGAACGCGGCTACGCAGACTGCCTCAGGCTTGGTAAGCGGCACCCCTGCTTACATGTCACCCGAACAGGGACGCGGCGATCAAACCGATCATCGGACAGACATATATTCGCTTGGCGTCGTGTTATATGAAATGCTC
>Ga0105104_10003825_pt1 | contig 10573 bp, 10 predicted proteins | sample PPLLaktember2015_3_FD_87034 | JGI IMG/M metagenome (GOLD analysis project Ga0105104, IMG submission 87034) | Freshwater sediment microbial communities from Prairie Pothole Lake near Jamestown, North Dakota, USA - PPLs Lake P7 Core (6) Depth... | ecosystem: Environmental > Aquatic > Freshwater >... | reverse complement strand
GAGGCAAACCAAACCAAGCCCCGTCTTTGGGCAGAGCCGTCCAAAGTGAATGGGAGCCGTACCAGAACTGTCCTTCGAATCCAAGGTTTGAGTATGGCGAAGGTGGTGTGAACTGCGGATTCTGAGGAACTGTCACTGGACAATCTGTGGCGTCGTCTTTTGACGCGATGTCGGACTTTCCAGAGTCCACAGTTTTGATTTCCCTTGATTGAGCACTTACATTGGCAGCACATCCGGCCAGAAGTAATGCAGGAACAAAAATTGAAAGTACGAAGTACATTTTTTGCATACGGTCTCCTTTCGATTTCATATCCAATGCACCACAGAATATTCCCGGATTTCACCCGCAATAAAGCCAGGCTTTGTTGCTTGGCTGGATATTCGAATCATATCCACCCGTGATCAAAACATGACCATTTTGTAAACGTGTCAACACTGAATAGAAATAATCATCATCCAATACATCGCCCGGGATGAAGCTTTGGCTTTCCGCATCGAAGATTTCGATCTGGCGATTCCCGCCGCCAATCAGAACATTTCCGTCAGCGAGCAGTACTGCCGCCTCTGCCAGCTTGAAGCGCTCCCTATTCATATTAGAAATTTTTCCAAATGTGCCTGTCTTGAAATTGTAGATTTCCGCGCTGTCATATTTACCCGTCCAATCGTTTTGATCCGACCCGCCGAGGATCAGAACATTCCCATCCTGCAGTAGGACGGCCGTATGTTTATATCGGATCACATGGGCATCATTTGTGGAGGTAAACTTTCCTGTGTCCGGGTCGTACACTTCAGCACTTGCAAGGACTGTGCCGTTGCCCGAACCACCTCCCACCAGCAAAACCTTTCCGTCGTTCAACAGAGTAGATGTGTGCGCCATGCGCCCATTGTTCAAGATCCCTGTGGCCGTAAATGTTTTTGTGACAGGGTTATAGACTTCTGCAGTCAGCTGGGGAGTGTTGCGAGCGGAGTCGCCACCCGCGATCAACACTTGACCATTAGCAAGCAGGCTCGCTGTCATGCCCTGTCTCGGAGCTATCATGCTGCCTGTGTACTCAAACTTTCCGGTTTGAGGATCGTACAGCTCCGCGGTTGACGACCGACCACTCTGATTCCAGCCTCCGGCAATGAGCACCTGACCGTTTGGCAACAGGGTCGCGGTGTGTCCATCGCGTGGCTCATTCATGTTGCCAGTGGGCGTGAAGGTGTTGGTTGCAGGATCAAATATCTCCGCGCTTGCAATTGCAATTTCTGAAGTACCCTCCTCACGGAACCCACCCGCGATTAACACCCTGCCGTTGGACAAAAGCGTTGCAGTGTGTGCTGCTCGTTCAACGTTCATCTGGAGAGCAGGGGACAAACAATTCAAATAGGGATTTTCAGTTCCTGGTAAGACCGGTTTAATGGGTGACGCGCTGTCCGTACTTGTTTGCACAGGTTCAGATTCAACAGGCTGGGAGGGAACGCAGCCAGACAGGAATGACACAAGAAGAACAATGATCATAAAGAAATACGGTTTTTGCACGAGAGTCTCCTTTTGATTTCACCCTCTATACACCGTATAACCAAGAGAGGTTCCCGCCTGAAAACAAAAATGCGCAATGAAGCGCATTTTTGGACACAACCCGGTAATCAATTTAGATACTTTTTATAGCCAGGGTGTTGATTAACTTTTCTGTTGCCGCCGCGACTTCATCCACCGCCCGCTCGAACGCCTCCTCATTGAGCTTCGACGGCTTGCGATACCCGCTGACCTTCCGTACAAACTGCAGCGCCGCGGCGCGGATTTCCTCCTCCGTGGCGGGAACTTCTGCATCTCTCAATTGTTTAATGCTTCTGCACATCTTGTTTCTCCTATACCACTACACTTTCTTCGCGATCGTACACAAGGCTTCAAGCCGATAATGAAATCCATCGGCTTGTTTCTGCGCCCGCGCCTTCTCGAAGGCTTCCTTCCTGAACTGTTCCAACGCCTTGGGACTCAATTTCTCCAACCCCGCGCGCCCTGAGATGGACCATTCGACATTCCACCATTCCTCCTCATCAAGATAAACCATATCGAGTTCTTTGAAGCTGATTCGAATATCCACAAAGCCTGCCTGAGAGAGCCATTTATGGATTTCCTCAGGTGTATCAAGACTTTGCGATCCCAGCTTGAGAACCGCCCCATGGGCTTTCCGTAGATCTTCGAACCAATCCCAGCGCGCATCGTCCTCGCTCCAGGTGGTTACTGCGATCTGTCCACCCGGTTTGAGCACCCGGCGGAATTCAGACAGAGCCTGCTCGAGATGCGGGAAAAACTGCAGGGAAAAGCCGCACAGGACAACGTCGAAGGTTGAATCGGGGAATGACAGATGTTCTGCATCCATCTGACGCGCTTCCGCTTGTTTGAGTCCGCGGCGCTGAATTTCCATGCCCGTCTCACGTGCCATGCCCTCTGCCAGATCGATCCCAATGACCTGCCCGCGCGTTCCCACACGCCCGGCAGCAGGGAATAACACCGCGCCGCGCCCGCAGGCTACATCCAGAACTCGCCCACCTTCAGGAATTTGCGCCGTTTCCACCAGCCACTGCCCGAAGATGGGGAAGTAACGGATTCGCTCATAACTCGAAGCGGAACGGGTAAAGACACCTTGCAACATATCCTTTTTACTTTGTGGGTTGGGATCCATATCTGCCGCCTCTCTGGATAAATCAACGGAAGGATTGTCTCTTCTCGCCTTCCTTGAAGGGTCTCATCGCGAAGGCGGACCAGGTTTCATTGACCGAAATAAGGTTGACCCATTTCAGATCAAATTTCTGCATACTTTCCCAGCCCTTGTCACGCGTCAGGTCGGTTTGGATTTTGGATGTCCCTTTCGGGAAGGAAATCCATAAGATGGATTCAGACTTCAACGCCTTTACGGCTTTGGGCGCAAGCTCATCTAATTCTGTTTTGCTCCTTACGAAAATCTGGATCCAATCGAATTTCCCGTTGAGAGTGGGCGACATGGCAGTATCGTGCTTCAATTCATCCACATAATTTACTGGTGCGTTGATGACCGCAGCACGCGCTCCCGCTTTGAGTTTCATCTTTTTCGAGAGTGGGGATTCAGGCATGTTGTCTCCTTACAAATAAAGTCACTACAGACGCGGCAAATCCAACAATAAAACTTCAGCGAGCAGCCTTGGGTTTACATTTTTCTCCATCTTTTCCAGGACGTCCTCGAGCCCACCGACGACAGTCCGGGCCGCAGACAGATTCAGCCTGCCCGCCAAATCTTCGATTTCCACATTGCGGTCCACGTTGACGAGCGGAGTCTCCGCCTGCGCGCTGCGCAGCATCACGTCCCGCCAGTACGAGAGCCAGACCAAAATCGCCTGCCGCATGGAATCTTTGTCGCGTGCGAGCTTGTCGGCATAGGCAAACTTTTCCACGCGTGAGGCCGAGATCAAACTTTGCAGGTCATTCAAGCGTTCCTCGCGTTTCTCCAGCAAGGCCTCGTTCGCAATCATTTGCAGTGCATAGCCAAATCTGCCGCCTGAGATGTGGGCAATCAACCTGGCTTGACTACTCTCCACCCCACTACTCTCCAATGCTTTTTGGACTGCCTCCATGCTGAGCGGTCTTAACCTCAACACTTCACATCTTGAAACGATCGTGGGCAATAGTTGTTCCGGGTTATCAGCCGTTAGGATCAAAACCGTGTAAGACGGAGCCTCTTCCAGTGTTTTTAGCAACGCGTTGGCAGCGTTATCATTCGCTTCCTGAAATCGCAAAAAGATCGCTACGCGGTAATTTGATTGATAGGGCTTAAGGGTCAATGACCGGCGTGCCTCACGGATCTGGTCCACCTTCAATGTCCCGCCTTCGGATTCAGCCTGGATGACGCTCAAATCTGCATGCTGCATGGCGGCGATCTGCCTGCAGTCGCGGCACTCTCCGCATGGGATGCCTGCCTCGACGGGCGTCTGGCAGTTCAAGGCCTGGGCGAAGCGTAATGCCAGGGTACGGCGACCCAGGCCCGGAGGTCCCGCGAAGAGATAGGCATGGCGCGTCGCTCCATTGACGACATGCTTTTTCAACATATCCACAGCCCATTCGTGACCAATCAGGTTCCAGTTAGCAGTCATCAGTGGTTAGTGTCCAGTATCCAGTATTCAGTAATCAGTAGTCAGTAATCAGTGGTCAGTAATCAGTGTTCAGTCTTGGCCTGAGCGAAGTCGCAAATAAGACTCATACCGTTCAGAGTGGATTTTACCTTCATCCAGGGCGCGCCGCACCGCGCAATCTGGTTCGTGGGTATGCGTGCAGTCGCTGAACTGGCAGTGCTGCACAAGCTCGCGCAACTCGGGGAAGTAGGCATCGATTTCTTCAGGTTCGGTGTCCCACAACGCGAGCGACTTCCAGCCTGGCGTGTCAGCGATATAGCCGCCCCCTTCCAGCGGGAACAACTGGCGGGTCACGGTGGTATGTTTCCCTTTGTCCATCACCTTACTGATCTCATTCACTGCCAGCCCCAGCCCGGGCTGCATGGCGTTCAGCAGACTGGATTTCCCCGCACCGCTCGGGCCCGCGAACGCGCTGATTTTGCCTGCGAGAATCAATTTCAATTCTTCAATCCCCACGTCTGTTTTTGTTGACGTGTAAAGCACGCGATAGCCTATCGTTTCATACAAACCAAAAATTTCCTTTGGATCATCCACAAGATCGATTTTATTGGCCACGACGACTGCCGGGATATTTTGCTTTTCCGCGATGACCAGAAAGCGATCCAGCATTCTTAAGCGCGGATTTGGATGCGCACACGCAAAGACGAAGACGGCCTGGTCTGCATTTGCCAGCAGCACCTGCTGATAATCCCCCTGGGGTCGCGGGTCAAGCCGGACGATGGCGCGCTCCCGTTTTTCGACCTCTTCGATCACCCCGCTTCCATCCGTTAAAATCGTGATCCGAACTTTATCGCCAACTGCCGCGAGGTCACCTGTTGCCTTGCCCTGTTTTAGCTTGCCGCGCAGTTGACAAACAACGAAACCCAGCCCGGCGTCGCCGTGGCGCCGTGGCGACATTTCCACTGTGAAGAAACCGGACTGGGCTTTGATGATCAAACCCTGTGAGGATTGTTCTTTTACCAAATATTTCCTATCGTTACTCTCGCTGCCATCCGTGACGCTGGGTGCGGAAATCGATCATGGTTCCGGTGTTTCGGTGGGGACGCCGCCAATGGGAGTGGGAGTATGGGTTGGACCGAGTATGCCCTGCTCAAACCATAATTGGGTTAATGGATTTCCAGAGTAATATGTTTCGACAATCCGCTTGAAAACGGGTGCGGCCCAGTCCGAGCCTTCGCCCTGATTCTCAAGGATAACGGCAATCGCAATATCGGGTACCCCAGTGCTTTCACTTGCCATGGTGTATCCGGCAAACCAGGCGTGTGGATCGCCGCTGCCTGATTCGGCTGTGCCTGTCTTACCGGCTACTGGAATACTTAATCCGCGTAAACGGAAATTGGCGGTGCCACGTGAGTCAGCCACGACGCTGATCATCGCCTGCTGGATCACTTCCATGCGGAACGGCTGGATGGGCAAAATACTCTGCGCTACAGGTTTGAAGACGGTGATCGGGTCACCTTCCACGGGCACGATCTCCTCCACCAGTTGCGGGCGATATAACTTGCCGCCATTCCCAAGCGCGGCGATGAAGCGCGCCACCTGCAAAGGTGTGACCTGCACTGTCCCCTGACCGATGGCCTGATTGACCACTTCGATCGGATCACCTTCCGGGTTATTGATCTGCCCGGCACTTTCTTCAATCTGTTCGATGCCAGTTGGGCTGCCCAGCCCAAACGCACGCGCCATGTTAGCGATGTCGTTCGAGCGATTATTTTGATAGAGAGTGTACCCAATATCCCAGAAGAAAGGATTGCAGGAACGCATTAAGCCTTCCGGTAAAGTTAACGGTCCGGATGGCTGGCTGTCGGATGTGTTACATTCCTGGCCTCTTGCCTCTCTATCCTGGCAATGCTGCCATGTCCAATCGTGTCGGACCGCATCAGACAGTTTCGTCCATTCATACTGGCAATCGAACGGGGTTTCGGCAGTATACAGTCCGCTTTCCATGCCGGCTGCCATCGTGATGATCTTGAACACCGAGCCCAGCGGGTATTGTCCCTGCGCGGCGCGGTTAAGGAGCGGGTTATCAAACCTTGAGAAAATTTCTGCAATTTGCTCAGCCTGGTATGGGTTATTTGGTTGAAATGCATTGGAATCAAAGTCAGGTGAAGATGCCATGGCAAGCACGCGGCCGGTATCGCGTTCGAGGACAACGGCTGCTCCTGTAAATGGCCTGAGCGCTTGTTCTGCGTAATATTGCAGGTTGCGATCGATCGTTAGATTAATGGAATCAGCAGCCTTGCGTTCGCTTTCCCCCACTTTGGTTACCGGCGTGCCTGTATCCGGATCGATCACATAGAGGGTGCCGCCATGCTGACCGGACAGATAATCCTCTGCCCACCTTTCAATGCCTGTCTTGCCAACAATTTCATCACCGCGATAACCACGCCGGCGATAAGTCTCTACTTCTTCTGCACCAATGAGCTGGGTGTATCCAACAATATTGGAACCGACACCCTGTTCGAAATAATAGCGTGAATTGTACTGATCCCAGGCCAGGCCGCTTGGGTAGATCGATCGGATACGCGCGGATTCCTCTTCGGAGGCTTCACACAGCGGGATGGGATATTGTGCAGGAGTGTTGAAAATCTCTTCTGCCAGGGCATCCATACTGATCCCACACAGCCTCCAGACTTCAGCCAGCAAGGTCTCACGGCTTTCATCGGTGACATTGCCTGGCAGGATGTAGAACGCATAGGCATCGGACTGCGCCGCGAGCACATCTCCATTACGGTCATAGATGTTGCCGCGTGCAGGAACTTCATAATCCATTCTCAACTCGTTGCCGCCTGCCATTTCAGGCAGGATCAGCCCGTCTTCCCATTGAAGTCTCCACTCATTGTTTTCGAGGGTGAAGCGCGCCACCATGTCGCGTTGAATATCTCCAACCAGCGCGGTGTGATAGGTGACGCGAAATGAAACTTCCGCGGAGTAGACGTTGACAAGCGATGAAAGCACTTCGTAATCGAATGAGCCGGCGCTCATTGTGTTCAATGCATCGCGGTTACGCAAAGCAAAATCTTCCAGTGTGAGGGTATCCTGACTGACCTTGCTGAGCAAGGAATACATGGTGTTGTAATCATCGGCTTTGAAAGCATCGAGATATTTTGTTAGCACGGGGTCCACACTTGGCGCGGACGTGATAGTCACATCTGGCGGCGGCAGCGACGTATCTGTGGGAAAGATCGGAATCTCAACTCCATTCGCCCCACAGGCGCTTAGGAAAGTAAGGATGACAATGATATTTAACCAACGAAGAAATTTCATACGCTACCTTTCAACAAAGACCTAACAGGTTTGGAAAAACCTGTTAGGTTTACGGGGCATTGATATTCCAAAAGTGTTTCGCAGCTTGCAAAAAACTCCGTGTTCGGCTGGATATCCATCTTCCGCATCAGGAGGATGACATGACACAGCGGCAGTCCCATCACGCTGGCGTAACAGCCATCCAGGCTGGCAACCGGACGGAACTGCGGATGCTGGATCGCGTACGCGCCGGCCTTATCGAGCGGATCGCCGGTTTGGACATAAGCGTCGATCTCCTCATCAGTGTAGGCGCGCATGGGCACATCGGTAATGCAGAGGTCCTTGAGGAGCAGGCCATCCACAGGACTGCTTCGCTTGTCGCTCAGGCGGAGCAGGGCGACCCCGGAGTAGACTTGATGTGTATGACCGCGTAAACGTTTAAGCATTGCGATGGCATCCGCACCATCTCTTGGTTTGCCCAGAATTTCCATCCTGTCCACAACCGTGGTATCCGCTGCAAGGATGATTTGATCCGTATCCGCCTCGGCTACTGCCGCAGCGCGCGCCTTTGTTTCGGCAAGTCTTAAGACGTAATCGGCAGGCGATTCGTTCGGTCGTTGACTCTCATCCACATCGGCGGCTGAAACGCTGAATTTCCAACCGGCGAGCGACAGCAGTTGACGCCGGCGCGGCGAGTTGGATGCCAATATAAGCAGAGGTTTCTCGGTCACGGAGGGGGATTCTAACATACCCCCTCCGTCCCGCGAGGCGGGACACCTCCCCCATTTTCTGACTCAAGTTCGTCAGAAAATGGGGGAGGCTGGGTCGGAGCGGGGTGGTACAATGCGTGAAAATTGTCTGGTCATGGAGGCGAACGTGAAGGAACTGAAAGAACGAATTCTGCGGGACGGGAAAAACTTAGGCGGCGGGATTTTAAAAGTAGATAGTTTTGTCAATCATCAAGTGGACCCTCTTTTGATGGATGCCTGCGGAAAGGAATTTGCGCGGCGTTTCGCTGGGGTGCACGCGACGAAGATACTGACTGCCGAGATCTCGGGCATTGCCCCCGCTGTGACAACTGCCATCCATCTTGGTCTACCGGTCGTGTACGCGCGCAAGACCAAGCCGATCACGATGCCTGATCAGGTGTATCTTACCCTGGCGCCTTCTCATACGAAGGGCCGTATGGTGGAATTGATCATCTCGCCTGAGTATCTGGCGAATGGAGAGAAGGTATTGATCATCGACGATTTCCTTGCTAGTGGACAGACGATTCTCGGTCTGGCTCGCCTGGCCGAAGCGGCCGGTTCACATATCGTCGGCATTGGTGCCCTGATCGAGAAGCTTTTTGAGGGCGGGCGTGAAGCCCTGAAGCCGCTCGGGGTGCCCATCGAGTCGCTGGCCTGCATTACCGCAATGGAAGATGGCAAGATTACGTTTGGAGATCCGGCGTAAAGGGTTGAAGGCTGGCAGGTTTGAAAAGTTGGAAGGTTGATGTGCAGAAATGGCTATCGCATCAAAAGATCATACATTTGATAGGTTGGATTTTTGAACACATGAGTTTTGCCATTCCTGTCAAACGATTGCGCGAAACCGGGACGTTGATGGCGGTCTATCACCCGAAGCCATCCTATCCCTTTCATGTTTTACTCCTGCCCAAGAAAGCCGTCGCTTCATTGAAAGAGTTTGACCCCACGGACACAGCCTTCCTCGCCGATTTATTTTCCACCGTTCAAAGCCTGGTAAACGAATTTCAGCTCCCTGCTTATCGTTTGGTCGTCAACGGCGGGGAATACCAGGATTTTCCGCATTTGCATTTTCATCTCATTTCCGACGTTCAACATTCCAACCCTGCGATACGTGGCGCCACGCCCCATACATAGGGCAGAGCCACACTCAGGGCAAGCTGTTTGAAGGTTCGAATATTTCAACAATTATGGACTCTATAGCTATTCTCGATTTCGGTTCTCAATATGCGCAAATCATCGCGCGGCGGGTACGTGAGGCGCAGGTTTATTGCGAGTTATTCCCCTGGGACGCGCCGATGGAAAAGATCCTTGCCATGCAACCCAAGGGCTTTATCCTTTCAGGTGGGCCTAAGTCTGTGTATGAAACGGGCGCGCCCTATATCCAGGATTTCATTTTCAAAACAGGCCTGCCTATCCTCGGAATTTGTTACGGTATGCAAGCCTTGACCCATGCACTGGGCGGGCAAGTAGATCCGTCTGCGCAGCGTGAGTATGGGCATGCAGAAATCGAGCCCACCGTCAGCGGCACCATGCTCGACGCCCTCTCCAGGGTCTGGATGTCACATGGCGATCGGATCACACGCCTGCCTGAAGGATTTATTGCGCTGGCGCGCAGTGGGAACAGTCCCTTTGCAGCGATGGGCGACATGCGGCGCAAATATTTTGGTGTGCAGTTCCATCCCGAGGTGCATCACACGCCGAATGGTGAGAAGCTGCTCAAACATTTCGTCATCGATATTTGTGGCGTCAAGCCAAACTGGACGCCGGCCTCCATCATCGAAGAATCGGTCGAGCGGATCCGCAGGCAGGTAGGGAATGAACGTGTGCTTGCAGCAGTCTCTGGTGGTGTGGATTCCTCCGTCGCGGCAGCGCTTGTCCATAAAGCGATTGGTGACCAGCTGGTCGCGGTGTTTGTGGATACAGGCCTGTTGCGCAAGAATGAAGGGGAACAAGTTGCTGCGGCGTTTCGCCGATACCTGGGCGCTGAACTATTAACTGTTGAGGCATCCGATGAGTTTTTCTCGGCGCTCAATGGGGTGGCAGGCCCTGAGGAAAAAAGAAAAATCGTCGGGGAGAAGTTCATCCGTGTGTTCGAACGGCAGGCAAAGCAACTGGGTCAACCCAGGTTTCTGGTACAGGGCACGATCTATCCGGATGTCGTTGAGTCGTCTGCGCCGGACCGGAATAAAGCGGAGAGGATCAAGACGCATCACAATGTCGGTGGGCTGCCTGAAGATATAGAATTTGAACTGGTCGAGCCGTTGCGATATCTGTTCAAGGATGAAGTCCGGGCGGTGGGCGAAGCGCTCGGGCTGCCGGAGTCGCTGGTTTGGCGGCAGCCATTCCCAGGTCCGGGCCTCACCGTACGCTGTCTCGGGGAAGTGACGCGCGAGCGCGTGGCCCGTTTGCGGGCGGCGGATGCGATCCTG
>Ga0105104_10003824_pt1 | contig 10574 bp, 9 predicted proteins | sample PPLLaktember2015_3_FD_87034 | JGI IMG/M metagenome (GOLD analysis project Ga0105104, IMG submission 87034) | Freshwater sediment microbial communities from Prairie Pothole Lake near Jamestown, North Dakota, USA - PPLs Lake P7 Core (6) Depth... | ecosystem: Environmental > Aquatic > Freshwater >... | reverse complement strand
TCCTCCACTTCAGTGTATGTATCACCGGGGGAGACGACTTCAACGGCTAGATCCGGCGCGCCAGGCCAGAATCCCCGGGGAATACCCTCTTCTGGAATCCGCTCACGCCGCACACATGCCAGGTCCGGAGCGCGGACGGTATCCGGCTCCGAAGCGATCTTGAAGCCTGTCTCGGCTCCGAAAACCACCCCGAGGCCATTGGCTTTCACAAACTGGTCAAGGGGGGTCCCTATGTTCATAATGACTGCCCCATGCTCACTGCCAGCAGGTGGCATACGTCGGACCTCTCCCCTGACCAGCTCATAGCGAAAGCCGTCGTCGGGCATCATGAACAACTCGTCAGCGGTGGTCAATGTTGGCGTCGTGCTCATGGTGACCTCCTTGATCTCCTCCGATTGGATGCTGGCATTATAGCCAGAATTCGCACCCGGCGACGCAAATTTACCGACTGAGCGCTCGTCCTTCGTCCCGTGGGAGGCACTGCACGCGTTCGGGGAGCCACCCCACGACGTCTAAGCGCCGGGCAAAATGCAGCAGCGGTGGCGTATCGGGCAACGTCAAGCCGATCTGATGCGTCATGGTGTTGACGTGCACGTCGGCTTCAGCCGGCTGGAGTGGCCAGTGCGCATGATGGATGTCACCACGCCATACGCGACCCCGCCGATCCGCCGCATAGAGGCAATACCGCTCGGTCAGCCAATGCGCCAGGGCCCCAGGCGAACCATAGGACACTGGCCCGATCGGCTGATACTGCGCTTGAAACGCTGCAGGTGGGGCTCCACGGTGCGTGCGGTCGCTGGTATAGTGCACGTGATTGCCGGAGCCCTTCGATGCCATACGAGCGTCGTAGTATGGTAAGTAAAACAGCTTACGGGCGAGGCGAACGACAACAGGATTGGTTGCATCCAGACTGAAGAACCACACGCCCGGCTTCCCACCAGTCGTCACATAGGTGCGAACGTTCAGTTCCGGAAACGCCGATAGCCACGGCAATGCCGGTAACCGACGAGGTCGGACGCCGTTCATACGAAAGGGTACCACCCCGATCCATGCGGTGCCATCGAAGGTATCGAGTGCCAACGCCGGGGGAATCAAGGCGCGCAGTGCCGCATGTGGCACGGGCCAGTGCATAAAGAGCAGATCATGCCAGCGCATGGCAAGCATCCACGGTCGACGGGGCAACTCCCATGGCCGGTGGCTGGTTTCGGTTATCATCAAGCCCTGACCTATTTGGTCCTCCGCTGCTCGATGTGAGGATGCAACCTCCTAGGCTACTGATAGCCTATGGTTGTCGTGTGGAGCTGACAATCCCCACCAGGAACCTGCGCACGACGACGCGATAGGCAGGGTGATAGGTCCTCGCGTACGTGTCAGAGTGATGCACCGCCGGGAAGCCATCCGCCTGCCTGTCGACGAAAAACTCCCGCAACGCCTCGCACGCAAACGGTAAGTCCTGCCACGGCCATGTGTTCAGCATAACGCCAATAGCAATACAACGTCGCGCCTGTCCCACAATACTCACGAGCCGTCCGCACGAACGCCTCCAAGAGCTCTGTCAGATCGCCTCTGGCGGCCAGATACGGACGCAAGTGGATGCGCATGATAAGCCGGAGGGGGTGAATTGGTGGCGCCAGGTACTGAGCTTCTGGCGCAGAGCGTCTCCTCTTCGCAAGAACCTAAGCCCATGTTATACCCCAGCCACGTGCTGGACGACAAGTCATAATGACTCGCCTACATGAGTATGTTAGCTTCAGGCGCCTGTGCCAATCCCCATTTTCTGACTTGTACCATGGTCCCGATCTTGATAGAGTAAACTGCCCTGCGAAACGATGTCCGTCCGTATAACAGAGGCTCGTCGCCCACGGGTACCGTCCAAGGCATTTGTCACCGAGAAACCGTTGCAGCCACGACGACAATGACGGAGGAGATACGATGGCCCTTACGCTGGTTGAGATTGAACGCATGCTCCAAGCGGCGAAGAAGAAGGCGTTGGATATGGGCGTGATTGTTGGCATTTCGATCGTCGATGCGCGTGGAGATCTGCTGGCAGCGCTGCGTCTGGATGGGGCGCTGTGGCGTACCATGCCAGTGTCGCGAGGGAAAGCCTACGCCTCGGCAGCGTTTGGCTTGCCCAGTGGTGAGCTCACGGAGCGGGCCAATAACCCGGTGATGCGTGCCTTACAGCAAATGGAAGGGGGCTTGATTATTCCGCAGCAAGGAGCGGTGCCGATCAAACGCGGCAATGAGCTGATCGGGGCGATCGGGGTGAGCGGCGCCAGGAGCGAGGAGGATGAAGAGGTCGCACGTGCTGGAGTCAGCGCCCTTTAACACGGGTACGGCTTAAACACGGGTACGGATAGAGAAAAGGAGGATGTGCATGGCTGAAGTGATCGGAGCGCAACTTGTCATCGAAGCGTTACAGCATGAAGGGAGCGATACCGTATACGTGCTTCCCGGCGATCCTGTGGGCTCGATCGTCAACAACGCTGCGGCCATGGGCATGCGCGTCATCTCCGTACGCCACGAGCAAGTGGGGGCCATGGCGGCGCAGGCGCATTCGTACTTTACCCGTACCTGCGGCGTGGCCATCGCCGCCTCCGGCCCGGCACATACCAATACCATCACCGGCATGGCGAATGCCTGGGCCAATTGCTGGCCGTTGCTGGTCATCGCCGGTTCCTCCGAAAACCGCCGGCGCAACATGGGCGACTTCCAGGAGGCCCCCCAGGTCGAGTCCTCGGCTCCCTTCTGCAAATGGGCTTACATGGTTGAGGGCCCGCAGCGCATCCCAATGAGCATTAATACGGGCGTGCGGTATGCTATGAGCGGACGACCCGGCGCGGTCTACATCGATCTGCCCGCCGAGATCATCAACGCCCCAGTCGAGCGGGAGGATGTCTATTTCCCTGCCGCCGTCGGCGATCCGCCGCGACCGCAAGGGGACCCGCGCGCCGTCGAGGAGGCATTACGGGTGCTGCGGACGGCGGAACGCCCGCTGATGATCATCGGCAAGGGAACGGCATGGTCGCGGGCCGAGGACGAGCTGCAGGCATTCGTCGATAAGGTGCAGATTCCGTTTCTGACCTCCCCCATGGGCATGGGCATGGTGCGGCCGGATCACCCGATGTGCGTGGCTGGCGCCCGCTCACAGGCCCTCAAGAACGCGGATGTGGTGTTGTTGATCGGCGCACGCTTTAACTGGATCTTTCACTTCGGGCTACCGCCGCGCTTTGCGCGTGGCATCAAGGTCATTCAGATCGACATCACCGCGGAGGAGATCGGCCGCAATGTGCCGGCAACCGTGGGAATCGTCGGCGACGCCAAGATGGTCCTGGCCCAGCTCAACGCGGCCTGGCAGGACAATCCGGTCACGCATGGCGAGGCCGACTGGATTCGCAGTCTGCGCGAGTATGCCACAAAAAACCAGACGACGATTCAGCCGATGCTGGACTCCGAGGCGGTGCCCATGGGCTATTATCGCATCCATCGCGAGGTCCGGGATTTCATTTCCGAGGATACCATCGTCGTCGCCGATGGCGCCAGCACCATGGACATCTCGCGCCAGGTTGTCAACTCGTATAAACCCCGGCACCGGATCGACGCTGGGATTTATGGCTGCGTTGGTACTGGAGTGCCCTTCTCCATCGCGGCGAAAGTCTGCTTCCCCGATAAGCCGGTCATCTGCCTGAACGGCGATTGGGCCTTTGGCTTCAACGGCATGGACATCGAGACGGCATGCCGATTCAAGCTGCCGGTCGTGTTCATGATCTACCAGAATGGTAACATCGATAAATGGGTGCGCACCTGGGTCGATCACGCCGAGAATCCCAACGCCTTCGTCCCGGGCATCCGCTACGAGAAGATGATGGAGGCGTTTGGTGGCCACGGTGAGTACGTGACACGGCCGGAGGAGATCCGCCCAGCGCTAGAGCGTTCGTTCAACTCCGGCAAGGCATCACTTATCAACGTCGCCATGGACCCCGGTGCGGCGCGCCGACCGCAAGAGTTCGGCTGGTTGGATCGGCAGGGGAAGATGAAGTACTGACATGTTCCTTTGCGAAGCCGGCCAAAACACTGGACTAGGGGAAGCTCAGGCATTAGCCCGCGGCTCGGATGATCGCATGTCGGCGTCAGAGGTCGCTGGTCCCCTTCTGTCACAACTCACTCGACGGAGGGGCACGCCTCAGTGATCACGCTTGATGGCCCTGAGCCAGAGGTCGTCTGGGCTTTCTTGTTTCCTCTTAAAGGTCTGTTCTCTGATACTGCTGGGTCACCAGGTTGTACGTCTCAAGATGCCAATCGATGGTGACCACAGCTGAGCGTTCGGCCTGAAACGACAGAAGCCGTTGCCCATCTTTGACGATCCCGCTCTCGGCGTCTGTAAAGCTCAATGTCCGGTCGGGTCCCGTCCGATTGCAGACCAAAAGGGCGAGTCCCGTGTCGCGGGTACATTGTTCCCATTCGCCATTCGGCCCATGGAAGCCTGGAGCCCACGCGGCGGAGGATACCAGCAATTGAGCACCCTGGGCCTTTAAGCTTCTGGCAATCCCTGGTGAATATGCATCCGCACAGATCAGCACCCCCACCCTGCTAACAGGCGGGACCGAGATGGGAACTGCCTGATCCCCAGGGCTCGACCACACCTCCGAGCCAACCTGTAGCGTGTTGATTTTCCGATGTGTGCCCAGGATGGTGCCGTTTGTCCCAATGACCAACACCGAGTTGTAGAGTTTCCCCGTCTGACCATCCCGTTCTGGATGGGACAGAAAGACGGTCACATGTAGTCGTGCGATTTTTTGACATAATTCGCGCATCCATGGATCAGGTTGTGGCAAGATCCACTCGGTGCCGATCTGGTCGGCAAAGGAGTAGCCGCAGATACAGAGTTCAGGGGTGATGATCCAATCTGCGCCTAATCCGGCGGCAGTTGCGATGGCTGTTTCGACGAGTCGGCGAGTATGCGCCAGGTCACCCGGAATGGGCGCGAGATGTAACAGGGCCATGCGCAGTGAGGGCGTCGACATGATCGCTCGTGGCGAGGTCGACGTCAGTACGCCAGCGACGAGACAGCCTTGAGAAACCGACGCCGATTGATCTCCAGCTTCTTCTCTCCCGCTACTCAGGCGATGAAAAGCCTCTCATGATCAGAACAGCATCCACTTGTCCACTTCCATCGCATAGTTGAGAATTTCTTGCCCCAGAGTGCCGCGATCTTCCTCGAGCACCCGATACGTGTCAATGAAGATAGGGAGGATGTCATGATCTCAGTAGTGAGCGAAATCCACAATGGATGTGCGAGAAAGATGAATGAAGACGAATGCTGGCCTACTACCTGCGGGCAAACGAGAGCTAGCTGACTGAGGAGGCGCCCCCTTCCCTCGTCCTTTTTCATACGGCCTCGATGGGGAGAAGGAAGGGAGGCGCAGCAGACTAACGGCTCAAGACAGGCGGTAACCGATCGACCCCACTTGGCCGGACCTCTATTACAGCCTGGAGGATGCGCTCTTCGAGGGCTTCAAAAACTTTGGCGAGTTCCTTAGCCTTGATCTCGAGCTGCACAGCACGCTTCCGCACCAGCCCCTCGTCGCTCAGACGATATTTGCGCTCGCCATGGACCAGGTAGAGGGTCTTGCCGTCGCAGACGAGGTTGCGGGTGCCGCCAAGCAATTCGACCGTGACGGTGACAGTGATGAGGAAATTCTCCTGCGAGGGGGGGAGGCTACGATCATATATCGGGTTGTCTTGGATATCACCTGCCAGAATCGGCTCACACCCAGTCATCAACGAGAGTTCTTTGCGGGAAAGGCTGGCTTGCGGGTTTCCCATAATGACAACTCGGTGTGGGAATTCCTCATCTGGAAACCCATAGCGATCTTTCCGAATGATTTCGCGTGTCTTCTCAAACATAGCGGTCCCTCCCTCGCGAACCGTCATGACCCCATGCCGTCCACTGCGGACAGTCTTTTCAAGGGAAGTGCGTCGAACTTTAAGAGCTTAACCAGCTCACGTTGAATTGTACTAGGCTGCCGCTCGATCGTGAGCCCGAAGGACAGTCCATGGAAGAAGCGGTGTCGTTTCGAATACCTATTATGGAGAATGATCTCGAACGCCTCCGCTTCGGTGGAAACGAGGCGGTTGCTGTAGCATGAAACCAGCTTCATCTCCCGGTAGGTGGCTTTGGTGGTAAACCAGGTGTAGATACAGGCGCCGATCTCAAAGATGATCCCTGGGATGATACCGAATGGCAGGATCGTCCGCCGAATCTCGCTATGGAAGGCCACCTCTGGGAGATGATGATAATCCATGGTGAGGCTTAAAATCAACAAAATAGTCCCAATGCTGAAGAGCATAATGATTCCCACCAAGGAATCGTAATTGGGCTTGAAATGGTAGAGGTGGTGATTGAGAAAGAATCCGTTGCCCTCGACAATTAGGCTATTCTTCTTGACGTGCAGGAGCTCGCAGGGGATGGTCTCTTCATACTCCGCCTTTTTCAGTCGAGTATCGAGCGAGCGTTCGAGGTGGGACACTAGCTTTTGGACTTTGGAGCGTTTCAGCCTTGGATCGTGATAAATCAACTGGCGCTTATTGTCCTGACTATAGGTAATCAAGCCTCGAGGCCCAACCTGGGTAAATTCGAAATCGTGCATCCCGAACAACGCCGCGAAGGCGCGGTCATCGAATAAGCGATCATCGAGGCTCTCGCGTCGCCCGGCACACTCCCGCCCAATCTCAACCGCTTGCTGAATGGCCTCGACCTGATGGAGCGGAATCACCCGCTCGGTCCCCTTAGGTTTGCCGCGCTGGCGGAAGACCACAGCATACTTCGTGCCCATGCCGGCACTGATGGCGGAGGGCTCGGTCTTATAGCTGATGTCGAGCGCCTCGAGCGTGGTCGGGATGCTGGGTTGGACCTCGACAGACTGCCGTAGTGCGATATACTCTTCGCCCAAGGTATGAATCATGAGGTCATCGACCATCGGCACCTCACCCTCAAGGCGAATGAGTTCATCGGTGCGATACGGACTGCGATCGAGAAATCCCTCGGCGACGGCCTTGACGAGGACATAGTCCCCAAGGGGACCATTTTTAAGGAGACCGCGCCGAAATTCATGCTTGCTCAGAAGCCAGCGCAGGAGCTCCCGGTAGGATTTTTCCCCATGAATCGGCACATCCCATCCGCCAACGGTGATCTTGTTGATCTTGCGGAGTGCGACGACGGTATTCCATTCCAGAGCCCAATTCCAGTGTTCGACATACTCCAGCACGGACAGAGCCAAGTTCAGCCAGGCCTGCCGATAATTCAGTAACAACCTGTGCTTGGGCATGGCCTGATACTCGCGCCAAGCCTGCTCAATGACTGGGTCGTCCCCGAAGACTTCGGAGAGGTCGAGTAAGTCTCCTTCGACGTCGGAGAAGACTTTCCGGTCGACCTCCACCTCGAGGTCTAGGCGGTAAACGGTCAGGATCTCCTTGCGAAACTTGGTGCGGGTCGTGCGGACGTTGGGGACGCGGGACTTGGTGATCTGATCATAGGTGATGCGTTCGCAGATAAAGCCTCGCTCGATCACCCCGATTGGCTGGTAGTTGTAATTGGGGTCGTGGCTAGCACTACTTTTACTGATGTGGATGTTGTTGGGAACGGCGAAGACCTCTTTGCCGGTGGCTTTCGAGAGCATTTCGGAAGCCTTGTAAAGGTCGCCCTCGATGGTCGCCAGCAAGCGATTCAGGGTGAGACTCAGCTTGGCGGTAGGCAGGTCACGTAAGCTGTAGAGGATCGGGAAGGTTGAGATCTCATAGTCGTCGCGGTCGAAATGCGCCGAGCCCCCCAGGTGGTGCATGCGTTCAAACCTGGGGCACATTCGGAGGTAGTCCTTGGCGAGAATGCGTTCCCCGAAAAGGGTTCGAAACTCGCACTCAACCTCCAGCCCGGCCACGAGAGAGTCTTGCTTGGTTGGCTTCATGGGGGTTGATGCCGCCTGAACAGCTCAAACCGAAAGAGATATATACCTATACTATATATCATGGCAAGCAAATCGACTGCAACCGACTTTTTGCCCCATGCGCGTCTCTGACCTCAATGGTCGCGGTTTTTCATCTCCGTGTCAAGCGGGAACTCCTCTAGCGTCGGATGGCGGGGCAGCGTTGGCGGTGTGTAGTTGTCCGTCATTGCTCCGTTGGAGGGATAGAGGTCTCTTTCTTCTGGACCTCGATGAGCAGGAGAGCTGGTCGGATCTCCGTGATCTCGACACCTGCGGGCAAATCGATCTGATTCTTCGTGAGCAGAAAGTAGTTGATCCCCTCTCGTACCTGTGCGAGGCTCACACGCGCGCGCACCGGACGCGCTCGCATGGCTTCCAGGGCAAGTTGAGAGCCGCGTAAGCGCACGTTTACCTCACGGGGCACTTCGCCACGTAGCTCGATGGCAGGGGCGATCTGCTGGTACTCGACGGGAATCGTCATGGCGATCTCGGAGCCTTGCTGACCGGCCAGCGCCACCCATAACAACCCCGCCAACCCGACCGCCATACCCTTGGCCCAGAGATTATTGGTGAGAAGGGCCCACCAATTGCGCTTGTCCGCATCACCCGAGAGCGTATCCTGGAGTTCCTGCTCTAACTCCTGCTGCAAACGCGCCGGTTCAAAGAATGGAATCAGGGTACCCTTGCGTGCCAGGGCAACGGTCCCGCGCTCCTCAGACACCAGTAGGCATAAGGCATCGCAGCGTTCGGTGAGGCCAATGGCGGCGCGGTGGCGAGCACCGTACTCAGAGGGGAGGCCAATCGCCGTAGTCATCGGTAGAAAACAGGCGGCGCGTTCAACGCGATTGGCTCGAACCACCACAGCCCCATCGTGGGTGGGGGATGGCGGCTGGAACAAGGTGCGGACGAGCTCGCGGCTGACGATCGCCTCCAGGTGCACCCCTTCACGGAGATATTCGTCGATCGCCTCGTGGCCGGGCAGCACGATCAGCGCACCCACCTTTTCACGCGCCATGTCGAAGACCGTTTCAGTCAGCTCAACCAGCGTTTCCCGCTGTAGTGTGATCGGCTGGCCGCGCAGCAGGTCAAGGGGGTTCATGCGCTCGAGGATGCGCCGGATTTCCGGCTGAAACACGATGACAATGACCAATAGAATGATCGACCACAGTGACTGAAATAGCCACCCTGTCATCACCATCCCCGTCCATCGGGCCAGCAGTGACAGGAGACCGATGACCGCTAGACCTGCTAAGGCTCGCAGCGCACGGCTTTCCCGTACCCAGAGATAGAGCTGGTAGAGGAGAAAAGACACCAGCAGGATATCGATGACACTGTGTAACTGAAAATAACTAAAAAAGTCCATCAGGGGTCGCCCTCCCGATCCCGCGCTCTACCCGTCTTGTCTGTCTCCTCTTGCAACCCATCTGGCCTCTTCACTGTGGTATTGGACACGCAGCAGACTGAAACGTTACAATGCCGAGGCTTTTCGCTGCTGCGGTGGTCTCCACACCATTCCATCAGGGCTCGCACAGGAGAACCGACAGATGCACTCGCTGCTAGCGCGCGCACCTTCTTGGCAGACATGGGGGGCATATGGCCTGCTCTTTCTCATCTTCGTTATCATCACTTATGACCACTCTAAAGCGTGGAATAATCCTAACCGAGGGGATCAAGATCTTGATCTCACCCTGGGCCTCAAGATCCGGCATTTTGAAGCCCTGAGCGATGGCTACCACCATCCCCTCCTCCCGGCCCTGGTTGCCCCTTTTGCTGAAAAATCTCTAATCTACTTCGCCAAAGCCAAGTTGGTCAATGTTGCCATCGGAGCCCTGGCATTCTGGGTGATCGCATGGGTCGGGTGGCGCCTGGTCGGACCCGCCCCGACCTTTCTGGCTCTCATCGCCATCGCCCCAGGACTGTCGAATAAGAGCGCGGAATTCACTGCCGAACCTCTATTGCTGATGCTCATTGCGCTGACCTTCTACTGCTTGGTCAGAGGCTTCGAGCGGCCAAGGTTCTGGGCCCTCGCTGGAGCCTCCGCCGGCTTTGCCTATCTGACGAAAGGCTCCGGCCTGCTCTTGTTGCTTGCCTATGCCCTGACGGTGTGCAGAAGTGCGCCAAAGCTCGTTCTCACCCCACGCTTCTGGCTCTTTCCCCTGGCGTTTGTGCTCGTTGCTGCACCGTTACTGGCCTATAACTGGCAGGTCTTTGGTTCACCGATCTTCAACTACAACACCGCTCATGTCATCTGGCTTGACTATACCGAAGAGCAAATGATCATGTTCGATAAGGGCCTACCGACGATGTTTTCCTATCTTGCGACGCATTGCCTTGCAGATATACTGCATCGGTTTCTCAGAGGGCTCGTGCGCGTGCGTGGGGCCGAATGGGTCTGGCCGTTCCTGGTAGCCTTTGTCTTCATCCCCAAACGGTGGTTCACCTACTTTCAGGTTCCCCCTACAAAGCAACCGATGGTCATGGTCGCCAGCTCATTAGTGGTGACTTTCTATGTCGCCTTCTCGTGGAGCGCTGTCGTCCAGCGTGGCATCCGCTTTCTCCTACCGATCTTTCCCATCATCTTTCTGATGCTGG
>Ga0105104_10003822_pt1 | contig 10575 bp, 12 predicted proteins | sample PPLLaktember2015_3_FD_87034 | JGI IMG/M metagenome (GOLD analysis project Ga0105104, IMG submission 87034) | Freshwater sediment microbial communities from Prairie Pothole Lake near Jamestown, North Dakota, USA - PPLs Lake P7 Core (6) Depth... | ecosystem: Environmental > Aquatic > Freshwater >... | reverse complement strand
CAGGAAGCCGACAGTAAAGTAACCGAGCATGTCATTAAACGCGTCTTTAATGAGAGCCAGGCGAAATTAAAGCTCGTGCTTGAGGATAAACGCATCACGGCCGCCTGTGTAGGCAGAGAAAATATCGAGCATCTTCGTAAAAATGTGGCCGTAGCGCTTGATAAAACCGAACTGACCCTTGACGATAAAAAAGTCCTCGATAACTACGCGGCAAAAACATGTTCAGGTTTCTGCGCCGGATGTTCTGGAATATGCGATTCGGTCGCCGCGGGAATTCCCATAGCCGAGGTTATGCGATACCTTATGTATTACAACAGTTTCGCCGACTACCGAACTGCCCGGCAGCTTTTCGCACAGATTCCACAGCAAATACGGGATAAAATGCTGACCGCCGATTTTGCCGCGGTTGAATCGAAATGCCCGCAACGGCTGCCAATCGGCCAGTTGATACGGGAGGCAGCAGGCAAACTTGCCTGAAACGCTTGAAAACGGCGTTTTTTTGGTGAGTATCACTTGAAAAAATATTCGCTATCGGCAAATTGTAAGTCCTTTATATGTAATGACTTGCGATTTGCCGATTTCTTTTTTCTTGGTTTATTTTGCGGGGCTGTGTTAGAATACCAAACGTGTAGAGAGGTGTGGTGTTAGCAAGTCCTGCGTAGCCAAGCAGGGGCCCGTGGGAAAATGGGCAGAGTTTTCGGCTTCGGCGAAGAGGTGATGAGAAGGTTTTATTACAGTTTTTGGCGTCCTTTCACGGTTAACAAAAGGCGAATTTTGATTCTGACACTGGCAACCTATATCGCCTTGTGTTAAGGACGAAGAAGGGACGCAACGATTACCAACCGCTCGCGTTTGGAGGGCGGTTTTTTTATGCGCATTGACACCCGCTGTTTCCCCGTTTAAGCTTATTATTCAATAATCCGTAATTTGAACTGGAAAGGGACTATAAAAATGATAGTTGTAACTGGTGGGGCAGGGTTTATCGGTTCGGCGCTTGTGGCCGGCTTGAATAAAAGGGGCATCACCGACATTATCGTCGTTGACCGACTTGGCAAAGACCAGCGATGGAAGAATCTCGTAAACATCGGGTTCGCCGACTATCTCGATAAGGATGATTTCCTCGAGATGGTAACCGAAGACGTGCTCAATTTCTCCGTGGACGCGGTCTTTCACTTAGGCGCCTGCTCATCGACTACCGAGACCGATGTCTCATTTCTTATGGACAACAACTTTGAATATACAAAACAATTGGCGCTATGGGCTGCCGCTGAGAATATCAGGTTTATTTACGCCTCCAGCGCTGCCACCTACGGCGAGGGCTCGGAAGGTTTCCTCGACGACCAGGACAAACTCGAAACGCTCAAACCCCTCAATCCCTACGGGTATTCCAAACAACTTTTCGACCTGTGGGCAAAGCGCAACGGCCTGCTCGATAAAATCGTTGGTATGAAATACTTCAACGTCTTTGGCCCCAACGAATATCATAAGGCCGATATGCGAAGCTTCGTCCTGAAGGCATTCGAGCAGATAACCGCCTCAGGCAAGGTGCGATTATTCAAATCGCATCGGCCTGATTATAAAGACGGCCAGCAGAAACGCGATTTCCTTTACATCAAAGACGCCGTCGATATGACGCTTTTCTTTTACGATAACCCCGATACCGCCGGCATATTCAATCTCGGCGCAGGCGTCTCGCGCTGCTGGAACGATTTAACAAACGCCGTCTTTGCCGCGATGGATAAGCCGGCAAATATCGAATACATCGATATGCCCGACTCCATCCGCAACCAGTACCAGTACTTTACCGAGGCCGACATCACAAAATTACAAAACGCCGGCTACGAAAAACAAATCGCATCTCTCGAAGCGGCCGTTAAGGATTACGTCCAAAACTATCTTGCGAAGAATGCTTATCTATGAGATAAGCAAAGGATTATAAATAAAAGCGCCTGTTGTATTAGCTTGAAATGCGGAAAATTAAGAGAACAAAATAATTATGGAAATGCCAATTACTGAACAGATAAAACAGCTAAAACGCGGAACGGTGGAGATTTTTACCGAACAGGAATTGACGGAAAAGCTCGCCAATGCCGAAAAGAATAAAAGTCAGCTTCGTATAAAGCTTGGCCTTGACCCGACAAGTCCGGATATTCATTTAGGCCATACGGTTGTGCTTCGCAAGATGAGGCAGTTTCAGGACCTTGGCCATAAGGCCGTGCTGATTATCGGCGATTACACCGCTCGTATTGGCGACCCGACGGGGCAAAATACTACCCGCCCGATGCTCTCGCCTGAGCAAATCACAAAGAACGCCGATACCTATTTCCAGCAGGCAGGGAAAATCTTAGATACCTCGTCCGATAAGCTTGAAGTCCGTTATAACTCCGAATGGCTCGCAAAATTGACCCTTATGGAGCTGATTCAGATTGCCGCCAAAAAGACCGTTTCCCAGATGCTTCAGCGGGACAGCTTCAAACTTCGGCTCGAAAAGGGTATCGACGTTTACACGCACGAATTTATTTATCCGCTTATGCAGGGCTATGATTCGGTGGCGGTAAAAAGTGATGTCGAATTAGGCGGCACCGACCAGACCTTCAACAATCTCGTTGGTCGCGATATTCAAAAGGCCTACAACCAGCCGCAGCAGGTCGTTATTACCGTCCCAATTTTAGTTGGTCTTGACGGCAAAGAGAAAATGAGCAAATCGAAGGGTAATTACATCGGCGTCACGGATGAACCCAACGACATGTTCGGCAAGGTTATGAGCATATCCGATATTATGATGGAAAATTACTTCACGCTGCTTACCGACCTGCCCACAGAAAAAATCACCGAACTCACTAATTCACAGAAGACACATCCCAAAGAAGCCAAGGTCCTGTTGGGCAAGACAATCGTTTCGCAATTTTACGATGTTAATGCAGCCGATTCGGCAGCACAGCAATTCGAAAAGGTCTTCGCCCTGAAGCAACTGCCCGACGAAATGCCTGAAATTGAATTGCCGGCCGAACCGATATCAGTCAAACAGTTACTCGTCGTCTGCAAGCTCGTCGATAGCGGCGGCGATGCAAAACGAATGTGCGCGCAATCGGGTGTGACTATCGATGGCCAAAAAATTACAGACCCGAATGCCTCAATCACCCCAAAAACAGGAATGACAATCCATGTCGGCAAACGCAAATTCGCAAAGGTTAAAACCGGCTCTTAGCGTTTCCCATAGAAGTCAGTAACGTCGAAGAACAGGTTTTTGGGCTGGCCGTCGGGGGTGATGAAATACATTTTGTCATAGACCTTGCCGCCGCCTTTGAGCACGGACTGTTTTTCAAATTGCCAGCCGGGGCAATTTCTTTTTATCCAGTCGAGTTCTCCGCGAACGCCGAGAAAGTTGTTCGGCGCTTTTATTATTACCGCTGTTTCGATGGAGCTGCCGTCGCCTCCTGAAAAGGTTACCCCCGTTAATGGTCGCCTTATCGGTTTGGAATCATCGACAGCCGGGCTCTGCTGTGATTGTTGCGGCTCGCAGCCAATGGCAAGCCACAGAATGGTTAACAGAAATCCGATTTTCATACGCATCATAGAACCTTACGCAAAGGGCTACCCAAAACTAAAAGAATATCCTAAAGAAATGATATGTCCAGACGCTTTTTGCGAGGCGGCAAAAAAACCGTTCGATGAACCGGCTACGCCTGAGGCGTAAAGATATCGCGGGCGATGTCTTCGCCGGCGTTGCTGGCGTAATAATGCTCCATCGCCTTGTTGGCCTGGCGTTCGAAGGTTTGGCCCGATGAAAAGACGCTGGTTTTCATCAGGACCGCGATTGCTATACAGGCAGCGGCGTTGATAAGTGAGCGTTTGTATTTCGATAATTTTTCGATAATCCCCGGCTCAGGCCTGATATTTCGCAGCATCTCGGCCTTTGGCGTGGTTCGCAGAGCGTGTTTAAGAACACCGATTGCCTGGGTATTTGCCCGCATAAGCAAATCCAGCCGGTGCGGCTGGGATTTCAATAGCGACATAGCAAGCTCGACTTTTCCAAGCAGCATTATTCGCCTCTGGCAGCGAGGGCAGTTGGCGACGTGGTTTCGTACCCAGTGACGGTCGAGAGTAAAGCTGTCGGCAAGAAAACGGTTTATCAGGCCTTTGATTTGTCGGCAATAGTTTTTCATTTTTATAGTATTCATATTATTGCGTGTTCTCCTTTCTCATCCGCGCAGCGAGAAGCTGCACGGCTTTACATCTATATACCCGTGCTGTCGCTGTTGAAATTCCCAGTATCCGCGCGACCTGCTCATAGGGTAAATCGCCCAAATCGTGCAAGGTTACAACGTCGCGCAAATGGTCCGGCAACTGGGTGATGCCCGCCCTCAATGTCTGCGTCATATAGCGGCTGTCAAGCTCAGTTGCGGGACTACTCGCATTACTTTTGACGGTTATTTTTGACGTGAGATTATTCTGCTGAAGCTTATACCTGAGAATTGATATTGCGATGTTGCTTGCCGAGCGAAAAACGTATGCCTTTACGTTTTCGGGCTTGCTTCCGTATTCGTGATGGGCAAGCCGGAGAAATGTGTCCTGATACGCGTCGCAAACGTCCTGTTCGTTGCCGAGGATTCGCCAGAGCATATTTACCAGCTCCCGGCCGTGCTGCTGCATCGCGCAAAGCACCCAGCCCTGCGCTTCTTCCAGCGTCTTAGGGATAGCGACATCCCACAACAACTCGATACTGACAGCTCTGCCGGCCATATTGGCTCCTGCATTTATGACGCGCCTGCTGGGTATATGTTAACTCAAATCCGGCACAAAGTGGCAAAAAATCTTTATTTTCGAGGATAACTTTTGTCCCGCCTGCGCGTCTGAATTTACAGATAACGGGTAATAATTCAGGAAAGGTTACATTGAAATGGCCATAAGTACTGATAAAGACGAATGTTACAAGCAAAAGACCGGGCCTGGCGACGTGGTAACAATAGTAGATGAATTGCTGGCAAAGGCCGTCGAAACCGGAGCAAGCGACATTCATTTTGAGCCGGGGGCCTCTGAGTTGACAGTAAAATTTCGCCTCGACGGGGTGTTGAATACCGTCGAATCGCTGCCTAAGTCCATATCTGACAACGTGATAGCACGACTGAAAGTTTTAGCCGGTCTTTTGACCTATCGAAATGACGTGCCGCAGGAGGGAAGAATCGAGATAAGTAACGGCCGGGCTGATGTTTTTGACAGACGGCTTTCGATTTTCCCGACTATATACGGCCAACGGGCAGTCGTAAGGATTTTTTACCAGAACGCGAAATTGGCGGACATCGAACAGCTCGGATTCTCATCGCCGATACTCTCGACTCTTAAACAAATCGCCTGCGCAAGCCAGGGGGTGCTTTTGGCAACCGGTCCCGCGGGCAGCGGTAAAAGCACTACACTTGCCGCTTTGCTGCGGCACATTCAAAAACAATTCGTTGGAAAGAGCATCGTTACACTCGAAGACCCGGTTGAGATTCGTCTTGATGGAGTTACCCAGGTTCAAATCACGCCTTTTGGCCCGATGAACTTCCCGACGGCGCTTCGGTCGCTGCTTCGTCAGGACCCGCAGGTGCTGATGATAGGCGAAATCCGCGACGCGGAAACCGCCAGAATAACGATTGAGGCGGGACTTACCGGGCATTTGCTTATGACCACAATGCACAGCGGCTCGGCTTCGACTGCGCTATTGCGTTTGCTGGAAATGGGAATAGAGCCATACCAGGTTACGTCGAGCGTTTCAGCGGTCCTAAATCAGCGGCTTGTCCGCCGGCTTTGCGAAAAGTGTAAACGTAAGACAGATACGGACGTTTTCGAACCTGTCGGCTGCGATGAATGCTTCAAAACGGGATTCAAAGGCAGAATTCTTATAGCGGAACTTGTCCGTCTCGACAGCTCTTTACGAAAAGCGATTTTGGCAAAAACCGATACCGATGAGCTTGAGAAGATTTTAGGCGAAAAAGGTCATACCGCGATGCTCGATGATGGCTTGCGTTTAATTAAAGAAGGATTGACTACGCGAGATGAGCTTGACAAAGTCTGTGGCCCAGCAGGCGGAAGTTAATAAAAAGTGAGGATTCAAAATGGCGACATTCGAATATAACGCGACGACTGTTTCAGACCGGCTGATGAAGGGTATTATCGAGGCGGGTTCGCCGCAGGAGGCAGCCGAACTGCTTGAACAGATGCGGCTCAAGGTCAATTCGCTCGAAAAGGCAAAACCTGAAAGACCCAAAGCCCCTATCGACAGGTCTGAGTTTCTGCTTTTTAATCAGCAATTGGCTTCGCTTACAAAGGCGGGTATTCCTCTCGAAAAAGGCCTGCGCGAATTATCGAAAGACATCACCTCGAAAAAGATGCGAAACCTGATTGCCTCGATTGCCAACGACCTCGAAGCGGGAATGAATATCGAACGGGCCTTCGAGAGAAGAAAGCAGCACTTCCCGCCGATGTATGGCAGGATACTCAAGGCCGGCGTCGAAACCGGCCGGCTAAGCGAAATGCTGACCAGCTTGAACAAACACCTCGATATTTCCAATCAGACAAGGCGCATTGTCTTCGAATCGACGGCTTACCCGGCGGTCGTCTTTGTTTTCGGCTCGATAATTTTAACTTTTATGCTCGTGTTCGTGGTTCCGCATTTTAAGGAAATACTCCAGGAAATGGTATCAGGCGATTTGCCGGTATTGACCCTGTTGGTTTTGAGTTTGTCGGGTCAGGTCTGGTTATTCTGGCTTGCTCTGGGTTGTATAGTCGCGGGGATCTTGGCCGTCAACGCAATTTTGAAAGCGTCGGCTTTTGGACGCAGAATAAGGGAACGTATAATATTAAAAATCCCTTCTTTCGGGCCTTTATATCACAACGGCGTTCTGTGCAAAATGGCCGAATCAATGGCGATGATGGTCGCCGCCGGCTGCGATATGCCGGCCTGTCTGAGGTTGAGCGCCGATGCCACAGGCAGCGATACTATAATAGCCGAAAGTAATATCATCGCCGGCCAAATCGAAAAAGGCGCAAATATCCTCGAAGCAGGACAGCTCTGTCGCGTCATACCGCGTTTTTTCCTTTATTCTATTCAGCTTGGCGCTCAGCGGGATGAATTACAGGATAACCTCAGGAGTTTGAGCGATATGTACGCTCAGCAGGTCCGCTGCGCCCAGGCGCGCCTGCAGGCGATACTTTTACCGGTTATGATTCTGTTCGTGGGCTTTTTCATATTTGTCTGCATCCTCGCGGTGTTTCTGCCAATGATAAAAATTGTTTCAGGCCTGAGCGGGCAAGGATGATTGAATTATGTTTACGCTAACCAATATTGCGATAGGCCTGTTGATTACCTGTGTTGTTCTGGCTTATTTCCGGCCTGTACTCGGATTTATTCTCAGCACTTTATTATCCTTAGCCGTCATTATTAAAGGATTTTTAGATGTCGAGCAAGTGTTGATTGTTTCGGGAAGCGGTTGTTTTATATTTACACTGGTAATAATAGCTTATATCAGCCCGGGACGAAATCGATATAGATGGGTTCAAATTCTTTCAAGGTGGATTTTATTCGGCTTTTGTTTGTTGTTGCTGATAGCTGCCGGCTTTGCGGCTTTAGGGCCCGGCGGAATATTTGTGGTTGCGGGAGTTGTATTAGTTGCAGGCGTCGCAGGGTGTTTGGCTGTTACTTCAGAACTTACAACGTCCGCTTTCGTCATATCCACAATCGGCTCAAGCGTCAGGCAGAATCTCCCGCTGCCTGCGGCTTTGGAAATGGCATCGGCTGGATTGAACGACAAACGCGGCTGGATTCTCGGCAATATCAAAAAATGGCTTCTCGAAGGTTATTCCTTAAGCGAATCGCTTAAGCGGGGTTATCCCCGTTGCCCCGGTTACGCGACCGCCCTTGTGGCTGTCGGCGAAAAAATAGGCCAGGTTCCGCAGGCGCTTTTGGCGATTGAACAGGATTTAGTCGCAAAGGCCGTGCTTAGTAAAAAGGTCAGGCATATCCCCTCATTTTATCCGCCGATTGTGATGCTTATTATATTTATTTTCGTGTTATTTATTATGACGTTCATAATGCCCAGGTTTAAGGAAGTTCTTTTCGAGCTGGGTGATGGTGCACAGCTTCCTGCGGCAACAATGATTTTACTGCAAATCACCGATTTTATAAGACACGATTTGGACTGGGTATTAGGATTGTTGTTTCTTCTCGGATTTAATATTGGAATACCGATATACATTCGTATCAAGTCAAGGCCTCGTAGGCCCGAAAAACCGTATCTTTCGTCGCGCATCGGCGATTTTGTCAAATGGCATATTCCTTTTTTGCGAAGGTGCGAGTGGAACATCGCGATGCAGCGAATCTCCGGGATATTGCGCCTGTCTCTTAATGCTGGCTGCACCGTAAATGAAGCGATTGCCAATGTGCTTTCGCTGGATTTCAACTGCTGCTTCAAAAAGAATCTCAAAACCTGGCTCGAAAAAGTCGAGCGGGGCGACGATATCGGGAATTCCGCCCGGCAGTGCGGACTGGGCAGCGCGATGTCCTGGGCCTTTGCCGACGTGCAGAATCACCGTAATACCATCGATATCCTCGATACGCTCGAATCGGCCTATCGCTGGGGCTACAACCGGGCCGCCGCTCTTGCCAGATTCATAATCGGTCCCTGTGAAACGATATGTCTGGGATTTATGGTGGGATTTATCCTTTACGCTATTTTTTCCGCGATAGTAGCCATTATTCATACAACGGCAAATTCAATTGTGCCCTGAGCAAATTTATGACCAAAAATAAAAACACAAATCGCGGCTTCCTGATGACAGAGCTGATGGTTTCAATGGTGGTTTTAGGAATGTTGTTAATCGCCTTTACGATTTCGCTCGATGGTTTCAGGCGGCTCAACCACTTTGAAATGACAAGACAACGCTGCGTATCAGCGGCCCAGGCGACCCTCGATAGCATCGCTGCAACTGGAGCCGCGATTGACGCTAACGACATCGATCGGCTCTGGCCGAATATGACAATTCGGATTGATGAATCCGAGGGCACAGGCCAGTGGGCCGGCTTGAAACTGATTACCGTTACGGCTAAAAGTCAGTCGCTCAGTAAAAAAACCGAGATTTGCTTATCTCGCTATTTTTTGAAACAGGAGCAGTAAGATGCGTAAGGGCTATGCACTTATCGAAGTAATAGTCGTCCTGTCTTTGTTTGTGCTGCTGGGAGCGACGTTCAGTCAGCTTTGGCCAACCTTCATATCCGAAATTCCGAGAGGTTACCGACTGGTCCAGCAGCACAGTACGCTCAATAATTTAGTCAGTCATATAAGGGCTGATGTCGCTGATGCCGGAGAAATATCACAACTCGCCGATGATTCTTTGCTTATCAAGATGGCATACGGTACGATTTTATACAGATACGAGCCGGGCAGGATTCTTCGTCAAAAAGACGACGATTCAATGGTCTGGTCGGCCCCGCAGGGTAAAGTCGAATGGAGGATACGTAACAGCAACTCCATCGAGCTAACAACTTATATCGAGGATAACAACCTCGGCAGTAAACAGAAAAAAATGGCGAACAGCTTCGTATTTTTTACCCGCTCGATTCGGGAGGCCAGAAAATGAAGACCGCCAATACGAGACAAAACGGCTTTATCCTGATTTTTGTCATTTTTGTCCTTGCCCTGATAGGGATTTATATGATTATTCTCGCGGGCGAATCGAATACTATCATTTTTCAGGCCGACCGCGCCTATCTCGATGCCTGCCGGCAAAACCTTAACGAAAGTGGTTTGGCCTGGGCAAAGAAAAACGCCAATTCTCCCTCCGCCGATTATTCTCTCGATACTTCCGCTATGAATATCAAAAACGCTGCCTTGAAGGTCTCATTGCAAAAGAAACCCTCTCAAATCGAAATAACCACCTCCTGCGCCCGCGGCAGACAAACGCTCAATACAACAGGAAAATTCCATCTCGAAAACAAACAGTAGTAAACCGTACACGGCTTTTCGCTCGCCGGTTGGCGAGCGACACAGAGTGGAGACGAAGGGAATCGAACCCTCATTTCTGCGATGCGACCGCAGTGTGCTCCCGTTACACCACGTCCCCATTTAAATAGTTTTTAGTTTTAAGTTAATAGTTTTTAGTTACTAACAACTCAAAACTCAACACTAAAAACTCAAAACTCTCTTAGAACCGCCACTTGTCGAAACAAACGATGTTCTTTACCGGCTCACGCGTCGTTAATCTTCTGCCGTTGGCCGGATAGCCAAGGGCCATAAGCTCGATTATAGCAACTTCTTTCGGTATTTCCAGAAGCTGTCTGACTTTTTCTGCGTCAAATGAGCCGACCCAGCAGGTCGCAAGCCCAAGCTCGGTCGCCATAAGCGCGATATGCTCAAGCGCGATTGCAACGTCAATCGGCGCTATTTGCTGGCCGCATCGCATCGTTTCTTTGCAAACGCTGCAAGCCGCTATCATAGCGCCTGCCTGGCCGAAGGGCTGCGACTGGTTTGTGCAGTCGGCCACTTTCTGTTTTATGCCTTTTTCGGTTACTACGACAAACCGCCAGTCCTGCAGGTTCTT
>Ga0105104_10003821_pt1 | contig 10575 bp, 8 predicted proteins | sample PPLLaktember2015_3_FD_87034 | JGI IMG/M metagenome (GOLD analysis project Ga0105104, IMG submission 87034) | Freshwater sediment microbial communities from Prairie Pothole Lake near Jamestown, North Dakota, USA - PPLs Lake P7 Core (6) Depth... | ecosystem: Environmental > Aquatic > Freshwater >... | reverse complement strand
TCCCCCGCGGTCAGCCATATCCTAATGAGGTTGGATTAGAGCCCTTTGTGAGCTTTTTGAGATCGTTCGGCACTCACAGCAGAGCGGCGGGCTGCCAACGGAGGCGGACATCCTTCGTTGCCCCAAAAAACTCATTTCTCTCCAAAATGCTCCGTTAAGCACAAAGTAACAATTGAACTTTTGCATAGCATGGCGCACCCGAGCTTCCCGGGTGCGCCAGTTTTTTGGTTTAACTCTCGAGGTCCAACCCGCAGTTTCTACGGGTGTATGTTTCAAATCCTGTGGATATTTACGGATTACACAAACTGAGTTTTTTTGTATATTACAGAAGGTAATCGCTTTAGAAGTATGCTTTGTTGAAGTCTACATTAGAGGTACCTGCCCCGTCAGTGCGTCGCACCGGTCTCTTGAGACCAACTCTGAGGGAGTTTGTTCTTGCTTGAGATCATCCTGTTGAGCCTGGTGCGACGCACTGCTAACAACCACGTCATGTAATTTCGTTTTCACCGGAGGTGACATTATGATATCGAGACGAGATTTCTTCAAGATCAGCGCGGCAGGCTTGGCTGCTCTCTATGTTTCGACACGCAGTGGGTCTCTGCGGCAAGTTTTGGCCCAGATCCCTGGCGGCACACTGGATCCCTTATCGGTCCAGAAATATAAGACACCGTTGCTGATCCCGCCTGTCATGCCCAGGGCAGGAACGATCAGAAGTGGGAAAGGTCCAAAGGTCGATTATTACGAGATCTCCGTGCGGCAGTTCGAGCAGCAGATCCTGCCATCGCCGCTCCCCAAGACAACAGTCTGGGGTTATGGTGCGGTCAAGTCAGAAAGCAAAAAGGGACTGCTGCTGCACAACGCACCATCACTCACCATTGAGGCGAAGGCCAATGTGCCAGTACGTGTGAAATGGATTAATGAACTGGTGGATTCCAACGGCAACTATCTGCCCCATCTGCTGCCGGTTGACCCAACACTGCACTGGGCAAATCCAACTGGCGGGGTCCAGGGTCGCGATACACGCCCAACCTTTACCACGACCCCGGGTGCGTACACCGGCCCCGTCCCAATTGTGACGCACGTGCATGGCGCGGTTGGTGTCGGTGAGGAAAGTGATGGGTACGCAGAAGCATGGTTCCTGCCCAACGCAAAGAACATTCCTGCAGGCTATGCTAAAGAAGGCACCTGGTACTCTTACTTTGCAGACAAAGCCCTTACAAAATATGAGGCCACCTGGGGACCCGGATTTGCCACTTTCCAATTTCCCAATGAGAATCGGGCTTCGACGGTTTGGTACCATGATCATGCCCTGGGTATGACGCGGCTCAACGTTTATGCGGGACCTGCTGGTTTCTACATTATCCGCGGTGGCAAGTTCGGAGACGGTGCCGCCACTGACAGTCGCAACGGGAAACGCGCGGTACTTCCAGGGCCCGCTCCGCAAGCTGGAGATCCATTCCCTCCCGATAAGACATATTATGAGATTCCGGTTGCGATCCAGGACCGTGCGTTCAATCAGGACGGCTCTCTTTTCTATCCAAATACGCGCGCATTCTTTGACGAGTACGTTGGGCCCTATATCCCTCAGAGCGATATCTCTCCCATCTGGAATCCAGAGGTCTTTGGCAACATGATCATGGTCAACGGGAACACCTGGCCCTTCCAAACGGTGGAAAAACGTCGCTACCGCTTCCGTTTCCTGAACGGCTGTCAGTCCCGCTTCCTGATACTGGACTTCAGTCGGATCCCGGGTGTGGAAGTCTGGCAAATTGGCAATGAAGGCGGCTTCCTGCCCGCGCCGGTGAATCTCACTGCCATCGGCAACCAACTTCTCATGGGTTTGGCCGAACGTGCTGACCTGATTGTAGACTTCACCAACGTTCCGGATGGCAATTATGTGCTTGGTAATGTTGGACCTGATGAGCCATTTGGAGGCGGTCAACCTGGTGTGGATTTCGAAGTTGCAGATCCATCTTCGACCGGTCAGATCATGGAGTTCCGTGTTGTACCTGCTGCTGCAGCTGATCGCACCACACCGCCGAAATTCCTAAAACTTCCAGCAATCATACCCTTCCCAACGGAAACAACGACGCGCCGCCTGGCATTGATTGAGATGATGTCAATGGTGCATGATGGCCCGTCTGAAGCACTGCTTGGCAATGTGGATGCTCACGGCATGCCGATGCACCAGATGTGGTCTGATCCGGTCACTGAGAACCCGAATGCTGGCGATACCGAGGTCTGGGAGTTTTACAATTTTACGGCTGATGCTCATCCCATGCACGTTCACGAAGTTGTGTTTGAAGTCGTCAATCGGGAAGGCTTGGTTCTCGATCATGAAGGCGAACCAATGATACCGATGAGACTCACTGGAGCTGTGCGACCAGCAGAACCTTGGGAGAGTGGTTATAAAGACACGGTCATCGCCTACCCGGGCGAGGTTACCCGTATCCGGGCAAAGTTCGATACACCTGGTCAATTCGTCTGGCACTGTCATATCGTGGAGCATGAAGATAATGAGATGATGCGACCCTATCGTATCGGTCCAGCAGACCCTAAGGCCCCGAAATAAGCAGTGATATCAATAACACGTTAGGTTGCCAGGATCAGTCATTTGCTGATGGCAAACCATAAATTTTAGAAGTTCGGGAAATTGCTCTGGGCAGTAAGGTTTCCTTGCTCCCCAGAGCAAAAAAATAAACTTTATGTACCATAAAAATGACACACCGTACCGTATTGTATCTACATCGATACGCAATAAAAAGAAAAACGTCATATCGTTTTGTACCAAATAACAATTGACGTGCTGTCATTTATAGATGACTTTTTTGTAATTAGGATGTCTGTAAAAATAGACTGGAGATATATTATGGGTTCCCAGGTTCTCAGCCGGCGTGAATTTCTGAGGGTAGCTGGCCTTGGTAGCGCAGCCCTCGTGTTCGGTAATCGCCTCAATTTATTTGAACTAAGATCTTTGCAGGGAACACCAACGCAATCCTTTGTACCGGATGCGGAAATCTCGCTCACCGCGACCGATAAGCGGATGCAGATCCTTCCGGGCGCGCAGACGCGTGTCTATAGTTATGAGGGGCAATTGATAAGCGGCTCCGGCGCTACTGTGCAAGCGATTCCCGACAGTTACCTTGGTCCGATCCTGCGGGTAAAGAGCGGGACAAAATTGCGCATTTTTTTCCACAACAATCTTATAGAAAAGAGCATCATCCATCCCCATGGACCGCGTGTTCCTGAGGACTGTGATGGACACCCAATGCAGGCCATCGGACCGGGACAGACGAAAGTCTATGAATTCGAGGTGATTGATCGGGCCGGACCTTACTGGTTCCATCCCCACCCACACATGCGCACGTCCGAGCAAGTTATGATGGGTTTGGCGGGATTAATGTACGTATCGGATCCCGAGGAGGAAATAACGGTACCAGGCGCCAGCACAGGAGCCAATGATATCCCCATCGTCATCCAGGACCGGTCCTTTGATCAGAATAACCAGATCTTCTACCAGCCAAACATGATGTGGGGCTTTTTGGGTGATCGCATCCTGGTGAACGGGAAACCAGACGCCGTGTTTTCCCTGGAACCGCGCGGCTATCGGCTGCGGATACTCAATGGCTCGAATGCTCGTACGTATAAACTTGCCTGGAGCAATGACATGCCATTGCAGGTGATCGGGACAGATGGAGGCTTATTGCCTGCGCCTGTGTACCGAAGTTACGTGATGTTGATGCCGGGCGAACGCATCGATTTTTGGGCAGAGTTTGGCTCCCTGGCAGGCAAACAGGTGATCTTGCGCAGCCTGGCATTCCAGGCGGGTGGGATGGGAATGATGGGAGGTATGGGGATGATGGGCGGTATGGGAGGCATCCCCAATGGCGCTGCTTTCGATCTCCTCACCGTGGATGTGGGCAAGAAAGCAACAACAAAACCGCTTTTGGCTCCACTTCCTGCCATCTCAGAGCGTTACACCGCGAGCAATGTGTCGAACTATAACGCCCCGCGTCCTTTCACGATCAACATGGGACACATGATGACCTGGACGATCAACGGGCGTGTCTTTGAGATGGAGGCAGTAGCCGAGGATGAAAAGGTGAACCGCGACGAAACCATAGCCTGGGAATTCATCAACAACTCTCCGATCCCACACCCGATGCACATCCATAATGTCCAGTTTCAGGTCGTCCAGCGTACGTCTCCCGCCTCGTCGAGTTACGACACCATAAATCAGGGTTTTGTGGATAGCGGCTGGAAGGATACTGTCCAGGTCTGGCCGGGTGAACGGGTCAAGGTGGCGATGAAGTTTGGTCCACATACAGGCATGTATATGTATCACTGCCACATCCTGGAGCATGAAGATATGACCATGATGCGTAACTTGATGGTGATGGACCCAATGATGCCCGGGATGTAAATCAGGAATGATCACATGCTGAACGGAATGCCGGGTTTGCCTAGTCAGAAATTGAAGCCTTCACGAAGATGGTTGAAGGTCAGCGCGTTCACCCTGGTTGCTTTCCTGCTTTCAGGATTTTTCTGGCTAATGATCAGCACATCCAAACCACGCGAAGCGCCGGAGGCAGAGAGAATTTTGACGGCCCAGGCAGACATGCCGTTTCAGGTACTGATCCCTGCCTATCTGCCGAAATTATTCAATCGTGAAAAGGTTGCCATCATTACCGACCAGCCTGGGCCAAACGGCGAAAAGATGATCCGGCTCATCTATTCGAGACGCAAAGGCGATTCTCTCACTCTGAGTGAATGGGTGCCTATTGACCAGAGTTCCGCTAAGGTAACGGCGAATATGAGGCGCTGTTTATGCGTCTGCCAGACAAATCAACAGTGCAATATGGTTGGGATGGAATTGAGTGTGGGATCAGTGCAAGTGAAAATTGAATTTTCTACTCCGAATCTGCTTGCTTATGATCAAATGCAATTCGTGCTCGATACGTTGGGGCCGGCTGCCAATCGCCAGGTCTATTCTTCAATAGAAGATGTGCCGTTATCCTTTTCCGTGCCGCCGCCTGTGGAAATACCGATAGGTGCAGACGGAGTCCAGGAATTGACCCTTGTCGTTACGCCGGAGGGTTACTCACCTGTCCATTTTGCAGTGAAAAAGGGTATCCCGGTCAGGCTGATCTTCCGCCAGCTTGGGCAGGTAGGCTGCGGCAACGAATTGATCTTTCAATGGGAGGTGCGCAAGAGCACAACGTTGATCCTGGCTTCTGCAACTGACAAACAGGTTCTTGAATTTACGCCCGGTGAAGTGGGTGAATTCCGTTTCAACTGTCCCCACCTCATTTATCGCGGCGTTATGACCGTAACAAACAAATAAAAGAACATGACATCGAACAAAAAAGGAGACTGCAATATGAACAAAACTATGGGAATTCTGATAATCGTGCTGGCACTTGTCATCGCCATCGTACCGCTATTCACCGATTGCCTTGCAAACGGCCGTGCGCTGACCACCGCAGACGGCAGGTCGGTGCCGATGAAATGCCATTGGACAGCCATCGCCGAGATTGGCCTGGCTGTGCCCCTGGCATTGGTTGGCGTTTTCAACCTCACCAGCAAACGCAAGGAAACATTCCGCACACTCAACCTGATCGGTGTAGCGTTGGGAGCCCTGGTGATTCTGTTCCCCACAGTTTTGATCGGGGTATGCATGAATGCCGCGATGCCCTGTAACATGATCGAGAAGCCAGCTTTGATCTTGTCCGGTGTTCTGGTCATGGGTGCCAGCCTGATCGCTCTTGCTGGCTCCCGCAACTTCATTGAGCCTGCTGCAGCATGAATGCATTTCAGCTTGCATGGAAGAATATCTCGGGGAATGCCTTCAGGAACGGGGTTGTCTCCCTGTGTGCCCTGCTACTTTCTGCCTTCGCGCTCTTTACGACATTGGTCATGCGCGGTGCAGAGACCAGCCTGCGGCTGACAATCGACCGTCTGGGTGCAGATATCGTTGTCGTGCCGGAAGGAAGTGAAGCAAAGATCGAGAGCGCCCTGCTGATGGGAATCCCCGCCAGGTTCTGGATGCCTGAAGAGAATTTGCATAAACTCTCGGCAGTCCAGGGGGTGGATGTGGTCTCGCCCCAGCTTTACCTGGCAACCCTTACCGGGGCGGAATGTTGCTCCGTCTCCGATATGTTTATGATTGCCTACGATCCTGGCTCCGACTTCACCGTTCAGCCCTGGCTCAAAGGAGAAATGGGAAACGGGTTGCGGCTGGGAGAGGTTGTCGGGGGCAACTATATCTCTGCGACTGACGGAGAGCAGAATATACAGGTGTATGGATATCTGGTCACGCTCAAGGAAAACCTTGAACCAACCGGTACCGGGCTGGACCAAACGATGTTCCTCACGTTTGATACAGCCTATGACATCGCCAGCAAGTCAAAATCCCAGGCCAAGAGTACACTGGTCATTCCTCCCGATAGTATTTCTGCCGCATTGATCAAAGTAGCACCCGGTAATGACCCGCATGCCGTTGCGATCGAAATTATGCAAAACGTGCCGGGCGTCACCCCCATCGAAAGCTCAGATTTGTTTCAATCCTATCGCAAGCAGATGACGGGGCTACTCAAAAGCATACTGGTCATCCTGAGTGTGACATGGGGGTTATCTGTGGTGCTTATCGGACTGGTCTTTTCAATGGCAGCCAACGAGCGGCGCAAGGAGTTGGGTGTGCTGCGGGCGTTAGGTGCGACACGCCGCTTCGTCTTCCAATCGCTTCTGGCAGAAGCTAGCCTTCTGGCCTTCTTTGGAGGCGCAACCGGGCTGGCTGTAGCCGGCCTGGCTATTTTCCTGTTCAGGAAACTGATCATGGTTTCTCTGGACATCCCCTTCCTGCTCCCTTCGCCTGTCTCATTGTTGGTCCAAATCGGGGTCGGACTGTTACTGGCATTGTTCAGTGTAAACCTGGCTGCCTTGTTTCCAGCCTTTAAGATCAGCCGGCAAGACCCGGCTGTCGCCATGAGGGAGTAGACGCGATGATCACTCTCGATGAAGTAACCAAAACATATCCACTTGGAAAGGGAAGTTCGGTCCCGGCAATACGTGGAGTAAACCTGGAGATCAGCCAGGGCGAGTTTGTTCTTATCGTCGGGCGCTCAGGGTCCGGCAAGACAACTTTATTAAATCTCGCTGCGGGGTTAACTCAGCCGACCTCAGGGAAGGTAATGATCGATGGAACAAACCTGTGGGATTTGACAGACCAGCAGCAATCGTTTCTACGCAGCCAGAGGATCGGGTTTGTATTCCAGTTCCCCAGCCTCTTACCCACGCTCACAGTTCTGGAAAATGTGATCCTGCCCACAATGTTCAGCTCGAAACAGGAAGCTGCTCAGGCACATGACCGGGCAACAGGACTTCTTCAAAAGGTTGGGCTGGCAGATAAGTTGGCAGCCTATCCACGCCAGCTTTCCGCTGGACAGCAGCAGCGGGTTGTGATCGCCCGTGCCCTAATGAACCAGCCTCTCATGCTGCTTGCAGATGAGCCTACCAGTAATCTGGATGAAAAGACAGAACTTGAGATCATGGATTTGTTCCATGATCTACATGCCAGCATGGGAATCACAATCGTCATGGTCACTCACATGCGCCAGCTTGTTTCTTATGGCACGCGCGCAGTGGAGATGGCCAACGGACAAATTGTAAACAACCGTGCCAGTTACGAAGTGCCGCATAATTAAGTAAACCTGGAATTTACACTGTGGCCTACAAGACAATTGAAAAAGTTTACTTATTCATTAAACAAGCGGCAGAAAATCAATCATCAGGAGATCACTATGTTTCGCAAAAGCATCATTTCACTCGCATTATGCGCAGCGCTGTTGTTCCTTGTTTTCACCCTGGCGAGTGCCCAGGGACAGGGACAAGCAAGCTACCAAATGGATATGAATACGCCTACTCCAACGCCGCTCCCGGTGGAATCCACCCCGATCGCCGAATTGCCTCTTGCAGGCGCACAATCGACTACCTGTCCCATGATGAGCGGCAGTGGAATGGCTGGCATGAACATGGGCAGCATGTCGGGAATGCAAGGGACGTCTGGCATGAATATGGGAGATATGTCAGGCATGCCAGGCATGTCTGGAGGGACAATGCCCATGGGCGGGATGGCAGGTATGAGCATGCCCGGCATGAATGGTGCCATGACCAATTACGCAGTGCCGTGGTACAGCGACCCGTGGCTAATGCTTGGGTGGGTGCTGTTTGCGCTTGTCGTCATCGCGATCGTGACTGGCATTGTATTGGCAGTGCAAACGCTCATTCGCCGCTCCAAGGCAACTTCTTCAGCAAATATATCCTGACACAAACAGTGCAGTGTCCGTCATGAACCAGAAACCATCTCAAATATGCCGTAGTAACGACTCTGCGGAGCGCGCTGTGGGTTAGTCGTTTATGCAGCGGTTGAAACCGCTACTACGATTATTTTTGAGATAGTTAAAATGACTCACGTTACCGAGAAGGCTGTGAAACAGGCTGAGATGAGGATGGATTAGCCGGGTTCGGATAAAGTAGTATACAAACACAAAATAGTCATTGAAATATCTGCATAACATGGCGCCCCAGGAAGTCTTGGGGCGCCGGTTGTCTTTGTTTAGCCGTCGCAGAGACGGGATGGCAAAGGCTCCTATAGTTGCGAGTCCAACTCGCAGTTTCTACGCGTTTGTCTTTTCAAGGTCTGTGGATATTTACGGATACCATAAATGGAGCTTTTCTTTATATTAGAGAGAAGAGAAAACAATTTTAGACGATAGGCCGCATCACTGGTTAGCCCCGAGCAAGGAGGTTTTTATGTTTGTCCTGATCGTTTCAATCTGTTTGCTCCTGTTCCTCGCCCTCGCAAGTGTGGATCTGCTCGTCTCGAACCTCAACGCGGATGAATTGAGCAACATCGGCATCGAGAGGAAATTATGATAGGAAATACCTGTCACCTCTAGCCCGAATCCACTTTTCACTGGAATCGGGCTTTTTTTATTTAACGAGAACGGTTACTGGATGGACATCAGGCGAGGGCATCACGGCAGTCCAGCGCGCATTTCAGAGTTGACCGGAGTCACAATACGAATGGCTTTTGGGCGAATCTTCACCGTAATAGGGAGCTGACCAATGAGATCACCATCGCCCTGCACAGGCAGTTTTTCGCTGCATCGAATCTCGACTTCCTCTAATGCTTCCACGCATAATAAATTCCAGTTACCCTTCGGCTCCCCGCTAAGCATACTAAATGCCAGTTTGAGATAATCACTGACGGTGTTCGCATAAATCCGGCAAACATTCAACTTACCATCATCCATGCGAATACTGGAGTCCAGTTGCAGCGCCTTTAAGCCGAGAATGGCACTGTTGGCAACCATTAATTCCGAGGCACGGAATCGATTGGGCTTGCCATCGATCTTGACATCGAAACGATAGGATCGAAATTCCAGCATATGAGCCAGAGCACTCCGTAAATCAGCAAGCTTGCCAAAACGGCGTTTCTCTGCCCGTTCCACTTCTTTCATCGTCCGCGACCCCATACCGGCACTTATACTCATGACAAAAAAGTTCTGATCGATCTGCATGGCATCGATGGTCCGAATCTCATGCTCCTGAAACACCAAATCAATCGCCTGATCGATCTGAAGGGGAATATCCAGCGCCCGGGCAAGAGCATTCCAGGTGCCCGTAGGGATAATGACCAATGGTATTTCCGTGCCAACCAGGCCATCTATCACGCTTGAGAGCGTGCCATCCCCCCCTGCCGAAATAAAAAGTTTAAATCCTTGTTTCACGGCCGCACGGACCTTCTGCTTGATATCATCTTCGCCGGTGGTTTCATAGATTTCAATGGGAATATCACGAGCCTCTAAAGCCGACTGGATTTTTTCACGTACGTCTTCAGGCTGCGCAACCCCCGCCACCGGATTCATCACAACATACGTTTTTGGTTTTTGCTGAATATCTACTTTCATAGTCCTCCACATCTTTAATTAAGAAATCCACACCAATGCTACGCACCGTCCCGAAGGCTTGTCCTGCGACCGTAGGGAGTGTCGAAGGGTTTGAGCGATTCCACAGTCTTGCAGAGAAACCTCACCTGCACCACGCTGCGCAGGCACGATTTGCCTAGCAAATCGGGTGCAAGTGTCGGGACGTTCTGCGTAATCACCTGACTCCGGTAGTATCTAATTACTACACGTAGCTTCTATTGAAACATAACGATAAAAGATCGTAAATGCAACGAGTTCCCCGGACGGAAATACTTATTCACTTACCTTACGCACAGGGGTAACGCTACACCTAACCGTGGTCAGGTTTTTATCCGCGAATTTACGCGAACTGCCGCTGCTTGGCGCGGCGTCACTAATCAAAAATCCAATTCGCGAAGATTGGCGGAGATTAGCGGATCGTTTTGTGCCCGCAAAAAGTCACCACGCCTAACTGCGGTGATACCAATGCTTTTTCATCCAGGCAAATTATTACAAATTTGCGTAAATCGAACGCGGAAAGACACTACCTGTGACCCTTAAAAACAAGTAAAATGCCAATATTGAAATTATATATAATATATAATTC
>Ga0105104_10003820_pt1 | contig 10576 bp, 4 predicted proteins | sample PPLLaktember2015_3_FD_87034 | JGI IMG/M metagenome (GOLD analysis project Ga0105104, IMG submission 87034) | Freshwater sediment microbial communities from Prairie Pothole Lake near Jamestown, North Dakota, USA - PPLs Lake P7 Core (6) Depth... | ecosystem: Environmental > Aquatic > Freshwater >... | reverse complement strand
GTTTTTGCCAGCGAACCGGTGGGCGGCACGGGAGCGTTTGCTGATCCGCTCCGTCACACTGTGAGCGTCTACGGCACGCACCACATCGGCGCGTCGACCGCGCAGGCGCAGGACGCGATCGCGCGCGAGACGGTGCGGATCGTCGAGGCGTTCGTGCGCTCCGGCGAGGTGCCGAGCTGCGTGAACGTGGCGAAGAAGACGCCCGCGCGGGCGCGGCTGGTCGTGCGCCACCTCGACAGGGTCGGCGTGCTCGCGAACGTTCTCGGCGCGATCCGCGAGGCCGGGATCAACGTCGAGGAGGTGCAGAACACGATCTTCGAGCAGCACCAGGCCGCGTCGTGCACGATCGGGCTCGACGACCGGCCGTCGGCGGAGCTCCTCGCGCACCTGCGCACGCGCGTCGCGGACGTGCTGTTCGTCGACTCCTTCGACCTGTGATCGCCACGCTGAAGCACGAGCGCGCCGCGCTCCTCGCCCTCCTCTCCCTCCTCGTCGGGGGCTGCGCGACCCGCGGCGTCCCCGCCTCGCCCGCGCCCGGCGACGTGTCGCGCGAAGCGCTGAACCGCGCCTCCCTCGAGCTCGCGTACCCGTTCTTCTGGAGCGAGGATCGCGACGGCGACGGCGCGCTCGACCCCGACGAGCTCGCGCTGGTGTGGGGCCTCGATCCCCGCCCGCGGGAGCAGTGGGTCGCGGGCGGCCGGTTCACGCCCGCGTTCCTCGAGGCCTACGCGCGCGTCCGCGCCCGCGCGGCGTCTCCCGGCGCGCCCGCGGACCCGCGGCACGCGGCCCTCGCGAGGGAGCTCGCCCAGAGCTACTTCACCGTGGTCGAGAGCGACTTCACCTCCGCGCCCGAGGAGGACCGCGCGCTCGTGCGGCACGTGCTCGAGGCGGCGCGGCTCATCGAGCGGCTCCACGCGAGGCAGCTCGGGGTCTACGGGATGGAGAGGAGCATCCCTGCCGACGACGGCCTCTCGCGGCTCGTCTTCTTCCTGAACCAGGGCCCGTGGTGCAGCGCCCCCACGACGGAGAAGGATCCTGCCTGCACCGCCATCGCGCCCATCCCTCGGCGCGTGTCCGGACTCTATCCCCCGGATCTCCAGTCGAGCGCCGACTTCTGCGAGGCGCTCGCGAAGGGCCCGCGCGGCGAGGAGCTCACGCAGCCGTTCTCGGTGGTCGTGCGCGACGCCACGGGCGCGCTCGTGCCGGTGCCGTACCACGAGGCCTACCGCGAGGACATGGAGGCGATCGCGCGCGAGCTCGACCTCGCCGCCGCCGCGCTCGAGAACCCCGGCGAGGCGGCGCTCGGGGCGTACCTCGCCGCCGCCGCCCGCGCGTTCCGCACCGGCGACTGGCCGGCCGCCGACGAGGCGTGGTCGCGCATGGACGCGGAGAGCTCGCGCTTCTACCTGCGCATCGCACCGGACGAGGTGTACTTCGAGCCCTGCAACCTCAAGGCCGGCTTCCAGCTGAGCTTCGCCCGGATCGACCGCGCGTCGCTCGAGTGGCAGCGGCGGCTCGACCCGGTGAAGGGCGACATGGAGCAGGCGCTCGCAGCGCTCGCCGGACCACCGTACGCGGCACGGACGGTGTCGTTTCATCTGCCCGACTTCATCGAGATCGTCCTGAACGCCGGCGACGCCCGCGCGCCGCGCGGCGCGACCGTCGGCCAGTCGCTCCCGAACTGGGGACCGGTCGCGAGCGAGGGGCGCGGCCGCACCGTCGCGATGACGAACTTCTACCGCGACCCTGAGAGCCTGGAGGTGCAGCGGCGCCGGGCGGAGTCGCTCCTGTGCCCCGCGACCATGGCGCTCTACTCGGACGATCGCGACGCGGTGGTCTTGGGGACGGTACTGCACGAGGCGGCGCACAACCTCGGTCCTGCGCACGACTACGCGGTGGACGGCCGCACCGACGACCAGATCTTCGGCGGCCCGCTCGCGAGCACGCTCGAGGAGCTGAAGGCGCAGACGAGCGCGCTGTACCTCACGGACTGGCTCGCCGCGCGCGGGCTCCTCGACCGCGACCTCGCCGAGCGCGCGCACGTGCGCGACGTGGTCTGGGCCTTCGGCCACGTGAGCCGCGGCATGTACGACGCGGAGGGCAAGGTAAAGCCGTACAGCGCGCTCTCGGCGATCCAGGTCGGCTTCCTTCTGAAGGAGGGCGGGCTCGTGTGGCGCCCCGGTGAGAATGCCGCCAACGGGCGCGACCGGGGTTGCCTGGAGGTGGACTTCGGCGCCCTGCCCGCGGCGGTGACGAGGCTCGGTCAGGTGGCGCTCGGAGTGAAGGCCCGAGGCGACGCCGCGGCCGCCCGGGCGCTCGAGGCCGAGTACGTGCGCCGCGGAGGTCCTTCGGGCGAGGTGCTGCACGTCATCACGGAGCGTTGGCTGCGGTACCCCGGCGCCACGTTCCTCTATTCCGTGCGGTACTGAGCCGGCCATGTTTGGTGCCGAGCCGGCTCCGCGCCGCCGAGACGCCGCGCCCCGCCCGCTCGCCCGGCGGGGCGACGCCCGCCCGCGCGCGGCGAATGCGGAGGGTTGACGCGCGCGACCGCGGAGCCGAACGTGGGCGGGCATGGGGGCGGGGGGAACGTCCGCGCGGCCTCACCAGCTCGACGGCGCGCCGCAGCTCGACGGCGTGCCGCGGCCGTCGCTGGCGCTCCACGACGGCATCGCGCTCGTCCTCGGGATCGTCATCGGCGCCGGGATCTTCCGGGCGCCCTCCGCGGTCGCGGCGAGCGCGCCCGGCGTCGCGGCGATCGTCGCGGCGTGGATCGCGGGCGGCGTCGTCTCGATCGCCGGGGCGATGTGCTACGCGGAGCTCGCAGCGACCTACCCGCACGCGGGCGGCGACTACCACTTCCTCTCCCGCGCGCTGGGCCGCCCGATCGCGTTCCTGTTCGCGTGGGCGCGCCTCACGGTGATCCCCACCGGCTCGGTCGCGCTCCTCGGCTTCGTGTTCGGCGACTACGCGGCCGATCTCCTCGGCGCGCCCGAGGCGAGCGGGCCGATTGCCGCTGCGATGGTCGTGGTGCTGACGCTCGTCAACGCCGCGGGGCTCCGCGTCGCGCGCGGCGTGCAGAACGTCCTCACGATCGCGCTCGTCCTCGGGCTCGTCGCGGTGATCGCGACTGGCCTCTCGCTCCCTCCCGCTCCGCCCTCGACCGCCGCCGCGCCGCCGCGGCCCGCGTTCGGGCTCGCGATGGTGTTCGTGCTGCTCGCGTACGGAGGGTGGAACGAGGCAGCGTACGTCTCGACCGAGCTCCGCGGCGGGCGCCGCGCCATCGCGAGCGTGCTCGTCGGGGCGCTGCTCCTCGTGACGATCCTGTACGTGCTCGCGAACGTCGCGTACCTGCGCGGCCTGGGCGTGGACGGCGTCCGCGGCTCGTCCGCGGTCGCCGCGGACCTCCTCGCGCGCGGGATCGGGCCCGCGGGGGCGACCGCGATCGGCGCGATCGTCATGGCCGCGGCGATCACCTCCGCCAACGCCACGCTGCTCATGGGCTCGCGGATGGTGTGGGCGTTCGGTCGCGACTTCCCGCTCTTCGGCTCGCTCGGCCGCTGGAGCGCGCGCGCGGGCTCGCCGGTGAACGCGATCCTGCTCCAGGGCGCCATCGCGCTCGGTCTGGTCGGGCTGGGGATCCTGTCGCGGGGCGGCTTCGAGGCGATGGTCGCCTACACCGCGCCGGTGTTCTGGCTCTTCTTCCTGCTCACGGGGATCTCGCTGTTCGTGCTGCGACGCCGCGATCCCGCGGCCCCGCGCCCGTTCCGCGTCCCGCTCTTCCCCGCGACGCCGGCGCTCTTCTGCGCGACGTGCGCGTTCCTGCTCTGGTCGAGCCTCGTCTACGCGGGCCCCGGCGCGATCGCCGGAGCGGCCGTGCTCGCGAGTGGGCTCGCACCCATGTGGCTCTCGCTGCGCAGGGCGCCGGCGCGCCCGTCTGCCGCGGCGTGAAGGAGGCGAGATCATGGCTGGCTTCACCCTCCCGATTCCCGCGCGGCGCACCCTCGAATGCGCAGCTCTGGTGGCCGCGCTCGCCGCGACGCCCGTCCTCGCGCAGCACACGGCGCCCGTGGACGAGTCGGCGTCGGAGCTCTCGAAGGCGCAGCGAACGCCGGACGTGATCTACGTCCCGACGCCGGAGTCGGTCGTCGCGACGATGCTCGACCTCGCGAAGGTCGGGCCCGGCGACGTCGTGTACGACCTCGGCTGCGGCGACGGCCGCATCGTCGTCGAGGCGGCGAAGCGAGGCGCGAGGAAGGCGGTCGGGGTAGACATCGACCCGGAGCGGATCGCCGAGGCGCGCGAGAACGTCCGCAAGGCGGGCGTCGAGGACCGCGTCGAGATCCGCGAGGGCGATCTCTTCGAGATGGACTTCTCGGACGCGACGGTCGTGACGCTGTACCTCTTGCCCGACCTGAACCTGCGCCTGCGCCCGAAGATCCTGGCGCTGGGGCCGGGAACCCGCGTCGTATCGCATGCCTTCGACATGGGCGACTGGAAGCCGAGGGCGGTCCGCGAGGTCGACGGGAAGACGGTCTATTTCTGGACGGTGCCGGCCCGCGCGAGAGCCCAGGCGCGGACTGCCAAATAGCCGCACCCGGCCGGCGCGGGGCGAGCTGCCCGCGCCCGACGGGGCGCGGCCTCGGTTCGCATGTCCCGCACTGCGGCTCCCGGATAGATCTCCGTCGGCGTCGCCGCAGCCGCCCGCCAGGGCGGCCGGTCGCCGGTGTGCGAGGGAGGTCGAGGTGGACGTGCGCAGCGGGCTGGGGCGTGTCGCGGTGCAGGACGGCAGCGAGGCGGCGCGCCGCGTGGTGCGGGCGGTGCGCCAGCTCGGGCGCGAGGGTGGCGCCGGAGCGGCGCTGGCGCTGCACACGGCGGAGCGGCGGCGCTCGCCGGCCGTGCGCGAGGCGGACGAGGCGCTCGAGCTGCGCGCTGATGTGGAGGAGACGCTCCGTTCCGCCCGCGCCGACACCGCCTGGCTCGGCCCGGCGACCCTCGCGGAGCGGGCCTCGTTCGCGGAGGCGTGTGCGCGCGCCGGCGTCACCCACGTCGGGCCTCCCGCCGACGCGCTCCGCTGGCTCGCGGCGCCTGGCGCGCTCGCGGCGATCGCAGCGCGCGTCGGGGTACCCCCGGGCGAGGCCGCCGGGCTCGTGCGGCGCATCGAGGTCGTCGTCGCGCGCGACCGCGCCGGCGCCGTGCGCGCGATCGCGCTCGGGGACACCTCGCTCCGTACTGCCGGAACGGCCTCGCTCGTCGAGTCGCCGCCCTCCGCGCTCGCGCCCGAGGTGGCGGACCGCGCGCGCTCTCTCGGCGAGCGGGTCGCCGTCGAGGCCGGCTGGATCGGCGTGTGCGCGGTGGAGCTCGCCGTCGACGGCGCCGGACGCGTGGCGCTCGCCGGCATCGACGCCGTCGCGGCCTCGGCGCCCGTGGTCGAGGAGGCGTCCGGTGTCGATCTCGTCCGGCTCGCGCTGCGCCTCGCGGCGGGTGCCTCGATCGATCCCGCGCCGCCGGACGCGCGGCGGGGCCACGCCGTCGCCGCCCGCATCGTCGCGGCCGGAGCTCCGGCCGGACGGGTCGAGGTGCTCCGACTCGCCTCCGGTCCCGGAGTTCGCACCGACGCGGCGCTCGAGGAGGGCGACGACGCCCCGGCGGGCGCGGTCATCGCAACGGTGATCGCGCGCGGGGACGATCGCGCCGGTGCGCTCGAGCGGCTCGCGCAGGCGCTCGCGCAGAGCGACGTCCTCCTGCGCGGCGCCGCCCCGTCCACCGCGTGGCTGCGCGCGCTCCTGGCGCGCCCGGAGGTCCGCGCCGGCCGCACCGGCGCCGGGCTTCTCGACGCGCTCGCCGCCGCGGGAGAGCCCGCGGTGCCGCAGCGCCCGGAGGTGGCGCTCGTCGCCGCCGCGATCGAGGCGTACGACGCAGAGCTCGACCTCGAGCGGGCGCGCTTCGTGGCCGAGGCGCGCCGCGGCCGGCCGCGCGTGGGTCCCTCGTCGGGCCGCGGAGTGGAGCTTCGTCACGGCGGGCGCCGCCATCGGCTGGACGTCCGTCAGGTCGGCCCCGACGCCTACCGTGTCGCTCCGGCGGGTGGTGCGCCCGTCGAGGTGCGGGTGGAGCGCCTCGGCCTGCGGGAGCGTCGCCTCGCATGGAGCGGCGGCCGCGCGCGGCTGCTCGTCGCGACCGAGGGGCTGCGCCTGCTCGTGCAGGTGGACGGCGTGCCGCACGTGGTCCGGCGCGATCCCGCGGGCGTCGTCGCGTCGCCCATGCCGGCGGTGGTGGTGGCGATCCCGGTCGAGCCGGGCCAGCGCGTCGCGGCGGGCGAGCCCGTCGCGCGCATCGAGTCCATGAAGGTGGAGATGGCGGTGCTCGCGCCCTTCGCAGGCGTCGTCCGGGAGGTGCTCGCCGTCCCGAACGCACAGGTCGATCCCGGCGCGCCGCTCGTGCGGATCGACCCGGAGGGCGAGGCCACCGCCGAGCCCGCCGCCCCGCCGCTCTCGCTCGGCACCCCGGAGCCGGCCGAGCCGGCCGACCTCGGCCCGCGCTACCTCGCCGCGCTCGCAGAGCTGCAGCGGCTCGTCCTCGGGTTCGACGTGAGCGCCGCGGAGGCGCGCAAGCTCGGCGCGGGCTGGCGCGAGCTCGCGAACGCCGCCCCGCACGGCGACGCGGCCACGCTACAGGCGGAGTCCGCCGTGGTCGCTGCCTTCGCCGACGTGCAGGCGCTCTACAACCGTGCGCGCCCGCCGGGTGCCGACCCCTCTGCGAAGCCTCCGCTCGAGGAGCTCTGGCGCTACCTGCACGAGCCCGAGGCGCGGGGCGAGGGGCTCGGGGCGGCGTTCGTCGAGTCGCTCCGTCGGGCGCTGTCCCATTACGGGCTCTCGCTCGACGTGCCGGGCCGCGCGCTCGAGGTTGCGCTGCTCCGGATGCAGAAGGCTTACGAGCGCGCGGAGGCTCAGCTCGCGCCGGTGCTCGGCATCCTCGAGCGCTGGCTCGCAGCCCCCGAAGCGCCCGCCGCGCTCGCGCCCCGGGCACAGCTCGACCGGCTGGCCGAGGTTGGCCAGGAGCGCTTCCCCGCGCTCGCCGATCTCGCCCGCGAGGTCCGCTATCGGCGGCACGATCAGCCCGGGCTCGACCGGGTGCGCGCCGAGACGTACGCCCAGGCCGAGAGGGATCTCGCGCGCCTCGCGTCCGCGGCGGGCGCCGATCGCGAGGCGCTCGCCGAGCGGATCGTCCAGTGCCCTCAGTCGATCGCGACGCTGCTCGTCTCGCGCATGGCCGAGGCGGCGCCGCCGCTCCGGGCGCGGATCGTCGAGACGCTCCTCCGGCGTTACTACCGCGACCGCGCGCTCGATCCGGTGGAGATCGGGGACGTCGAGGGGCTCGCCTGCGCCTGGGCGGACTACACGCTCGACGGGCAGCGGATCCGTATCGTCGCCGCCTTCGCGCTGCCCGGCGAGATCGACCAGGCCGTGCGGCGCCTCGCGCGCCTCGCGGCGGAGGTCCCCGACGATCGCGAGGTCGCGGTCGAGCTGTACGTCTGGCACGACGCGCCGGTGGGGGCCTCGGACGCGCTCGCCGAGCGGCTGCGCGGCGCGCTCTTGCAGGCCGCCTTCACGCGCCCGCTGCGGCGCGCCTCGTTCGTCCTCGCCATCCCTGGCCGCGGCCTCGGGCGCCAGGCGAGCCAGGAGCACTTCACGTTCCGCGGCGGTCCAGGCGAGTGGCACGAGGACCGGATCCATCGCGGCGTACACCCCATGCTCTTCAAGCGGATGCAGCTCGCGAGACTCGCGCGCTTCGAGCTCGAGCGGCTCCCCTCGGTGGAGGACGTGTACCTGTACCGGGGCGTCGCTCGGGACAACCCGAAGGACGAGCGGCTCTTCGCGGTGGCGGAGGTGCGCGAGATCGCGCCGGTGCGCGACGCGTCCGGGCGCGTCGTGCAGATGCCCCACGTGGAGCGGATGCTGCACGAGGCGCTGGCCGGCATGCGCCTCTTCCAGGCGCGCCGCGCGCCGGGGGAGAGGCTCGAGTGGAACCGGGTGCTTCTCACGGTCGGTCCGCCGCTGCCGCTCACGCCGGACGAGATCCGCGGCCTCGCCGAGCGTATGGCACCCGCGGCGGCGGGGCTCGGGCTCGAGATGGCGCTCATCGACGCCCGGATCCCCGACCCCACGACTGGCACGCCGCGGCGCACCCTGCTCCGCTTCTTCGCGGACGATCGCGGCGGGGTATCGGTCCGCTGGGACGAGCCCACGGACCGGCCGCTCGAGCCGATGGCGGAGTACCAGCAGCGCGTCGTGCAGCTCCGTCGGCGCGGCCTCATCCACCCGTTCCAGATCGTGAAGATGCTCGCGCCCCCGCGCAGCGCCCAGACCGGGGTGCCGCCCGGCGAGTTCGTCGAGCACGACCTCGACGAGGGGAGCGCGCTCGTCCCGGTGCAGCGCCCGCCCGGCAGGAACACGGCGAACGTCGTCGTGGGCACCGTGCGGAATTTCACCGATCGTCATCCAGAGGGCATGCTCCGCGTCGTCTTGCTCGGCGATCCGAGCCGGGCGATGGGCTCGCTCTCCGAGCCCGAGTGCCGGCGCATAGAGGCCGCGATCGCGCTCGCCGCGCGGCTCGGGGTCCCGCTCGAGTGGTTCGCGGTCTCGGCCGGCGCGAAGATCTCGATGGAGAGCGGCACCGAGAACATGGACTGGATCTCCCGGGTGCTGCGCCGGATCGTCGAGTTCACCCAGCGCGGCGGAGAGCTCAACGTGGTGGTGGTGGGCATCAACGTCGGCGCCCAGCCGTACTGGAACGCCGAGGCGACGATGCTCATGCACACCCGCGGCATCCTCGTGATGACGCCTGGCTCGGCGCTGGTGCTCACCGGGAAGGAGGCCCTCGAGTACTCCGGCAGCGTGTCCGCCGAGGACAACCTGGGCATCGGCGGGTACGACCGGATCATGGGGCCGAACGGCCAGGCGCAGTATCGCGCCGCGAGCGTCGCCGAGGCGATCGACGTGCTCATGCGCCACTACGCGCACACGTACGTGGTCCCGGGCGAGCGGTTCCCTCGCCGCGCCCGGACCTCGGATCCCGTCGACCGCGACGTGCGCTCGTCGCCGCACGGGCCCGAGGGCGGCGCCGGGTTCGAGACGGTCGGCGACGTGTTCAGCCTGGAGAAGAACCCGGACCGCAAGAAGCCGTTCGACATCCGGCACGTGATGGCAGCGTGCGTGGACCAGGATCACGCGCCGCTCGAGCGCTGGCGCGACCTGCGGGGCGGCGACACCGCCGTCGTGTGGGATGCCCACCTGGGCGGCTTCCCGGTCTGCCTCCTCGGCATCGAGTCGCGCCCGCTCCCGCGGCTCGAGTTCGTACCCGCCGACGGCCCGGAGCTCTGGTCGGCCGGGACCCTCTTCCCGCAGTCCTCGAAGAAGCTCGCGCGGGCGCTCACGTCCGCGAGCGGCAACCGGCCGGTGGTCGTGCTCGCGAACCTGTCCGGCTTCGACGGCTCGCCCGAGTCGATGCGCCGGCTCCAGCTCGAGTACGGCGCCGAGATCGGCCGGGCGGTCGTGAGCTTCCAGGGGCCCCTCGTCTTCTGCGTCATCTCGCGGTACCACGGCGGCGCGTTCGTGGTTTTCTCGAAGGCGCTCCGCGAGGACATGGAGGTAGTCGCCGTCCAGGGGGCGCGCGCATCGGTGATCGGCGGCGCTCCGGCCGCGGCGGTGGTGTTCGCGCGCGAGGTCGAGACGCGCGCGCGCAAGGACCCGCGCGTCGTCGAGGCGGAGAAGGCGGTCGCGACGGGCGGCGCCTCCCGGCTCCGGCTCGCGGAGATCATGAGCCTCGTTCGCGCCGAGAAGGTGGGCGAGGTGGCAGAGGAGTTCGACGCGATCCACACCGTCGAGCGTGCGCTCCGCGTCGGCTCGCTCGATCGCATCATCGCGCCCGAGGAGCTCCGCCCTTACCTCGTGGACGCGGTCGCGCGCGGGATTGCCCGCGCCTCGCGGCCCTGACGCTCTGTCGAGCACGAGCGCCTCGGGCGCACGGAAGCGAACGGGACATCCGAACACGCGGCGGTGCTCCGACGGGAGCAACCGGTTGAGTGCAGCTCATCGCCTCAGCGCGGCATCTCGAGCCTGAGCTGCCCCGCGCGCGGGTCGAGCCCACCCAGCACGGCCGCGCCGTGCCGGCCCGCGCGCACACACGCCTCCGCGAGCGGAACGCCCGCGGCGACGAAGAACGTGAGCGCCCCGGCGAAGCTGTCGCCGGCCCCGTACGCACCGCCGCCCCCGGGAGGCGAGGGCGGCGCCTCGAACGTGAAGGTCCCCTCCTCCGTCTCGATGCGCCCGCCGCGCGCGCCGTCCGTGAGCACGAGCCCAACGGGCGCCACGGTGTAGTCCGCGCGCGCGCTGGCCTCGCGCGGATCCTGGAGGCTGCCGACAACCACGTCGGCCAGGACCCCCGCGGCGGAGAGCGCCGCCTGACGCCGCGCGGTCACGACGAGGATGCGGGCCGCCCGGGCGGCGCGCAGCGCTGCAGGGTCCTGAGCGGTGAAGTACGCCGCGTCGAAGCCGGCCAGCGCCACCCAGGGCAGCGGGGC
>Ga0105104_10003819_pt1 | contig 10577 bp, 9 predicted proteins | sample PPLLaktember2015_3_FD_87034 | JGI IMG/M metagenome (GOLD analysis project Ga0105104, IMG submission 87034) | Freshwater sediment microbial communities from Prairie Pothole Lake near Jamestown, North Dakota, USA - PPLs Lake P7 Core (6) Depth... | ecosystem: Environmental > Aquatic > Freshwater >... | reverse complement strand
TCCTTGCAAACTTCTGACCTTCTGTATAAAATTTATCATAGAAATTTTTAGTAATTTCTTGCAAGTGTTCAAGACTACCAGCCAGATCAATCAGACTTTCTGATAGTTCAACAATATTACGTGGGCTCATCTTTGTAACTAACATCCCTGTCATTTTCAAAAGTTCAGTGACTTCACCTTTATCAATAACCAACCGTTGTATAGTTTCATACATGCCTTCACCAATTTTTTGGAAGACACCCATCGCACTACCAAATAAGGCTTCAGCCGCTTCATCAGCCATTGCGTTAAAGTATGCAGTTATTTTTTTAGCGGCGGCTTCTTCATCCAATCCTTGTAAATCAATTCTCCCGGCAGGGAAAACATAATTCAATGCCGCATTTACATCTGAGCCAAGCCCCTTAGCCGCATCAATCAACGTATTACCGATTCCTTTCATAACCATGCTGACTTGTCTGATTGCCTGCCTTGCAAGAGGTTGTGTATTCTCTTCAGTCCATTTTTTACTACCAATTAATCCAAATAAAGCACCTTTTTTATCAAACTCAACTAACTGATAATTATAAGCCTTGACTGCATTGCCAGCTTGAAGTGCAGAAATACTCATTGCACTCAGAGCAACACCCAAACCTTTCACATTTACAGAAGTTTTTCCACCAACCAGCCCTCCAAGCAAATCTTTAAAAATACCGCCAAGCATCGGGCCAATCATCATTCCCATCATACCGCCAACTAAAGCTCCAATGGGGCCTCCCATCATAAAACCGCCTAATGCTCCTGCCCCCGCATTGAGCATGGGATTACCCCCTAAAGAAGCGATATCACCAATTGTATCAGTAACCTTTCTGAGTGTACTTGTCTTTATTCCTGAAAACATATCAAAGCCTTTGCCTTGAGTTATGTTTGTTCTCATAATCGAAGCTGCAAAACCTGCCAGATTTTTATTCATATCTCTCAATTCATCATGCATACCTCTCAATTCTGTATATTCAATCAAATATATGTCATTTAATAATTTATTAGAATTCTGTATTGATTCACTTTGAGTACCAGCATTTGCACCAAGCACTGTGCTTTTTGGTAATACCGGAGCGGTATTTGCAGTTGCACTACCACCACCTCCACTAACACTTTTACCAATGCCTGCTAGTAATGCCGCCATTATTGCAGTCATAGCTGCAACTTTTACAAATCCCATAATAGGGTCTTGACCTTGTGCAGCGATTGAATTTGTAGCATTATAAACCGCTCTTCGTCCTAATGAATCTTCTACCCAAACGGAATGTATTTGTTCTGTCTGCCATAAAGTTTGTATTCCAGCTAATTCCATAACCAACTTTTTAACTGTCATTGCCATTTCAATAGCGGCAAGAGTCATTTCCAATGTATGTAGTGCTTTGTATCCCGCACTACCTTCATCAAAATAATCTTTCATTGCAGTTGTAACTTTGCGCCATGAGCCGATTTGGGCTTGAACCATTTCTTCTCTTTTATCATCAATAGCATTATACATTGCCATTGCCTTGGCAGGGTCGTTTGGTGCAATAGCATTGGCTTTTTGTTCTTCTATTGCCAGATCACTCCGAACCTTACGCTGCCTTTCAAGAACCTTATTTACATTTTCAAGCGAAGAAACAACCTTATTAATTCCATCTGCCATTTTGTCACCAAATGAAATTTCACTAAGACCCACATCCATATCTCTTATAGATTGTGTAACTGAATTTATGGAATCTTTCATTTTTACATTTGCTTCAATGACTTTTAGAGAAATTAATTCATTAAAAGCGGCAGGGTTTTTCTTTGCCCACTCTGTATTAGACATTGCTTGCGCCCACAGGTGAATAGATTCTATTCTTTTCTGGTAAAGAATCCGGTCAAAACCTAAAGTTTGCTCAAGTATATTAATTTCTCCCTGTAATCTGTCTTGTTGCAATCTTAACACCAAGGCGGTAAAGGCTTTCTGAATTGCCCCTCTATCTTGTGTTACTTGAAAATCTTTTTTAAGTTTATCTCTTATTCTTGCAACTTCTTTTTCATATGCTTCCTGAGAAAGGGCATCTGCGGTTTTTGCCAATTCTGCATCTATATCTAATTTTTTTTCTTTGAATGCCTCTGTATCTAAATATAATCGTTTATTATTATCATAAACAGAATTAGAATAATCTTGTTGTGCTTTAAGAGCATCACCCCAATATTTAGCTTCATCAAATTTACCAGCCGCTATATCTTCTTGTTTCATGCGTTCTAAATGAGCAATTCGTTGATCAAACCATTTTTTCTCTTCTACCATCCTATCCTGATAACCTTTTTGAATAATTGCCAACTCCGAAACACCAGCCAACTCCATTATTTTTGCTTCATCTTCAATATACTGTGATCTCATTTCATGGTTGAACGTAATAATACTAAAGAGATTTTCCTCCCATTGTTTAGCTTGATTATAATTTGCTTCTCTAGCGGCTTGTTCACCTTCACGCATCCTTTTCTGTTCTGCAACCCATGCATTATATCTAACGGCCCCGATTTCTGCTTCAAGTGCTTCGGCATTCCATCCACGTCCAGCTTCTCTTTCACGTTTTGCGGCTTCCGTCAAACTTTTTACACGCTCTTCGGTCATACGCCGTATTTCTGCAATTTCCAAATTAGTACGTTTAGCTATAACTGTTACATCGTTCGCACCAGCACGTTTCATAGCATTAATTTCTTCATCAATATTAGACATAACTAAATCGTGGTATGAAGTTTGTTTATCGTCTTTTGCTTTAGCGATTTTTTCTCCAATTTGAAAACTCAATTCAAGAGCATCATTTTCTAATTTATTACGAAGTGTTTGTTTTTTATTGAATGCATCAGCTAAAATATTTTCTTTTTCCAATTTGAAAAGTCTTTCCATTTCTGGTGTAATTGTGCTTCCTTCTCTTTCTTCTTCTGCCTTTTTGATATCGTATTGTTCTCTCAAACGCTTTAATTGTATTGCTGTAAATTTATCAACCTCTTTAATCTTATCATCCGTTGACTTTTTTAACCAGCCTGTACTGTCATCATAATTTTTTCGTTCTAATTTAGAACTTTGTTCTATATTTTCAAGTCTACGCTCATGTAGAATTTTATCCATTTGCGTTTTTAATTTAAGTATATCCATTTCAGAATGGACAACTTTCAAACCAGCTATACGTGCTAATTCTTCTTCTTCCTTAAGATCAAGTTTTTTCTGCTTCATAAGTTCGGTCAGCTTGTCAGCAGCTTTTTGTCTTTCGACCAACTCCTTTTTGCCAGCCTCTATTTCTTTTTCTGTCAGGCTTATTCTATCTCGAACTTCTTGTTTTTGTTCTTCAAACTCTCTTGGGCTTTGACCAAGCATCCCCCCACTTACCATACTCTTAAATGTTTCCCAAAGGTCTGCCTTTTTCTTTTCTAATTCAGCAAGTTTTTGTTGATCTTCTAATAATCTTTTTTCGGTATCTTCTTGAACTTTTTTGGCATTTTCAAGCGGAGAATTTTTTACAACATCAACATAGGCTTCTAATTCTTCTTGCATTTTTTTGCCAACATTTTTCTTATTACCCAAATAAGAAAGTAAGGCAATTATAACAGACAAAGCTATACCAACCATTCCAAGTCTGGTTGCAAGCAGCGCCAATACAGAATTCATATTCATAGCAGCGGCAAATGTTTTAGCTGCCATTGCCGCTTGTATAAACCTTACTGCAATTGTCCCAAGTTTTAAAGCCAGTACGGTAGTTAATATTCCAGCTAATGCTATTGCTACAGCCTTCAAGCTCTCTAAATGATCTTTCATCCAAAGCATAGCTTTTACAACATATGCAAAAGCCTCCCAAGCGGCTTTTGCAAAATCACCTAAAGCTCTAGCAATAACCATAACTTTAACTTGCATTTCAGAAGATGTTAAATATTCGGCAAGTTTTTCGAGACGTTCATTGAATCCCTTAATAAGGGTATATGTGGCAGGCCCAAACGCTTTACCAATTGCTTCCTTTACATTGTCAATATAACGTGCTGTAGAAGTCATTTGCTTTCCAGCCGTTTTCATTGCTTCTGTATATATACCTTCTAAATCCTTTTTACCAACTTTCAAAACAGCATTAAAACGAGCTTGAGCCTTTTCATTTGCTGATAAATTTCTTTCAACACCATACATTTCTTTCGAAAAATCTTTATAGGATTTTTCAAAATCAACCATGATACCCATAGTTCGTAAAATAAGAGGATTGCCAGTTTGAATACCGTGAATCAAACGAGCGAATGCTTCAGATGAATTAGTCAAACCAACAACTGCTGCATCCTGAGCAACACGGGCCATTTCAGTTGCTTTATTAAGATCGAGATGAGCCTCTGTCATAAGCATAAGATTCTGCATAGATTCTTTTGCAGTAATACCCATCGCTTTAACGCCTGTTGAAAATTTGTCCATTTCAACATTTGTATATCCTGCATTTGTGCCCATTCTATACATAGCCATTTGCAAAGATTCTAACTGAGCATTTAAGACGGCACTTTCCTTCACGAAGTTAACAATACCTGCCACTCCAAAACCAATACCAGTTAATGCACCTAATTTTAGAAATAAATTCCGCATACGGTTGTATACGGCTGAGGCTTGTCTTTCCAAATCACCGAAAGCTCGGCCCGCCTTGTCTGTTGCAGAACGGGTCGAGCCCTCAAGTGTTTTTAAAGCACTAACAAATTGTGTTTCGCTTAATTTAATTTCAACTAAAACTGTACCGTCAGCCATTTTTATTTACCTTCTTGATTTCGGCCTAATACTGCTTTTCCCTTGCTCATCCTTTGCTTTTTCGAAAACTTCTTCCAAATGGAAATTGAATAGGTGCATCACTCGCCAGAAACAGTCTTTAGGATTTGCAACTTCGTACAGTTTCATTATTTCCAAGACCACCTTGATATCGGGGGCCACTGGCTGTCCGTCCATCCCTGCTCGAATTACTTGCGATCTGCATGTCAAAAAGACTTTAACAGCATCTTCGTTGTTGGTTTTCACCTCAACAATGCAATCCTTACAGGGAGGGTCAGAACGTTTATCCTTGTAAATGTCTTTGCAGACTACGCAATCTGGCTTTGTATCAAGCCAAACCACGTAGTCTATTAGTTTTTTTCCTCATCCTCTTTGGTTTTTTCTTGGGTTTCTGTTAATTCTTGAATTTTGTCTAAGACAAATTTCGAAAAATCTAACGATTTCCCCATCAAAAGATTTTTTGTGTCGATATTACAGGGAATTGTTTTTCCATCAACATCGAAAAATCCTTCCCAATCAACTATACAAAAATCCCAAAGAAGCCTTGATTGGAGATCATCATCAACGACTTCATATTCATGTCGTTGATTGTTTTTGAACTCCACTTTCTTTTTTGTCGTCTGCTTACGGATAACTTTATAGTCATCACCAGCACACACCCGCAGGGTTATTTTAGCCCCGCCTTCCTCATACTCAAACTCCACACCGGGATTGAGATCATCCAAATTGAAAGTTGCCATAATAAATTTTCCTTTCCTCTGGTTACACCAGAATCCACGGACCAGTTGAACGACCTGCAAAGTCGATTGAACCGATACCCGCATTCGTCAGCGTAATTTTCATTGAAGTCACATACATACCCGCACCAGCAACACCAGACGAAGAAGTGACGTTGGTGTTTGGAGCCCAATAAGAAGTGTTATCAATGTACAGACGAATATTATTAATCATGCTCGCGTTAAGCAGAGCAGATTCCAAAATTTTCTGACCAGTTGTATCATCCGGGTCATAATGTCCACGGAATGACAAAGTACCATAGTCAGAAAGACCAAGCATATACTGCTTGAACGAATCTCCGAAGGCTGTGGTTTCAATAGTATCTGTAGTAATACCATCCAGTGACCATTCAGCCATCTTGGAAACCAAATTGGTCCCAAGTTTAACCGCACCGTATCTTCCTGCTTTAAGTGCCATTTTACATTACCTCCACCTAAAGTTATTCTAAATCTCTTTTGTCTTGCTGTTTTTTCAGCGTTTTATACAAGAGCCACGTTTTTTCTGTCACTTCCATTGTAGCCAAATGGCCGGACGGAACAGACGTATCAACATAAATCCTGTATCCCATCTTTCTCAAGTCATGACAAAACCCAATATCTTCGCCAACCTCACCCATAATATCTGCGTCAGGGTTTGGTCTGAATCTAAACCAAGGTTTTGGCAACCGCTTGAAAACACTCATCTCAAACATAATGCATCCAGTGCCTGTCGCATCAACCTCAATGAGGTCACCCGATTTCCAATCCATTATGCTCTGGTAGCTGTTAAGCTCACCTCTGTACATAAGCGGGTCGAAAGGAGGATATCTGCGATAACACAATGCCCCAACAACCGGAAGCCTATGTGAGAGAAGTTTTGTTATCGTTTGCGGGTGGTATGTCATATCTGTATCCATCATAACCAAATGTGAACACCCCGCATACATTGCTCTTTCAACGATATCATTTCGCATAACATCAATGCCACCAGACCTTGCTGGTAACAAATGAAAATCTGGCCTGTCCATCTGTGCAAAAGTCATAAAAAATGAAGCTGGCACAAGCTGAAAATTACATGGAATGCCAATGCCCAATGAAAAGTTGCTTATTTCTGGTAACATTTTAATCTATCCCTTCATGTCCATGATATTCAAGATAATCACAATCAAAGATATAACCGTCAATCTTGTTTACTTTGCATTCATGCTTTTTCAGCACATATGGTAAACTGATTTGATCTTGTATGCTATATCTTGCACAGTGATAAAACCAATCCCGCATAGTTGTTTGCATTTTTGGTGTGTTCCGCATTATGATAATTGAAGATGAATATAATTCATTGTCTTCAAAATCCGGGTCAGCCAAATATGCTTCAACCTGTTCATCCATTGGTTCGTGCATATAGCGGGCGATTATATGTTTATGCCCACCTTCCATAAGTTGCTTTACAAATTCAGCCTCTTGCTGTATTGTCTCGTTGTCCGAGTGTTTAAAAAGAACAATATCACTGCCACCCATAAGGTGTGACAGAAGCCAATAAATGGAATCCGGTTTCTTCAAGGTGATGTTTGCATCAACCCATATATAAAAATCGTACCCCGGCTTAATTTCAAAACCTAACATCTTCGGTATTTTAGTCTGCATCCGAGGAGTCAAAGCATTTGTCCGAAGAATCATATTTTCCCTTGTAAAGTGGTACGCATCAACCGCTACCCCATCAATACCAATTTGTTTGGTATGACGATTATGCAAATCAATATCCACTGTCTTTCCCAAATTTGCAGAGAGCAAAGCCACCCTTGCTGGTTTCTTTGTGTGGACTATATGCTCAATTAATTCAAAACCACCAAGAGCCTTGTCACACATATCTTTATATTTCTTATCAGGCCATTTTCGCCTCATAATCTTTTCATTTTTTTTCAAGAGGTCAGTATAATCAACCTGTTCCTGTTTAAAGGAAACACTTCCAAAGTGGTGAAGAAAAACATCTCTTGCAATTCCTACCTTATATCCAGCTTCTATTGCCCTCATACAGAAATCGTCATCTTCAAAATTCCCTATTCCAAATTCTTCATCGAAGCCGCCGATAGTATCAAATACTTCCCGCTTTAAAAGCATACAGAAACCAACAATTCGATAAAATGGAACACAAATGTTCTCGTTTTTCCTATGACAATTTTCAGCCGCCTGATACAGTTCGTCCTCTCCATGATAAACATCATCAAGTATAACTTGTTGTGGACCGGATACTGAATTTGCTGTTGGCCCTACAATATCGAAACCCCTGTCAAGGTGACGTTTCAAATATGTAAGCCAATTAGGGGTCATAATAAGGTCATTGTTTATAAAACAAATATAATCACCCTCTGCTATTGCCAATCCCTGATTTGCCGCCTTCGGGAATCCAAGGTTTTCTTTATTTTCAATGAGCTTATGTGCGTGAAAGCCTTCTGGAAGCCCCGGAGGGTCAGAGGCATTGTCAACAACAATTAGTTCGTAGTTTTCATGGGTATTTAGTATCAACGATTTGAGACATGCCGCTGTATACTCATGAGCATTACGGACTACCATGATAATCGAAACCATCAGGTTTCTCCTTTCTGTTACTGAATGTAACACCTGTAATCGACTGATCTGCACCAAACACCATTCTCATCTTTAAGTAATCGAGATGTTTCTCGCTTCATCCAAAGAAGAGTTTTACCAGTGATAGTTAAAACACAGTCGTCAAATAAATTTTTTAAATGAGCAAAATAACTTTCGATATTGATTGCTGATGGTTCAGTATCGAAAATTGTAAATTGAATCAGTACCATATCCAATTCGCCACCGCTATTACCTCCCATATAAAACTGAGGAACATCAGCGATAACACTATAAGCACAATAAGGGAAAATAGCGGCTTGGATAACACGTTCCAAATAAAATCTTCCACCAATGTCGTTATAAAAATCATTGTGTGGAGTTCCAATAACTTTTGTTTTAATAGCATCGAATAAATCCTTCATATACCTGATACCAATGTTGGTGCTGTATTATCTTCCGTAGTTACACTTTTAATTGGAATCCATCTTAATATAGAATTAATAGTTGCACGGAATAATTCAAATGTCGGTCTAATAAAAGGACGTGCCGACATTTTGCTTGTACCAAATTCCAAATAAGGTGCGTATTCAACGTTTGTACCAACTGTTACAGTGAATGGGTCATTTACACTGCATCCAACACCATCATCAGGGCGAGCATTGCCATCAACCGCTCCGCGTTTCATACCAGAATCTGACCAATTCACTGATATTGACCCTCTGAGCCTTCCTAATCTAACTGCTGGATATGCTCCCGGCGCAGATGACACGTGTTGCCCATAAACTCTTCCAGAACCTGCTACCATTCTTATTTTACATTCCCTTGCCATTTCGAAACCAACAGCAATAAGTTGTTTTTTTACGGTTCCGGCTTTTCTCTTGCCAACATTTTCCCAATCTATCATTATTTTAGTTGTCGCCATTTATGTTCTCCGATTAAGCAAAATCTCTAAATGGTGGTTTGCAACTGCAACATTATCTACAAAGAGAATGTCGTAAATTTGACCGGATGAATCAACTAATATATCCTTTTCTGTTGGCAGTATAGTTGGAATATCACAAATAAAAACATGATTAACTAATACAATGTCTTTTCTATTTTGCACAACTTCTTGACCCCATTCAGCATAAAAAACACCTGTTATCGTTTCTATACTTACCCAAGTTTCTGTATAACTTCCCATACTATCCATAGTAGAAGTTGATCTTTTTAGAGTTAATGTAGTTTGAGGGCCAAGCACCATTATAAATTTACCCTTCTGTACTTCATTAAAATTTCTGTTACGCCCGTAGGGAACTCGTAATCGGGGGAGATATCAAATGTTACACTCACACGACCTGTCATATAAGAACGAATGCCAGCCGTATCTTCATCTGTTTTCTTTATCAAAATTTTACACATTGTTTTAATAGCAAATTTCAAATCTTCCGGCATAGTTGTTGATGTATACCCTGCGGTATAATAAACAAATATATTTCTTGTTCCAAATGGAAAATAAATACCATTAAAATTCTCAAACCCAAAACCAAACAAAGTGATTATACCTCTTTCTTCATCCACATCAAAATCACTTTCCGCTTCATAAGGTATACTTAAATATGCCCATGTAGAATTTAAACAATAAAGCCCCATTGCCGGAATAAGTTCCGTAGATTGATAATTTGCGAATGTTGGACTTACCAACGCCGCTTCCCATCCTGATATAGCATTAATAGCATTAACTACAGTCTGTAAAGTCGTATATGTTGCAAACGTTACACTACTATTAGATAAACCATCTTTAGAAAGAACAATCCCCGTTGAATTAACAGATACGGTAGCATGTGTAGTCGTTCCTGTATTACGCACCATCATGGCATCTTCCTTACTCAATGCCAATCTATTTATAGATGTGATAGGGTAGTTCTTTAAGATTAACTTGCTAGAACCACTCCCATCACATCTTTCTTTATATACTGTACTTTCAAAAGTTCTGCCGCAATAGTTCTGTACCCATTTCTCAACAGCATCCCGAACAGTAGCATAATAGCTATACTCTTCGGCACTATCATCTTTTCCCAAGAAATCGTACAGTTCATAATCCGACACAATACTCATAGCTTCCTCCCATTATCCCGAAGGTGATAAACTCGGTGAAACACTTGGAGATGCCGAAGGAGACTTACTTGCAGATGGACTGAGTGATGGTGAATTACTTGGAGATTTCGAAGGAGATTTACTTGGTGATACTGAAGATGATAATGATGGTGAATTACTTGGAGATTCTGAAGCCGATGGTGATAATGATGGTGAATTACTTGGAGATACCGATGGTGAATTACTTGGAGATTTACTTGAAGAAGCTGATGGTGAATTACTTGGAGATTCTGAAGCCGATGGTGATAATGATGGTGAATTACTTGGAGATTCTGAAGCCGATGGTGATAATGATGGTGAATTACTTGGAGATACCGATGGTGAAT
>Ga0105104_10003818_pt1 | contig 10579 bp, 4 predicted proteins | sample PPLLaktember2015_3_FD_87034 | JGI IMG/M metagenome (GOLD analysis project Ga0105104, IMG submission 87034) | Freshwater sediment microbial communities from Prairie Pothole Lake near Jamestown, North Dakota, USA - PPLs Lake P7 Core (6) Depth... | ecosystem: Environmental > Aquatic > Freshwater >... | reverse complement strand
TAAATGCCATATTCTGGTACGGAAGCTGGGACCCCATTTATGGAACAAACGGCATTGTCTCCCATCCCAGGGAGTTTATGTCAAATGAAGATGCTCAAACTGGCAATTGGAGTATGAATATAATCCCCGAATCCTGGGTTTGGGTTTCATATCCCATAAGAGGTCATGAAGAAAAAAAATTCAAGGCCAGCTTCTGGTACAAAGGATACCTGACAGGCTACTGGAATTTCGTTTACCGTGATGTTGGCCTCACAGAGCAGGACATACCGCCCTCCCTTGTGCAATATGTCGGTGCAGACACCTGCTACCATGAGTTTGGCGGCCAGGACGCTCTTAAATTCGATTTCGGAGGAGAGGATGGCCTTACCGAAGACTGGACCTACTTTGAATTTGTATGGGATTTTCCCGGTACCTTGCCCGGATGGGGAAATACATCCATGTGGTACGGAACTAATGACCCTGCATTGGTAGATAATCTTTATTACGGTGAATGGTATGATGGCCAGTATACTGGTGAAGAACCCTTTGGATTTGTCAACGGGGATTTTGAAAAAACAGAGCTGAACGGTGAATGGTTGTATAATCTTGCTCCATGGGACGCTTTTGTTCCCGGTGACTTTTTATCAACCATCGAGAATCATACGGAAGAAGGAATTCAGGGTTTGGGCCTGATGGACTATAAAATGGTCTCAATCGACACATTGGATGAGGCTATGCCTTATGATTCGATTCAAATCGACACCTCAGCCCAGGATCGCAATCTAACCTACTATCTTCCTACTTTGAATGCTGAAGGGGAAGATATGGAGCTGAGCTTCTGGTATAAGGGAAATGCTGTAACTGCTGATTTGAGGTTTTACAGTAGTTATGGCGTAACACCTGATGAATTTCCTTTGCCTGAAGGCGCTTCGCTTGTTGCAGATTCTGTTAATCCCGTGTACGAAACTGTTACATTTCTGAAATTTGATGATGAATCTGAAATCCCGGTTAAAGTTTTGGGAAACCAGAATTTTGATGATCCCAATAATCTGAAAATGCCTGGAAGCTCCTGGTTATGGTCGTGTATGGGATATTATACCTGGGATGAATGGACCACAGGCGTAACTGACACTGTCCAGCACTCAGGTACAAGCTCATTCTGGCTTCCGGCTGATGTTTGCTGGTCCGGAGCTGCCGGAACCATTGACGGGGTTGTGGATGATACTACCTACCTCATCAGATTCTGGTATAAGGGGGAATCAGAGTTTAACCTTTATCTGGGCGAAAACCTGAAGTATGACCTAATGAACGATCCTGACGGTGTTGTACCCGAAGAAGCAACAGCGGACAGCGCAGCGATCCACTGGATGCTTGATGCTGAAGACTGGACACAGTTCACGTATATCTACAGGCAGGGGTCATGGCTGGCAGATTCAGGAATAACTGAAGCGGTAAATCTGGAATATGATTTCACCGGAATTCTGGATACTACTGACCAGGTAGGTTTCATAGATGATATCTTTATAGGAATGATCGGTGACTTCGGAAAACCGGATGACACTCCGTTTACACTCAGAATTGACACAATCGGTGTTACATTCCCTCCAATAGCTGCCAGGTGGGAGCTGCCCGCCGTGGAAGAATGGACAGAAATGACAATTAACTGGACCAATCCTTCCACTGATATCGGAGGTAACCTTACCATGTTTATTGATAATGGTCTGGTCGAAGCACCTGATTTTATTACTCCGGATAAGCCCGACTTTGATCCGGATAATGCAGGTTGGACATTCTTCGATGATTTCGTATACCAGATCGCCGAAGCCTCAAACATCAAGCCCGTGATAAGGAAGGATCTGCAGGTTTACCCCAATCCTGCTGTCGACATTATGTACCTGAGCACCCAGGAACCCCTGTCAAGAATTGATATCTTTAATTCTATGGGACAATTGGTTAAGACAATCAAAACCCCGGAAAGGAAGTTTAATGTATCTGACCTTAACTCAGGCATATATATGCTGAATGTTACCGATCAGAAGGGTAATGTCTATCAGTCCAAATTCATTAAGAAGTAAATTTTCTGATGATCTGATTAATAAAAAGAGGCTGTCTCAAAAGCGAGACAGCCTTTTTTTATTTCGGAGTCTTTTCGGTCCTTTTCGTGTAAATCTTTATAAAACAACTTTTCTGGTCACTTGCTGTCCGTTCGTAAATACATTTACTATGTAAATACCACGGTTCAGATGGCCGACATTAAGGGTAACCTCTGAGGAGTTAGGCCTGGCTTCCATTACCCTTTTTCCCGATATGTCGAATATTACAGTTGATTCAATGGCTTTATCGTTTGAGATCCTTATCACATCAGGTGTGGAAAATACCTTGAATGCGCTGTTTCCCAAATCTTTAACAGCTGTGGCCGTTGATGTAACACTTACATTATCATAATATAAATATGTCTCTGATTCACCATATGTGAAATTCCTCGAATCAAATATCTCTATCTCAATTACAAGGTTCTCACCTGCATGTTCATTGTCTCCCTGCAACAGATATTCACCTGTTTTGGTAACCCATGTAAACCAATCAGCCTGTATACACGAAACTGTGAAAGTAAGTGAATCAATGGGAACCCGCGCTGCAGTATCGGTACCGGGGAAGGCACTAAAAATTACATAAACATCCGTTATGTAATCACCTCCCCAATACGAGTACATACATGTGGCTTCAAAGGAGACTGCATACCGCGTAGCGATTGACGGTACAGTTCCGACTACCTGGTAAATGCTTCCGGTGCCATCCCAATGCCAGCCTACGCCATTCCCTTCAACAAAATCACGCCCGCTATTTGCTTCCACATCATCTGTTTTCCAGATATCGATGGAATCAACGCTGTTATATTTTCTTCCATCATCAGGGAGTTCGAAATCCCCGTTCTGGATCAGCTCCTGACCGAAGCCCATAGTGCCTATGATCCAGGCACCAAAAATCAAAAGTAGATGTTTTTTCATAATAAATTGTTTTAGTTAAAAAATAGTAAAATAGCTGTTAATTCATATTAATCTTTACAGGTTTATGCTAATACCCGATAATATACAGTACTTTGATTTCCCGGCCTTTCAGGGGTATTGTTTTTTCTTTTACAAATTCAATTAGCGAATTCCAGTTCGGATCGGATGGTTCATACCACAAATTTTTATCAAATACGCCATCATGGTTAATGAATCCTTCGGGATGCTTTAATTTACCAACATAATAATTACCATTATAGAAGTTCCGGGTTGAAGAACTTGTTTTTACTGCCCGGGTTTCTTCTTCCGCAAATATATAGTTGTTTCTGAAAGCTGTACTGTCAGGATATCCCGACCAGTTACTCAGGTTAACAATGGTCCGGTCAATCTCAGGTTTTTCTTTTTTAAGAACGCAAAACAGGTTCTTTTCAATTATGGTATTTAGGGTTGGCCCGCCAATGCTGATCACTGGTGAAAAATACTCTCCATAAGCTGCTCCTATATAATTCCTCAGCCCATCGTTAATGCTTATGTTATACCGGATGCGGGTGCCACGGTTCCCAATGCTCCAATCTAATGGCCATCCGCCGGAATTGCAGATCAGCAGGAATCCGCCATCATTATTGTAACTTAAATTGAACTGAAAAAGAGAATTATTGGAATTCCAGTCGGAATCATAGGCAAATCCATCCACCTTTGATTTGTGGTCACTCACTACGTTAAACTGAACCACTGCATTGTCGCAGCTCCAGGGCCAGATACCATCGCAGGGTTCAGTTGCCGGCAGAGTCGGAGGACAATTCTTCATCACGTTATATTCAACAAGGGGTTTCTCGCATGCTACCGGTACGATACCATCGCCAGGAACCCCATCCAGAACATTATGCCTGAACACGACATTGACGCTTGGATTCCATTTGCTACGGATCCAGTTTCCCCACATCATAATGCCATTGCGCTGACAATCTTTAATATAACAATTTTGAACCACCAATCCGTCAAACCTTGAGGACTGAGAAAGGGTATCGGAATTTTCAAAATTACGCATCAGGATGGCATTGCCACCTCCCAGGTGTTCACGTACCAGGATCCCGTAAACATCATGAATGAACAGGTTATCAATTGTTATGTCCTTTGCAGTGCCATAATCTTTCAATTCAACCAAAACTCCGTTCATGCCATCAATCGGTGTTTCGCCTTTATTGGAAATTTCCAGATCGCGAATAACCAGGTATTCCGAATTAAACACATGAATCCCGTCGTTGTATCTTCCGTTGGCCCTGATGAATGGTTTAGCTTCACCACCAAATTTACCCACCACGATGGGCCTGCCTGAATCCCCCTTGCATGAAATGTACAATTGCTCAGAGAAAACAGCTCCCGATTTTAATAATATACTGTCCCCTGGTTTTAAATTTATTTTACGGATCATCGAAAGACTTTTAAAGGAGCTTTCAGGTGCAAGGCCGGTATTAATGCTGTCGTTGCCGGAGACCGGATCGAAATAATAGTTAAGCGACGACTTTCCCTTGGCGCAGGAATTCAGCATGATGCCGGGCAAAAGAAGGGTCAGATATACAATGTATAACAACCTGTTTGGATTAAAATAATATTTTAGATTGAGATTAATCATACTTTCTGTGCAACCATGGTAGTTAATAACCCGGATTTTGGATCAGTGCTGTGTTCTTTTGCATTTCCTCGTATTTTATTGGAACAAGGTAATTGCGGTTATCCCAGTGTCGTTGTTCGAACACCACTTCGTGGTACCCGGATTCATCATATTCAACGCCATAGGCTTCTGCGTAAGCTTCAGGTGCAATCATCCACCTTCTCACATCAAAATATCGCTGGGTTTCCAGGGCAAGCTCCACCCGGCGTTCATTGCGATACCGGTTCAACAGTTCCTGTCCTGATTCTCCCACTGGTATATCAGGCATTCCGGCCCGTTGTCGTATCTGGTTCAGTGCTTGTTTTGCGCCTCCCTCATCACCCAATCCCAGACATGCCTCCGCATAATTCAGCAGCACTTCCGCATAACGGATTTGAACATAAGGCTGGGGTTGGGGTGTTCCGTAATAATAATCATTTTCAGTCGGTGAGATGAATTTTTTAAGGTAATACCCGGTTGTGGTTCCTTTGTTATAATCAACTCCGGTTCCGGTGGTGATATCGATTGTGTCCGGTGTCAGCTCTCCGTTAAGATTCAAATACCATGGAGATCCATGGTGCAGAATCGTAGCATTGAAACGGGGATCCCGGTTTGTGAAGGGATCTGCAATCTGTACCGCGAAATTAAATTTGGTGCCGTCTATGTTTTCAAATGCATTGGCAAGGTTTCCGGTAATCTGGTTCAGTCCCCAGCCTCCGTACGTGGGGGCTCCCGAAACCCATGCGATCCAGTCCATTGCCCAATAAGTATTTACTTTATCCAATCTGGTAATTAAAATCTGCTCGCTGGATGTCATTTTTAAAAACAGTTCCTGGAAATTTTCTTCTGTATCCGGATTACTGTTATATAATGTGTACCCCAGGTTCATGGCAGCCTCGGCAGCCGCTTTTGCCTTTTGGTACAATTCGGACCGGTTGCCACCCATATATCCGATAAGCTCAGGATATGAATACCCGGGTGCCCAAACCGATGTATTATGGAAAAGATCACTGGCAGCATATAACAGTACCCTCGATTTAAGGGCAAAAACTGCCCCCCTGGTTGCACGGGTCTTATCTGTCTGGCTATTTAACCGGTCATTTTCTAAGGCTGCATCGAGATCGGAAATAATAAAGTTGACAGTCTCCTCGAAAGTATTTCGCGGAATATTGTAGTCTTCACCAATATTATATACCCGATCAATGAGGGGCACTCCTCCGTATTGGGCCATAAGCAGAAAATACATATACCCGCGAAGGAAATGTACTTCGCCTTTCAGTTGTTCTTTATATTCCGCCTTGGTATTATCCGCAATTTCAATTTTATTGAAAAACAGGTTACAGGCACGTATATTTGAGTATACATAGTCCCACCACCAGCCATCCATGCAGGCAGCCCAGTTTGGAACGAAGGGTCCCGGCTCTTCGGCCGTCATGGATGACTGGAGTACACGGTCCATGATCCCGTCATTCTGAATGGGTACGGATTCATCCACCAGTGAGGCATTGGTCAGCCACGTATGGGGGTATGGAATGCCACCATAAATACCATAAACATAACTGTCGATCAGGTCTGTATTTTTCCAGATGGTGGCATCGTCGTACTTATCTCCCGGATAAGTGTCCAGGTAATTCTCACAGGAATACACAATCAGAGTGAGGATAATAAGCAGGTATGATAAAATTCTTTTCATGATTTGTCAGTTTAAAATCCAATAGACATTCCGGCAGTTAAGGTTTTTTGAAGGGGATATCCCTGCCCGGTGAATCCATCACCTTTCGGCTCAAGTTCGGGATCAAAGTCCTTCATGTCAGGAGTCCATGTGATGAGGTTCATCGCGCCGACATGTATGCGTACGTTGGTTAGCCCCGCTTTTTTGGCTATTGCCTGTGGCAGTGTATAACCGATTTCGATATTTTTTAACCTGACAAAATCAGTCTTCCATAGCCAAAATGTATTGGGCTTATCAGAACTTACCCAATACTCATCGTTCCGGTTAAAGGTCCTGGGATATTTTGCGTCTGTATTTTGTTCGGTCCAACGGTCGTCATAATACGTTTTCAGATAATTTGATCCTCCTTTGCTGCCTGTAAAGGGAAGATATCTCACAGCACCTGACTGGCCCTGGAACAATGTATAAAAATCGAACCCTTTGTAAGCCACTGTGAAAGTCAATCCTCCGGTCAGTGTCGGTACCGTGTTTTTATAAACACGGGTCATATCGTCTCCATCAATAATGCCATCACCGCTAACATCCTTAAATATCACATCACCGGGTCGTGCAACTGCCAGATGGGGATATTTGTCAAGGTCCTCTGCTGTTTTGAAAATGCCGATGGCTTCATAATAAATGCCTGATTCCATGGGATATCCGGTTTGTTTTTGCCATTCAAGAGAGCCCTCTGCTTCATCAAAAAACAGCACTTTGTTTTGAGCCCATAAACCATTAAAGCCTGCGGAATAATCTATGTCGCCTTTTTTATCACGCCATCTCAAATCAAAATCAATCCCGTGATTCCTGACTTTACCAAGATTGATCTGCGGCAATTTCCCTGCTGTGCCTGTCATGGTTGGTATTGACGCCTGCTGTGTAATCAGAATTTTGGTTCTCAGGTTGTTAAAGAAATCTATTGTAAAGGTCAGTTTGCCATCAAACCAACCCATATCTGTACCGACATTGAATTGATTGGCTTCCTCCCACTGGGCATGTGAGTTACCGGCGAGACTTTCACCGTATACTGCATGAGAGGTACCATCGCCGGTGATATAATTCCGCCACGATTGTTCATACAGGGAAAAGAATTGATAAGGGGGTATCAGGTCATTGCCTGTTTTACCCCAGGATGTCCTGAACTTCAGACTGGGGAATATTTCGCCAAGCGGTGAATTCCTCCAGAATCGTTCTGCAGATACACGGTATGCAAGGGATATTCCCGGAAAGAAACCCCAACGTGTTTCGGGCGCAAATTTGCTGGAGCCCTGATAGCGCCACACAAAATCTGCAATATATTTATCACGGAATGAATAGTTTACCCGGCCAAAATAATTTTGCCAGCGGTTGGTGCCAGGATTCGACCCTGAAGCATATTGTTCATCCTCGTTACCAAAATTTAACTCAGCCGGAAAGTTATTGGCAAAGTTCCTTCTTTCTGCCGTAAACCAGTTGTAATTATCCTGAATAATTTCCATCCCCGCAACTACATTTAAATAATGGACGTTCAATGTACGCTGATAGGTAAAGAAAGAGTTAACCAGGTATTCCTTATTAATATTCTGTGTTTGCCTTAAAGCGGAAGGCCCATAACCGTCCCCTACCAGCACGGGCGCATTATTTTCATCATAGGTCATTCCGTCCCACTCATACAGCGTATAATGCTTTGAAAAGAATTTAGTATAATTCAGCCCCCGGTCAATTGCTCCTGTCGATGTGAATGTAAGTCCTTCAATACCCGGGATCTTAACCAGAAGTTTGGCATTCATATTGAACACATAATTTTCACCTTCGGATAGGCCGGCCTCAGGTGTAGCCTGTACAACGGGATTGTTCTGGCTTGTAGGATCGAGAGGGGGCCCCGGGAGGCCATTGGGCCAATTGGCAACCTGCATGGGCAAAGCATTAATCAGGTTTAAAAAGATTGTGGGTGCCCAGGCTGTGGGTGATGAGCGTTGTTCTATCCTCATGCTGGCATCCACTGATAAGTCGATATATTCATTAATTTTATTGTCTATGTTGGCCCTCAGGTCATACTGCTGGTATTTGCTGGCGCTGTTAACGAAAAATCCATCCTGGTTTCGGGCCGACACAGATATAAACGACCTTAGCTTGTCTGTGCCCCCCGACATGGTAATATTGCCGTTATATTGAAGCGACCATGGTTTTAAAACCTCTTTGAACCAATCCGTATTCGGATATTTCCATGGATCACTGCCGCTCCCATATGCTGCAATGGCTGCCGAATCATACATGGGAGGCCTGTTGTCATAATAGTTTACTTCATTGGCCAGTTTGGCATATTCAACTGAATTGGTCATTTCCGGAATACGGGTTGGCCTGGACCATCCGGAGGTAAAACTGGCAGAATATACCATTTTTTCAGCACTTCCCCGTTTGGTGGTAACCAGGATCACACCATTGGCAGCCTGTGAGCCATAAATTGCACCGGAGGCATCCTTCAATACGGTAATGCTTTCAATTGTTGAAGGATCGATCCTTTCAAGTGAGCGATTGGGTACACCGTCCACCACGATTAACGGTGCATTGTTATTCAGGGTACTCCGGCCTCGTATAAAAAGGGTGGAATAATCTTCACCCGGTTCACCGCTTTGCCCCACAGCTACTATGCCCGGAATGGTGCCGGCCATTGAATTGGTTACATTCATCGCGGGTGATTTGGCAATTTCGGTACCATTTACCTTGGAAACAGAACCGGTCAATGTGGTTTTTTTCTGCGTACCATACCCCACGAGGACAACTTCTTCTATGACGGAAATATCCGGTTCGAGTGAAATATCAATAATTGTTCTGCCTTCCACCATTATTTCCTCACTGTTGTATCCCATAAAACTAAAAACCAACACTGATTTGGAACTTTCCACCGTAACTGTGTAAGCTCCCTTTTCATCAGTAATTGCTCCTTTGGTGGTTCCCTTTTCAAGCACATATACTCCGGGCAATCCGGCTCCATTTTCATCCCTTACCATTCCGGTAATCGTGATTTGGTCCTGTTGGATCCGATCCTGCCCGGACCCTGTAAGATGAATATCTTCTGCACTGGAAATTTCTGCCAATGGAAATCCGTATACTGATAATATTATCGTGGCCAGCCACAGTTGTAGTACATTGATTTTCATATGCATTTGTTTTATTTTCAAATAATTACAAGATATCAGATGGTATTTAAATGGGTGCTGGCAGACAGGATTTGAAATTCTGAAAATAACAAATTGCCAATAATAAAAGTAATAATTACTTTTATAATTCTGCAAGCAATATGTCATTTATTTTCTATAATGAATTCAAATTTACCGGGAAACAGGATATGATTGATTTGCGGAGAGGCTATTTGTCCGTTTGTTCCCGTTAATTATGTCCCACGTAGGTACATTTCCTCGCTTCATCCGCAAATGCCCGGATCAGATTAAGATCCGCCTCAAAAAAATGATCTGAAGGGGACAGTATGAATCCTCCCCCTTCGCCAGCTTCCGTGAAGCACCTTCGCACTTCGCTCCTGGTTTCATTCTCGCTGCAATGGGTGAAAAAATGATACTGATCGAATCCGCCGATCATGCATACTTTGTCCCCGATCCTTTTTTTTGCCTCATGCAAAACAGTATCGCCACCCATTCCGGCAGGGGTGAAGGTCTCCATGGCATCGGGTTTCATGGAAGCAATATCCTCCAGAATAGGCATCATCCCGCCGCAGGTATGGTATACGATACGCTGACCGGCTTTGTGGGCGGCATCTATAAGCTGGCTGTCATACGGGAAAATGAATTCCCTGAAAATGTCGGGTGATATTACCGTCGTGGATGCATCACCGCCTCCCAGTTCCAGGAGATCATACGCAGCACCCCTGAGTGAATTTATGTATACTTTTTTCCTTTCGCATAATATGGAAAGGAAGGAATGAACCCAGTCAGGATCTTCAAAGGTCGCCATGATCAGGTTCCCGATGCCATACAGGCATGAAGCATCCTGCCAGCAACCCGGCTGACCGAATCCTTCAAAAGCCATGATATGTCCGCGGATAAGTCCCCTGTTCCCGTACACCTCAGCTGCCCTGTTTATTTCTTCCGTATCGCAATGGGGATAGGTCATATATTTAGCTATATAGTCGATATCTCCCTTTTCTTTAACAAGGTGTTCCTTAAGCCAGGTCGTGTGTTCATTGGCCTGCAGCACCATGCTAAGGGTTTTCCCCGGGGTGAGGATGCTGAAGCG
>Ga0105104_10003817_pt1 | contig 10586 bp, 7 predicted proteins | sample PPLLaktember2015_3_FD_87034 | JGI IMG/M metagenome (GOLD analysis project Ga0105104, IMG submission 87034) | Freshwater sediment microbial communities from Prairie Pothole Lake near Jamestown, North Dakota, USA - PPLs Lake P7 Core (6) Depth... | ecosystem: Environmental > Aquatic > Freshwater >... | reverse complement strand
GAATGCTTTAGCATTCGTATTTAACGATTATACGAAACTTCCTGAATACGGTAGTCGAATGCTTTAGCATTCGTATTTAACGATTATACGAAACATGAATGTTTCGCCTACCAGCTAACCCGTGGTTGTCGGATTTGACGATTAGATGAAGCATAAATGTTTCGACTACCAGGTAACCCGTGGTTGTCGGATTTGACGATTATATGAAGCATAAATGTTTCGATTACCAATTAACCCGTGGTAGTCGAATGCTTTAGCATTCGTGGCAGTTTATATTGTTAAGGTCATGTAAACTGAAGTCCCGTGATACGCGATCTGAAGATCGCGATTACCAGGTTCTCATTACAACGGACACCATTCATTTAAATCATACATCATCGAACCTTTCCATGGATATTTTTTCCAGTCTTCGATAATTCCTTTACGCACAGGATTCTCCAAAAAATATCGGATTTGATTGTCTATTTCGTCGTCGGTCCTAAGAATATGATCGTAAAAGCTCTTTTGCCATTCAATTTCCGGATGATTTTTTGAAAGCCAATATCCGCTTTTCTGTTTAAAATTACTCATTGTGCGCAGTGTATCTGCAAAAACAGATTTTCCCTGCAACAACATGTGACAATGATCCGGCATAAAAATATATGCGAGAACGATGCAATCCGATCGAATTGATTCTGCAAAAAGAATGTCGGAACACGGTAAAAAGATTTCTTTTCTTGTAATGAGTTGTTTCTTATCCTTAATGCAGCAGGTAAACGCGACGGTCACAAATCCCTGATAACATTCATCGGGAAGGCGGTGTGGCCGTGTCCGATAATTATTTTCCATGAAGTTTATGCCTGGTAGTCGAATGCTTTAGCATTCGGATTTGACGATTATACGAAACTTCCTGAATACGGTAGTCGAATGCTTTAGCATTCGTATTTAACGATTATACGAAACTTCCTGAATACGGTAGTCGAATGCTTTAGCATTCGTATTTAGCGATTATACGAAACATAAATGTTTCGCCTACCAGCAACCCATGGTAGTCGAATGCTTTAGCATTCGGATTTGACGATTATACGAAACATGAATGTTTCGACTACCAGGTAACCCGTGGTAGCATTCGTATTTAGCGATTATACGAAACATAAATGTTTCGACTACCAGCAACCCGTGGTAGTCGAATGCTTTAGCATTCGGATTTGACGATTTTACGAAACATGAATGTTTCGATTACCAGCTAACCCGTGGTAGATCGCGATTACCAATTCGCCCGTAATAATCGCTACAATCTTTCAAACCTTGCCTGAAAGAACCTCAGATACTTTGGTTCATACACCATCTTCAATCCTTTGATTGAATTCCTTCGGTTAAACACTTCGTTCACCGCTTCAACTGTTACATCACAATGAGCCTGTGTATAGACGCGCCGCGGGAAGGTTAGGCGAACCAATTCAAGCTTTGGATAGAAATGATCTCCGGTTTCACTATTTCTCCCTGCGGATACAATTCCTCGTTCCATAGACCGAATTCCAGATTCCAGGTAAAGTTCTGCTGCCAACGTTTGAGCAGGAAATTCGGTTTGCTTGAGATGGGGGAGAAATGTTTTTGCATCGAGAAAAACCGCATGACCGCCAATCGGGAGCACAATGGGTACGCTAAGGCTCTTGAGTTTATCGCCGACATATTCTACCTGCCCAATTCGTGCACGGATATGGTCCCACTGGACCGCTTCTGCAATACCGCGCGCCATCGCTTCCATATCCCGCCCCGCAAGCCCGCCATAGGTATGAAGTCCTTCGTAGACGACAACCATATTACGCGCTTCTTCAAATACATCCCACTCATTCAACGCCAGGAATCCCCCAATATTGGTGAGACAATCCTTCTTACCGCTCATGGTACACGCATCGGAATATGAACACATCTCAAGAAGGATTTCTTCAATGGATTTATTTTCATAACCTTTTTCCCTGGTCTTGATAAAGTACGCATTCTCAACCGCCCTCGTTGCATCCAGCACGACACGTATGCCTTGCTTCAAACAATATGCTCGAACATCCTTTAAGTTTGCCATGGCAACCGGTTGTCCGCCTGCCATATTTACCGTAACACCTATTGTAATATATGGAATGCTTTTCGCGCCAACTTTTTTTACAAGTGCATCCAATTTTTCAAGATCAACATTTCCTTTGAAAGGGTGGAGGCTTGCCGGATTATGCGCATCATCGATTATGACATCGACAAATTTTCCACCTGCAAGTTCCTGGTGAAGACGGGTCGTGGTGAAATACATGTTTCCCGGGACATATGTTCCCGGTTTAATGAGAATTTGTGAAATAATATGTTCTGCTCCGCGGCCCTGATGAGTCGGGACCAGGTATTTGTAGCCGTAATATTTTTTCACGGCGTCCTCAAGGTGATAAAAATTTTTGCTTCCCGCATAGGCTTCGTCGCCAAGCATCATGCCGGCCCATTGATTATCGCTCATCGCATTCGTGCCGCTATCGGTCAGCAGATCGATGTAGACATCGTCAGATTTCAATAGAAAGGTGTTAAAGCCCGCTTCTTCGAGCGCTTTATTTCTTTCTTCCCGGGTTGTCATCTTCAGCGGTTCGACGACTTTGATCTTGTAGGGCTCTGCCCATGAACGCTTATTTGAATTTTCCATACTCATCCTTTAAACTAAATGTTATGAATAGTTTAGATATGATAAGGTAGACGATTTTCGAATTATATCCAAGTTGTGGCGTTCTTGCATTTCTATGGTTGTTCACCTATCTTCTGTGAATGATGATCACGGCTAAAACGATAAATAAAATCAGATCGATTGTTGGAAGTGAAAACTTCTTTGATTCTCCGGAGCAGAAGCTCGCCTACTCCTATGACGCAACACCTCTTCTGAGTCAGTTTCCCAGCGCAATCATTCGACCGCGGACAACACAGGAACTTTCCGAAGTCATGATTCTTGCGAACCATGAGCACTTTGCTCTCGTTCCACGCGGTTCGGGGACAGGTCTGAGCGGAGGATCAATACCAACAGAAAATTCCATTGTCGTTCTTACGAATCATTGGAACAGGATAATTGAGCTGGATGAAAAAAATCTTACCGTCAGGGTTGAACCCGGTGTCCTGACGGCACAGCTTCAATCGACCGTGGAATCGATCGGGTTATTCTATCCGCCGGATCCCGGGAGCGCTGCAATCTCGACTCTCGGAGGCAATGTTGCAGAGAATGCAGGCGGTCTGCGCGGATTAAAGTACGGCGTAACAAAAAATTATGTCCAGGGCATGGAGGTCGTTTTACCTGATGGAAGTATTGTTTCGCTTGGCGGAAAATCTGTCAAGGATGTCGCAGGATATAACCTCAAGGATTTTCTCATCGGATCAGAAGGAACTCTCGGTATATTCACTAATATTCTCTTGAAACTTATACCGAAACCTGAGACCTCCAGTACGATGCTGGCTTTTTTTGACAGGATCTCAGACGCCGGGGAAACGGTCGCTGAAATCATTTCTTCACACATCAGTCCATCCACGCTTGAATTCCTGGATCGTACAACCATTAACTGTGTGGAACAGTACGCGCATTTGAATTTGCCGGTAAATACTGAGGCGCTGCTGTTAATCGAAGTCGACGGCCATCATGTTGTCGTCAAAGAAGATACAGAAAAAATCTCCGTATTATGCAGGAAACACCGTGCAAACAATTTTTCCATCGCCCGTAGCGAACAGGAAGCGGTCAAACTCCGCAGCGCTCGGAAAATTGCATTTTCGGCACTTGCCCGGGTCAAGCCAACAACAATTTTGGAGGATGCGACGGTCCCGCGGAGTGAAGTCGTACCGATGCTGGAGCGAATCCAGTCCATTGCGCAGAAAAATGGATTGCTCTTTGGTAACTTCGGACATGCGGGAGACGGCAATTTACACCCCACCTGTCTGACAGACGCGCGAAATACTCAGGAAATTCGTTCTGCTGAACAGGCTTTCGGTGAAATATTTTCTGAAGCAGTTAAACTCGGAGGAACGATCAGCGGGGAACATGGAATCGGCCTTGCGAAACGGCAGTTTTTGGAGAAATTGGCACCGCTCCCGGCGATAGAAATGATGCGGAGGATTAAAGAATCGATTGATCCTCATTCCGTACTAAATCCCGGCAAGATTTTTTCTCTTTCACCCCGATGTGAAGGTCCCATGCCGAAGAATGCCTCTCAAATTAAAAAATATATCGATGCGGGAGCATTCACTTAGTGAGCAAGAATGCTTGAGGAGAAGAAAATAGTTCACAATAATCATCTGCTCACCGATGAGATATTGAATAATTGTATTCATTGCGGTTTGTGTTTGCCAACCTGCCCTACATATGCGCTCACCAGCCTCGAGCAATCCTCACCACGGGGCCGTATCAGGCTTATAAGGGCCGCTCTCGATGGGGATCAGCCAATCTCAAAGGAATTCATCTATGAAATGAATTTCTGCCTGGATTGCCAGGCCTGCGAGACTGCCTGTCCCGCAGGAATTAAGTACGGATCACTTGTTGAAACAGCTCGTGATCTGATCCATCAGTCGAAAAAAAACAGCCTCACCGAAAGGATATTAAAAAAATTCTTTCTCACCTGGACATTTGCCAGACACGAACGGTTAAAATTCATGGCTCGACTGCTTCGATGGTACCAGACAGCCGGTCCGCAGGCTGTATTAGAAAAATCCGGATTGCTCAAGTTGATTTCAAAAAAGCTCAACACCATTCAATTACTTGCGCCAAGGATATCTAAAGTATTTACATCAGAGGTGTTAGATGAAATTATCTTACCCCAATCGGAGGTCACCCACACCGTTGTATTCCTCACGGGATGTATTATGGACGTTGCCTTTGCTGAGATCAACGAGGATACCATTCGGTTATTATTGCATCATGGTTGTAAAGTAGTTATCCCAAAAGGGCAGAGGTGCTGTGGTTCCCTTCAGGCTCACAACGGAGATAGTGAAGGAGCAAGAGAGCACGCTAGATACACCATTGAACTTTTCGCTCAGTTTAATCCCGACTATATCGTGATGAACTCTGCGGGCTGCGGAGCATTTTTAAAACAATATGGGGAATTATTTGATGATGATCCGGTGATGAGATCGAAAGCTCAATTCATTTCCCAGCGGACGGTCGATGTAACAGAATTTCTCATCCGGACCGGTTTCATTCAATCTCAAAAAAAATATTCCACACGGTATGCGGGCAAACGAATTACCTATCATGATGCATGCCATCTTATTCATTCACAAAAGATTAGCGAGCAGCCGAGAGAGCTTATTCGAAGTGTACCCGGAATAGAATATGTTGAACTGCCGGAAGCGTCCTGGTGCTGCGGCAGCGCCGGAATTTATAACATCACACACATTGACCAATCCATGCATTTCCTGAAACGCAAGATCGAAAATATCAGGAAAATTAATCCTGACATTATTCTCATGGGAAATCCGGGCTGCATGCTCCAGATGCAATTTGGGCTCCGAAACGCAGGATTACAAATCGAATTGTTGCACACCGTGACCTTTTTAAGGAGGATTTGTGAAGCATAAACCGTTAAAGGCATATCTCTCAGGCGGGATGGAATACGCAAAGAACGAAGGAATAAATTGGCGGGAAGATTTGGATCAATGGATTCACAAAAACCTGGGACACTCTGTTTTTAATCCTAATAAAGAAAGTGAAAAATATCTTTCTAAATCTTTATCCGGCAGGAGTTTCAGGTTGTTGAAATCAACCGATATCAAGGCCTATACAAAAATCGTAAGGAAATTTGTCGAGAGTGATTCAAAAGAAATAGCGACACGATCGGATTATGTGGTGTGTTATTGGGATAAGAGCGCTCAACAAGGTGCTGGGACCAAAGGGGAGCTTACCATTGCGAGATATTTCAACAAGCCGGTGTATATGGTCACTCGAATTTCAAAAGAAAAAATTCCCGGCTGGGTGCTTGGATGTGTGACAAAACACTTCAGTTCTTTTGAACAACTCAAGGATTATTTGGAAACTATATACTAATTATTATGGTTAAAGATAGGTGTTTGTTTTTGTCCAGGTAATTTTTATATTGAGATGAGTCTCTAAGTACAAAGCATTCCGTTGGGGGTGAACTGGCTTCGACGGGGGCGAGGAAGCTTAGGATTGCGTGCCGTGGTCGCCGTGTCCACGATAAAAAGCGGTAAACCATAAGTGCCAATTACGATTACGCACTGGCTGCCTAATATAATTAGGTAACCCGTTCTCTCCGATTCAGCCCATAGAATTTGAGAAGAACGTCGAATATATTGGGCTAGTTCTTTCTTTTACTCAAGGAGAAAGGATGAATTCGTTGAAAAACGGATTACTTGAGCTGGCGAGAGGTTAATCCAGTCTGCCGGAGTTTCCTCTCGTGAGATCTAATGGCAGAATATGCGCGTAGATGTCTTAAGGATCTTCTCTTCGGACCGGGGTTCGACTCCCCGCACCTCCACATTAATTTCTCATGGGCAATCACGTCTTATTTGCCGGAAATCATAATGGGTGATATGCCCAAACTGGGAATTATTCTAAATCCTACAGCCGGCCGGGGCCGTGCAGCGAAAATTGAACGCCCCTTAGTTGATTATCTGCACAGCCGAGGTATTATCCATCAACTTGAAAAGACCAAAAGGCCGATGGATGCAACCGTCATCGCCGGTCAAATGTGCAAAGAATTCGATATCATCGTTGCCATGGGAGGCGACGGAACGGTAAACGAAGTCGCGGCAGGAATTTTAGGGAGCACGGCTTCACTGGCAATTTATCCCATAGGATCAGGAAACGACTTCAATCGGCTCATCGGTATTTCCTCGAAAATGAACCTTGCAATCGATTCAATAATTTCAGGAACTAAAAAATTTATTGATATTGGAAGAGTCGTTATTCAAAATTCAATTGGATCAACAAGTGTGAAGTATTTTATGAATACCTTAGGCGTCGGAATTGATGCTGAAATAGCCAAAGAGGCAAAAAGAATTAAGTTCTTGCGTGGGTTACCGTTATATATACTTGCAGCGATGAAAGCATTAAGAAAATATCCGGCTCATGAGTATACTATTCATACTGATGGAACAGTATTAAAAGAAAAGGCATATCTTATTTGTGCAGGTAACGGAATTTATGAGGGAGGCGGATTTAAGATGCTGCCAGATTCAAATCCATTTGATGCAAGACTGAATTTATGTTTGATTCGAAAAATGTCACTCTGGGGAGCAATTCCAGTGATCATTAAGATCATTAAAGGCACACACCGGGAACATAAACTGATTTCAATGTGGGAAACTGAGCAGCTCAGCATTTCTTCTGAACATCCATTTATACTTCATGGCGATGGAGAAATTTTTGATGAGAATGCTTTGGATGTAACAATTGACATAATTCCAAGTGCGATTAATATGGTTTTTCCAAAAGAACAAAAGTTTGCGCTATAATGTATATTATGCAGAATAGCTAATTCCCTTCTCAAGCTTATCTATCAATACCAACGATTATTCTATTGGCATCCTTTTCTCAATTGATTTATTATATGCAGAAATAGCTGATACGACATCCAGATCAATATATGAATCAATCTTTATTCTTCTATCTCCCGTCACAGAACCAATATGAACAGCATCAATATTGTTCTTTTTTGCAACCGATAACACTTCTTTCAAATTTGATTCGGTGCATGAAATTATCACTCTCGATTGCGATTCTCCAAAGTACAAATGATCCTTTCTTATCTGTGCTAATCCGTTTGCAGTCAAATTTATATTACATCCCAGCTCCGTTATCCCATTGAGGCATTCAACAACCGTAACAGCCAATCCACCATCTGAAATGTCGTGCATAGATTTTACCAATCGTTTTGCAGCCAAGTCATGACAAGTCTTGTGAAGACTTGCTTCATATTGTAAGTTTATTCCGGGAGCATCACCAACAATTTCATGCCTGACCATAGAAAGATATTCCGACCCGCCAATTTCTTCGCGGTTGATTCCTAATTCTACAATGAAATCGCCAACTTTGTCAAAATGCGACCCTACCATGGTATTTACATTATCTAATAGCCCTAACATTCCTATGACTGGCGTCGGGATGATTGCCCCATTTGGTCCTTCATTATAAAAACTTACATTTCCACCGGTTACCGGAGTGTCAAATGCCAGGCAGGCCTCTCTCATCCCTGCGATCGCTTCGGTAAACTGCCAATAGATTTCAGGATCATATGGATTGCCAAAGTTCAAACAGTTTGTGATTGCAATCGGTTTTGCGCCAACGCAAGCTACATTTCTGGCAGCTTCGGCAACCGCAATCTGTGTACCTCTCCGCGGATTTAAGTACACAAATTTTGCATTACAATCTGTCTTAAGTGCAAGCCCTTTACGTGATTCTTTTAAACGAATTACAGCCGCATCTCCATCTGACAATTGAACACTGTTCGTCCGGACCATCGAATCATATTGTTCATAGACCCACCGCTTGCTTGCAATTGACGGCCGTTCAAGCAGATTGATCAAGCATTCATTTAAATCTTTGGGCTCGGGCACCGAATGAGGATCAAATTTTCGACATTCTTCAACATACGCCGGTTTTTTTGTTTCCCGAATATACACTGGCGCGCCGCTGCCTCCTAAAACCAGCGGTTCGGCTGGAAGATTTGCCACGTCTTGACCATTTAATCGAATAACAATATTTGGATGATCATCAACAACTCCGATAATCTCTGCTTCTATGTCCCATTTTTTAAATATGTTAGCCGCTTGTTCTTCATGTCCCTTTTGTATAATGAAGAGCATTCGTTCCTGTGATTCAGACAAGAGAATTTCATACGGAGTCATTTCTTTTTCACGTAAAGGAATTCTTTCAAGGTCCACGACCATTCCAGAATTCCCTCTTGCACTCATTTCTGATGTCGAGCATGTAATTCCCGCCGCACCCATGTCCTGTACTCCAACGACAATTCCGCTGGCAATAACTTCTAATGTTGCTTCCAGTAATATCTTGCCTGCAAATGGATCACCTACTTGCACTGAAGATTTTTTGGCTTCAGATTTTTCTGAAATTTCTTCCGAAGCGAACGTTGCACCATGAATTCCATCCCGGCCCGTTTTTGATCCAACGATCATGACAATGTTTCCTGCGCCTTTCGCAATGGCCTTTGCGATTTTACCGTGCTCCACAATTCCAACTGCCATTGCGTTTAGCAAAGGATTATCCTGATACGACTCATCAAAATATACTTCTCCTGCAACTGTTGGTACGCCAAAACTGTTGCCGTAATCAGCTATACCTTTAACGACCCGGCGGAATAAATGGCTTACTCTCGGATCTGACAATTTGCCAAATCGCAATGAATTTAAAACTGCAACCGGCCGGGCACCCATTGAAAAAATATCTCTTAAAATCCCTCCAACTCCTGTTGCAGCACCTTGATAGGGTTCAACAGCTGAAGGATGATTGTGGCTCTCAATTTTAAATGCAACAGCAAGTCCATCTCCAATATCTACTAATCCGGCATTTTCTTCTCCTGCCTCCACGAGCAAGTGTGGACCTTTGCGCGGCAACGTTTTGAGTTGTGCGATCGAATTTTTATAACTGCAATGTTCGCTCCACATAACGCTAAAAATACCTAATTCAGTAAAGGTTGGCGTTCGACCTAATATTTTTAATATCCGATCATATTCCTCTTCAGACAGACCATGCTCTTTTACCAGTTCAGACGTAATAATTGGATCCTTACCTTTAACGGGCTGATTTTTTAATTTTTTCATATTTCACGAGAACCTTCTATGTATTATTTAGTTTATATATAGCGCTATATATGTTTATATAACAATATGTTATGTCTACTTTATTAATGTATTAATTGAATTCAACTACCGTGACACCCGACCCACCTTCATTCCATTCTCCCAAACGATAACCTTTTACGTGCGGGTAACTTTTTACAAATTCTCCTATTCTTTTTCTTAGTGCGCCTGTACCTTTTCCATGGATGATATCAACTCGATGCAATCCGGCTGCATACGCATTATCTAGGAAAGTCTGGACCTGGGTGATTGCATCGTCTCCAAAAAGTCCCCGTAAATCAATTTCGGTTGATGCTTCGGGAGCAGCAATAGACGATGAAGAGACGGAATATTGCTTTTGAAGTGGTTGTTCTTTGTGTAGTTCTGTCAATGGAATCCGGAGTCTGGCATTTCCGGATAGAACGACTGCATGTTTACCTTGAATTTCCTGAACCTCTCCTCTTTCGCGCCCATCTCGAATTCGAACAATATCGCCTATTTGAATATTTTCAACATCCTGCGGGGTTGTTTTTTCTTCTTCATTGAATTTTTCTAAATCTTCACCGAGCCTTTTGAGTAATTGATGTGAAGAGCGGACAATTTCTCTCTGGGCACCGCTCTCGCGAATTTCTTTGACGGAATGTTCAACTTTAAGCTGGGCTTGTTTGACAATATCTTTTGCTTCCTCTACCGCTTTTTTCCGGATTGTTCCTAATTCACGTTTTAACTGAGTGGTTTTTTGTTCATACGACAAGATCATCGATTCGAGGCGCTCTTTTTCCTTTGCG
>Ga0105104_10003816_pt1 | contig 10586 bp, 8 predicted proteins | sample PPLLaktember2015_3_FD_87034 | JGI IMG/M metagenome (GOLD analysis project Ga0105104, IMG submission 87034) | Freshwater sediment microbial communities from Prairie Pothole Lake near Jamestown, North Dakota, USA - PPLs Lake P7 Core (6) Depth... | ecosystem: Environmental > Aquatic > Freshwater >... | reverse complement strand
TTCCCATCTTGGATTAGAGAACATTATAAACCAACCACGGAAGGAAATATTAGACATTTTTATTACAACGAAGCTTGTCATGTAGAAATATCTAATTTTATTAGAAAGAGGTCATTGACAAGATGAACAAGACCGATTTGGATTAAGGGAGATGAACCCAAAATAGTTCTACTTGGAGGCGTGGTATGACGGGGGGAGAGGAGTGGGAATCCTGGCAATGATTCCCGCTGACGAGTTTCGAGTACGGAATACGTTACCTATTCTATCAAGCTAGCGTCTCAGAACAACCCCTCCCAAGACCGTTCTTCCCCCCCCCCAATTCAACTGCGGAATACGTCGCCTACTATAAGAACCGACTCCGAACACTGTCATCTGCTATAAGTACGGAATACGTCACCTGGGTACCCGATCAACTTCGCCTCTTCTGTTCTGATAGTATCTTTCAATGTCCCCTCGAAAATCTTACTATGATCCGATTAACGATGGAACGGAAACAATTAAAAGTATGACATTATCTCATAACCTATTTGATTACCGACAAGGAAAAAAGGTCCGAGGAAGGGATCTTCCTGAGAGAGCTCAGAAGATGGAAGGACATCATTCCTGAGCTGATGGATTGATGATCGACCCCATGCTCGAATGATATCGGGCTCTTAGGAAGACAAATTCGAAAATATCTAACATTCCATATATGTTGGAGAGGATTAAAAATCGAAGGTCCAAGAGCCATTTCATAACAACAGGTACTAATAAATATCAGTATCGGCAATTCCATGTCAAGTGGTCCGTCATGATAGATACCTTGTCCATACGCAACCTGAAATCCATCAAAGACCTAAAGATGGATTGCGGAAAGGTCAATGTCCTGATCGGGGAACCGAACACGGGGAAGTCGAACATTTTAGAAGCATTAGGTTTGCTTTCTTGGTTGGACAATTTTTCTGATATTGACCTTAAAAAGGTGGTTAGGTTCCAAAGCCTTCAGAACCTCTTTCGAAACGAAGAGACTACCGAACCGATATCGATCAACTTTGATCATAATGGTAAGGACATAACATTTCTTTTTAAGAACGAGAATAATAGGGTGGACATCTCCTATATCGTCGAGGATGGTAAACCTCAACATCTAATATTCTTAAATTTCAATGGTGGTGTATCTAACGATGGGAATATAAATAGGGATGTCATAAGAAAAAACGCATTTTCAATAAAATATTATAGGTTCGAAAAAATGAGCGGATACTCCTTAAATGATACCTCCTTCCTCCTCCCACCCGACGGAAAGAACCTGTTCTCTCTTGTCACATCCAACAAGGAGTTCAAGGAACTCATGCGTTCATACTACAAGGAATATGACCTGGATATAATATTCAAACCACAGGAAATGACATTCGAGGTCTTCAAGAGGATCGGTGATGAGGTCTTCGCCCATCCCTATATCAATGTCTCTGACACCTTCCAGAGGATGTTCTTCTACATGATGGCCGTCAGGTCCAACAGGAACTCCATGATCGTCTTCGAGGAACCGGAGGTCCACTCCTTCCCGCTTTACCTTAAGACCCTGGGCCAAATGATAGGTGATGATACCAACGGGAACCAGTATTTCATTTCGACCCACAACCCCTATCTCCTCCAGTCCCTGATGGAGAAGACCAACGAGAACGACCTCAGGGTGAACATCGTAAGCTACAGGGACCACGAAACAAAAGTTAAGCAGTTGAAGAGCGAAGAGGTCTCCGAACTCATGACCATGGACCCGTTCTTCAATCTGAACAGGTTCCTGGACGAGTGATCGCGTGATAATTATCGAGTGCAAGAACGATCAGTTCCTGTTGGAGAAGATGGGGTTCAAGGAGAGGGACCTTCTTCATGAATGGGGTAAGGGCAGGGTCCTGATTTCCCTGGATAAAGGTAAGGGGCGGATAGGACTGGTGGATGAGGACCCCGGAAAATCGCAACCAAGCGTTCTAAGGTCTTACCAGATAGTAGAGACTCTTGAGACAATCTCATTGAAAAAGCACCGAACCAAAGATATCTACATTTGCAGCCTCTATCCTGACCTGGAGGGTTGGATCATAAAACGGAGCAGGACTCTGGGATTTGACCTTAGGAGCTACGATATCCCAGAGACACCAGAATCGATGCACAGGACCTTGGACCTTGTCAAAAGAAAAGGGTTCGATAGATTGTTAGGGGACCTGATAAAAAAAGATGAGGAATTCAAAAAGGTAAAGCATTGGTTATCAGAACATCAATAATATATACTAAAATTAATAAATATTTTAAAATATAATTAAAAAAAAAATCTGAAAATGCAGGAGGAAACTATCTAGATCGATCTCATCAACTGCGGGGTTCCTAGTACGAATTATGTCATCCGACCATCATATCCTGGAACCCAAAACATCCTCTAACCATCTACATATTTCGACCCCCCCAAAAACAACTACGATCGATGGCACCCACTATATTAAGGGACTACGATTGGCAGCACCCATTCCGTTCCCGACTGATGGCAGCTGACAACAGGGTAACAAGCTTCCATTACCTATGAGAAGATCGAACCCTCCCACATCAAGACCGTTCTTCCCCCCCCTCTTTTCAACTGCGGAACTCGCCGCCTACTATATCAACCGACTACGAACGGCGGCACCTGCTGCAAGTACGGAATACGTCACCTACAGGATGTCAGTTCATCCCCCACGCCCCTATCCATTGCCCACTTAATGTTTGCCACGGAGAGGTCATCCCTCCCTCCATTCATTCCCTTCATCGTCCCCTACATCTCATAAAGACCCATTTCACCTATGAGCATCCCCATTTTTTCCAGTGGCATTTAAGATCAGGACCAGATCGTCCTTCAATTCATAGAGATCGACAAATAACGGCCCGATCTATTATGTCGCCATATCATTTGCGGATAGATACGCTCTCCTCTCCCCCAAATCGGTTAATAGCTCGACCAACTTTATTGGTATAGGTGCGAAAAATGGTCCCTTTGAACCAAGGAAATGATTCTCTTATTGCCTTTCAGGGCAGGACCATCAGAAGAATCTGGTCCAATGGAAGATGGTTCTTCTCGGTCATCGATATCATAGCCGTTCTGTCAGGGAGCGATGATCCCAGGAATTACTGGAAAGTTTTAAAATTCAGATTGAAAGAGGAAGGCGGCGTTGAAACGGTTACAAGATGTAACCAGTTGAAGATGATGGCACCAGATGGGAAAATGAGGCTGACTGATTGTGCGGATACGGAAACGGTCCTAAGACTAATCCAATCCATCCCATCCAAGAACGCTGAGCCTTTCAAGCGCTGGTTGGCCAAGGTGGGATATGAAAGGATCCAAGAGATAGTGGACCCTGAGCTTGCCCAGCACAGAATGAAGGAGCTTTACCGACAGAAAGGGTATTCGGACGAATGGATAGAAAAGAGGGTACGTGGGATAATAATTAGAGATGAGCTCACTGATGAATGGAAGGGCAGGGGTGTGGATAAGGATATCGAGTTTGCAATTCTCACAGCAGACATATCGAAAGCAACGTTCGGTTTGACCCCCTCAGAATATAAAAAGTTAAAGGGTCTTAAAAGGGAGAACCTGAGGGACCACATGAACGATCTCGAGCTCATCTTCACCATGCTAGGTGAGAGGGTCACAACAGAGATAACAAGGAAGAAAGATAAGAAAGGGTTCCCGGAATGTGAAGATGCAGCGATCGAAGGGGGGGAGGTAGCCGGTATTGCCCGCAAGGAAGCAGAGAGCAGGATCGGAGAGAGCATAATATCGAAAAAGAATTTCATCGATCAGAAAGAGAGAAAGAAAAGAATAGGGTAACATGAAATATTGAAGTGGTTCAGGGATAGATAGATCCAATTTGACCCCCGCATATTACGCTGTTCGGGTACGATCATTGTCATCTCCCTCCTCGAGCCAGCATCCCAGAACCCCCCCACTTCAAGACCGTTCTTACCCACCCTCCTTTCATCTATTGAACTCATCGCCTACTATATGAACCGACTACGAACGGCGTCACCTGCTGCAAGTACGGAATACGTCACCTGGAACTGCGAACGGCGTCACCTGAAGCCATAGGGAGACCTGCTATTGCCCTGTTCCCATCCACTACCATTTTCCCATTCCTCCTTCCCCTATCCCCCATCCCGTCTCCCCCCTCCGGCGAACCATTCGGTTCCATCTCATGGACCCTTCATCACCCCTATTACCTGCGAGCATAGCTATTTCGATCATCGCCCATTGATGATGTCATATGCCAACTATGCCACATAGTTTCATCAGGTATTGGTCCAAGGATATGTTCGAGATATTTAGTACTATAAATGAAAAGTTAATTTGCCTGTTGTAATGAGATGAATCAAATCGGCACCTAGCAAGGAATACCTATCGTTTGATAGAAAGGAACAAATCATCGTTCTATGATTATCCTTCATGGAATACCTGACTATCCCGGAACTGATCAGGATTCATGAACGAATGATCGAGGAAATGGGAGGGGAGCCTGGGATCATAATGAGAGGGAATTTAGAATTTCTATCTTCGATCATGGATGATAGATTCATCATAGAAATAGACCTGATATTACTGACCTCAAAAGTTATGAGCTGGATAATTAAAGGACATCCGTTCGTTGATGGGAACAAGAGGACCGGGTTCGAAGCTGGAGATGCATTGTTAAGGAAGAACGCTCTGATGATCGTCTGTTCCCCTGAAGAGGGACTCGATCTCACCCTAGCAATCGCCAAGGATGAAATGTCAGAGTCCGAAATTGTGCAATGGCTGAAAGCACATACCAAAACATATAAATAAAAATCGGACCTATGAATGAGCATGGTAGATAAGCCAGCCAAGGATTCGAGATCCGAAAAGGCCAAGATCGATTCCATCCTGGATGATAGCATCCGCGACAATAAGGTCTTATTGAAACGGTTGGCAAAGATGTGAATACTTATCAAATAGCTCTCTATTCAGCATTCCATTTCCATCCCCCATCGACCCCCCTAAGACCAATTACAGATCCTGGCAATTTTTTTTTTTAAAAATTAGATACGAACGATGGCATCCGCATCGTACCCGAAGGATGGCGTATGACACCACTGTTCCTACCTTTCCCTCACCTTCCTCAACATCTCTTGAACCCTACAAGAACACCACTACCTCATGCCACCTGAAGCTTTCCCAACATTTCCAATGCGCCCATGTCCATTTTCGAGAGGGCGAACCATTTCTTCCCCAAATCCTTCAGGGACGCGCCGAAATGGTAGAGGTCCCTGTCGTCGATGATGATGAACCTGTCGTGGGCACTGTGAAATTCCCTGATCCCAATTTCCGGGTACTGCTCATTACATTTTTCGACGTCCTGGATCAGTGTTGTTGATGGAGTTCTCGTGTAAAGAAGGACCTTCACGCCTTTCTTCCGCTTCGTGAGAAGTGTGAGCACACTGTCATCCAGATAGTTGTCCAAGATGGTTATGGACCTCTCCGCGCTCTTGAATAGGTCGGATACGAATATGTAAGCGTCAAATATCTGACCGTCGTAGAATATTCCCTGCCTGGGCTTAACTTCCCTGGATTCCAAGGCATTCAGGACCCTTTCCATCTTCTTGTCGGTTTCCAGTTGCTTCAATTCTAGAACGTCCAGCCTTTGGAACAATAGGGCGTTGGCGATTATGAAATGGCGCATAGCGACGAAAACGTTCATTATCTTCACGCTGACCTCCACGGCAACATCACTTCTCAGGACTGCGGAAAGCATGGCCACCCCTTGCTCGGTGAACGCATAGGGGTTGGTTCGCCTTCCTCCCCAACTTGAAGTCACAAAATGCGGTCTCAAGTTTGAAAGGGATTTTGAGGTCACGATCTGTGACCTCAAAACCTTCATCTCGTCGTTAGTGAGCTGGAAGCAGAATTGTTCGGGAAATCTGCTCTTGTTTCTCTTCACCGCCTGATTGAGCGCCTTTGTATCTACACGGTAGAGAGTGGCAAGGTCGGAATCAAGCATGATCTGAACACTTCGGATGGTAAATATGCGGTTTTGAATATCCTCTATGACCATCAAATCATTCTTTCCCATTCCGGCATCACCTTCTTCTGTTTTCGATCGACAAGTAACACAACACACGATAATGAAATTAACCTTTAGCAGGTAATGTACAAAAAAAATACAGGAAGTAGAGGAAGCCAGTGACACCATAGACGCCACGGTTCGTACCCGAAGAATGGCGCCTGATACCACGGTCCCTGTTCTCCCGAACCCTTCCTTTTTTCTTCCCCTAACCCCCCAGACGAACCTTTAAGTTCCAACTTATCACCTCAGATCACACTTACCCTCCCTCAGCATGGCTATCTTGTTCATTGCCCATTGATGATGACATGCATCCTTTGCTGTTCACAGGTTCATCTTGGGACCATCCGCTGGTCATCCGAAACGAACGGACCTGTTCATCGCCTGCTGCTCGATAAGGGCAGGCTGCGGCTCCGCCCTCGGCCTCTTGACCTTGACGCCCTTGCGGTTGAGGGCCCGGAGGAATTCCTCATGATGGTCCTTTCCAACGGCTATCACGATCTCCTTGACCCAGACATTGTAGGACCAGATCGCGTGGAACATCCTCCACTTGCGGTTAGGGGTCTCTATCTCATGCTCCCGGCCAAGATAGATCACAAAGAGGTCCCCAGGATCGGAGAAAGAATGATACAGTCCTCCCTCCGGCGGGAGGTGGCTGGGATAGCGCAGTTTGTCACCGAAGGTCCCGATCCCTTTCCGGCTAATCCAGTAATCTTTTCCGGCCTGAGAGATGAACGAAATGGAAGCTATAGGGACCGTGTTCCTGATCCATGGCGAGTTCGGCCACTCTGTGTGGTCGATAACAATGTTGGCCCCGTCGAAGAAGACCCTATTGTATTGTGTGAAGATGCGCTGGAACCTAAATGAGAGATAGGTAATGGGGGTACAGATAAGTATTAAAAGCAATAACATCAGAAGATAGACCAAGAAAACAGCCCAGATGAACGGATCGAAACCTATTATTAATTGGAGGATAAGAAATATCCCACCTAAGAACGGGATGAGTAAAAGGTATATTCTCGATAGACGGAAGAATACCTCACGCATGAATCCTATGAAAGATAGGTCCTTGGGATATGATACGGGCGGTTCCCCCGATTCTCCCACAGCTTCTCCGATCCCCTTCCGCATATATGATCCAGCGAGCATAGAACCGGTACTATGTAGATAAACTATGCTCTCGGTAATCAAGGATGTCATGCATCAAACAAGAATGGAGAATAATTTACTTTAGACGATATCGTTTGTTCGAGAGAAGGGTGAGGACCTTGCCAGTCTAAGGCTACAAGGTCATTTTGTCGAAACGAGGATAGAAGTTCATGGTCACCTCAACTGAACCTCATTACTCAATATTGATGAAGAGAATGACAGACCTGTGCTGCGGTCTGCATCGAGGATCTGTGGAACGTACGAAATAAAGGCTGGTTATGCCTGTATATAACAACCTAACAACTTTCATCTTTTTAAATTTGTTTCTTTTTAAAATTTTTTACAATACTTTCTTTAACATCCTTATTGAAAAAACTATGAACATTTCCACCGTAATTAAGAAAAGTATTACAATGATACCTATTAGGAACAATCCATCATAATTCCTTGTTACAGATCCTCACCTTGTTGGGACCTTTGAACGATGGTGATGGAGATGTGGCTTCAACAAAGATCACATCCTCCAGGGTAGCCGGGCCGATCGTTTTCAGGGAGGTAAAAGAGATCATTGCGGAAGATGAAAATGAGCACGGCCACAGAACCCATATGCAGGATAAGGTCGAAAAATATCGGCGGCACGTAGCCTATTTCTATCTGCGCGGCGGCCAGGTGCCCGCTGCTTGATACCGGGAGCCACTCGGTGACGCCCTGAATTGCGCCAAGGAGCAAGCCTATGAGTATGGATGAGATTATGTCCATCAGTTCAAATAACCGCTAAGTCCGGGTATTTGTTTTTCCGCCCTCAGGCCGCAAAGGTGCCTATCCATTCAGGCCTTTCCGGCGGCGTTGCGAAGTCCAGTTTTATCTTCCAGTCCGGGTCCGACAGCCTGTTTCCTATCGGCTGTTTGAACTCGTAGTATGAGAACACGGGGCCCAGGAAGGTCTTGTACTCACCGCCCACCTTGACGCAGACCGCAACATAGTCGATGTAGCCCACGCCTTCCTCGACGCATTTCATCTCGTTTGGGTGACTGTTGGTGTGCACGTCGGCGACAAGTGTGGTCTTGCGCCCGTCCTCGTCGATGCCGAAGGTGATGGAGTCAAGGATGTCGCCGATGCTGCGGATAGTGTCGTAATCACTATCGGAAAGCTCGGTGCTGTTAAGCTCCTTCTCGGAGATGGTCTTCAGGTTTCCCAGCAGGTTGATATAAGAGTTCAAGAATCGGCCGTACTCCGCGGTCAAGTACCCCCTGGCTGTGAGGTCGGCCTTCATCTGAGCAATGGACTTGCCGCATTTTGAATAGAACTCGGGTGCCGGCTCGACGTATCCCTTGGCCGTGTATTCCGGGGGAATAGAGTCCTCGGCGCCAGAGTAGGACTGCTTCGCATAAAGTATCGTATCGTGCCGAAGCTCGGTCCATCCGCCGAGATTCGTGTTGAGCTTCTCGTCCCGCCATTCCTGGGTCCTCATGAAATCAGGGTTCTTTGCGTTTTGGGAGAAGTTGACGTTCAAGGACCGGAAACAGTCGAAGGTGCTCCAGTAAAGGTTCTGGGTCCAGTTCTTCTCCGGTAGGGCTGCGAACTCGCTTTGCATCTTGGTAAGCTGGGTCGTATAGTTGTCATAGTTGGTGTCATCCATTCCGTCCAGGACCTGGCCGGCCCGGTCATTTCCCAGGATGGAGAATACCTCCATGCCCCTCGGGTATCCCTTGACCGGCGGAGCTTCCTCGCCTACCGCCATTGTGAACGGGTCTTTGGACCCTAGATATTCACCGACATATCCGTATGTCATCTGCTGGAACATGTAGGAGTCAGGGATGTACTTCTGTCCCATGAAACGCAGGCATGTCTGGTTTATCCAATCCACCACGTTTCTTACGAAGTTCGAGTTTATCTTCGGAAGCGGTAGGGTGGCCAACGAGTCCTTGAACGCCTTGAGCTTTGCTGCGTCGTTGAGCTCCTTATAGTCCGCCGAGACCGAGGGGTAGGCCTTGTCGATGAGGGGCTTGTAGTCCGAAAACTCGTTGTCGTCTGATTCACCCACGAAGACCTCCACCACGTCGGTTATGGACGACCAGCTCTGCATGTACTTGACGTCGCCGGAAATGGTTAGGGTCATCAGTATGGCCTCGCGTGTTAACATGTCCGAGGCCCCGAGGAAGGATATCCTCCCGTACCACATCATGGCCTTGAAGTACTGGCGGAGTTGTTCATTTTTCGTGTAGTGGCCGCGGGGTTTGTACTGGGAATAGTCCTCGAGGTATTCCCAAGACCAATCGGGCGGTCCGCCGCTGATCTCTCCCGCCCTTCCGTCGAATATCGGGCTGTATGCGAAACCAGAATGGTTGGAGATGAGCTTGAGCTCCTCCGCTACCTTCAAATCTACCATGTCGGGTATCGTGGCATTGGGCATCAGGCATTTGACCGCCACTGCGAAGAATGCGGTGTTGTTGAAGGCCGCTGTCTTGGCAGCACCGGTGCTCGCGTTGTACTGCGCCCAGGAATGCTTCATCATCTTCACAGAGAGGTTCTTGGCTATCGGGATGAGGGACGTCTCCTCTATCTCGCGCAGCAGGTCGTCGAAGAATATATGGTTGGTGTGCAGTATGGTATCGGTAGTGACGAAGATGGGGACCTCGCTTTCCTTCAGGCCCATATAGACCTTGGCGAAGTCCGTCTGCTTCTGCCCATGGTCCAGTATGACGACGAAGCCGTTGTCCGACAGCATCTGCTTCTGGGCATCGGTGAGGGTCAGATAGGAATCCACCTTGTCGTAGGAGGCTGCGCCCGTCACATCGATGTTGAATTTGGAGGCGTATCCAGAGCTAGGGTTCCCGTTGCCATTGCCATTATTATCGCCGGTATCGTCGTCCTTCGTTACCTTGCTGCTCAGATAATAACCTAAGCCGCCGAATGCCGCCAGGGCCAGTATGACCACGACCACGACCGCGATTATCTTCTTATCCATGTCATCACGTCCATTTATTACGGTGTCCTTATCACTAAATCTACTTCGAGTATATATATGAACATTGGAACGATTTGTTAACAGAAGAAACCACGGTTAGTAGAAAGATGACATGGGATCCAACACAAATTAGGGTTCGGTATACGTTTTCCAGCAGGACAAGGGTGGCATGGATAATTGAGGCCAGGTAAGGAAAGTCGTCGCCCCCGATGGAACTTCCGAAGATTTGTTCGGTTACTCTGTATCCATCCATAAGGACACGATGGTTGTGGGAATGATAGAATCAGAAAATGCTCCCAGCTGCCGTATTTCGAGTACGAAACGCGTCACCTCCCACCCCAAGCTAGCATCCAGAAACCCGCCCATATCAAGACCGTTCTTCACCCCCCTCC
>Ga0105104_10003815_pt1 | contig 10587 bp, 6 predicted proteins | sample PPLLaktember2015_3_FD_87034 | JGI IMG/M metagenome (GOLD analysis project Ga0105104, IMG submission 87034) | Freshwater sediment microbial communities from Prairie Pothole Lake near Jamestown, North Dakota, USA - PPLs Lake P7 Core (6) Depth... | ecosystem: Environmental > Aquatic > Freshwater >... | reverse complement strand
GGACAGGCTCTCAGCCAGATGGCCGCCGCATTGCAAGAATTTTACAATCAAGCCCCCAAAGAGAGGAATAAAGGATAAAGGATAAAGGATAAGGGATAAAAGAAAAGGATGAAGGCGGAAGGATGAAGGATGAATGAACCGGTCAAAAACAGCGAAAGATTGAACAAGTACCTGGATGATGAGGCTTTTTCCCGTTTTAACCAGCTGCTGTTAGACAAGGTCGGTCTAAATTTCAGTGACCTACGCCGGGGCGAACTGGAGAGCGCAATTATGCAAGCTTTTGCCTCTTCTACATTTTCTCGCCTGGATGATTATTACACTACTCTTGAAGAGGAGACCGACGGCGGTGTCGAGCTGGAACGGCTGATCAATTTTGCGACGATCAATGAAACCCATTTCTTTCGCGATGCCGGTCAATTCGATGCGCTTGCCACGCATATCCTCCCCGAATTGATCAAACGGCGTCAATCCATGCGTACCTTGCGGTTGTGGAGTGCGGGATGCGCCAGCGGCGAGGAGCCTTATTCCCTGGCCATCCTTCTGCACGAGCTGCTTCCAAAACTGGACGATTGGTCGATCACCATCCTTGCCACAGACGTAAATACCAATGCGCTGGATCGGGCTCGTAAGGCAGTCTATAATTCCTGGTCATTTCGAGAAGATAAATCCCGGCCTTTCCGAGATAAATACTTCACTCCCGTTGGCAATTCGTGGGAGGTAAAACCCGAAATCCGCCGGATGGTCACCTTCACCCGTATGAATTTGGCCATTCCGAACTACCCCACTTACGAGACCAACACCACCTTCATGGATTTGATCGTCTGCCGGAATGTTCTAATCTACCTGGGTGAAAGAGTGATTCGAGATGTGATCAATCGATTCTTTGAGTGTCTCCAACCAGGCGGGTGGGTGGTCGTGGCTCCCGCCGAGGGTTCCCCAGAGCTTTTCAAACAGTTCAAGTCCTACAGCTTTCCAACCACCATCCTTTACCAGCGCCTGACCCAAACCGCACTCCTGCGCCAAAAAAGTCTCCGCCAACGGACGACGGGCGGTTTACCGCCTCTCTCCCATTCTGCCACCTCAGCTTCTCCCACCACGCCCGTGCGTTCTATGCGACCGGCGCTATTGGATAGACAGCCGCCGCTTCCTGACCTCTCGCCTGCCGAAGAGCAAAATTTTCTAGCCCAGGCCCAAGAATATGTTTCTTACGGGCTGGCCGGGAAAGCCCTGGAAATCCTCCAAAAACTCGTCAATGCAAAGCAAAACCGAGATAAAGTTTTCGCCTTGATCGGACAGATATATGCCAACCGTGGAGATTGGGACCAGGCAGAGAATTGGTGCGCCCAGGCAATCCATCAGAACCGTTTATCGCTGGATGCTTATTACACGCTTTCTCTGGTGCTCCAGCACAAAGGCCAATGGGAATATGCAATCGAAGCGATGCGAAAAGTTGTCTATATCGATCATACTGATGTTTTAGGGCACTTTGGATTGGCGAACCTCTACTTTGAGAACGACAAGCTGCCCAAGGCGATCAAATCCCTGGATAACGCCCTGCACCTGTTGGATCATCGTTCTCCCGATGAGCTAGTACCGCGTTCGGGTGGGGTCACCGTAAGCCGCTTGAGAGAAGCAATTACCCGCCAGCAGCAGCAGTGGAACGGCCTGGTCGCTGATCAGGCATTTGTCACCTGAGACCGTGAGCTGTGGAGCAGACCCATATGCCGGAAAATAATATTCCCCCCGCTGCAGACATCGAAGTTGCAGAGGAACTGGTAGAAAAGATCTGGAAACGCCGGGCTGAGCATCTGGCTCAGGTAGTCGAGCAAAAAATTGAGGGTGAACGAATCCAGCTGCTTGTCTTTCGTCTGGGGCGTGAAGTCTATGGTTTCGACGTCAAGTATGTATTCGATATCCGTCTGATCGGCGAGATTACCCTGATCCCTCGGGTGCCCGATTGGGTCGTTGGCGTGGTCACCATTCGGGGACAGATCCTTTCTGTCATCGACTTGCGCCGCTTTTTCAAACTACCAGGGTTGTCTCCTTTGGAGAAAAAAGGGCCCAACCTGGACCAGCTTGACCACTTCCAGGTCAGCGTTGAGACGCCTCAAATGGAAATCGCGCTCCTGGTGGATGAGGTCCTTTCAGTCGAGTCGATCCCTTTAAACCAGATTAAGAGTCAACCGAACGTTTGGGGTGAATTGAGGCCGGAATATATCCACGGGATTGTCCAACATCCCAACCTCAACTCCGGCAAGGACGGTTCCATCATCATTGTATTGAATCTTTCCGCCCTGCTTGCAGATCAGGACCTGATCATCGAAGAAAAGATCCTTTAAATAAAGGCCGAAAGCCTGAAGCGAATATCGCGGCGAACGAAAGGGTGGTCAACACCCTGGTCAGAGAAGCTCTACCACAGGAGTATCAAAATGGAAAAATCAGGACAACGAGAAGGTCCCGCCAGTTTTTCGATCCTCACTGATGCCAGGCGGGAATCAGAAGTCAATTCAGACGCTTCCCTCAATGAGAAGCTTAAGTTTTGGCGAGAGCAATCGATCAGCCGTATTCTTCCGGTTATGGCTATTCTTTCGCTGCCGTTGTTTCTAGGGTTCGGCTATCGCGATTCGCTCAACCATGTCCTTGAAAAGAACATTATCGCCTACATCCTGGCTGTCGGTGTGCTTTTTGGGATCGCTTTCTGGCCCAAATTATCGTTTATCGTCAAAATTGGAACGCTTCTCATTTTGTTATACGCGCTTGGCACCTATCTCTTTGCAACCACGAATCGAGGGGGCGGCGAGATGCTCCTGGTCTCTCTGTCCTTCCTTTCTATGATCTTTTTGGGGCTGCGATACGGCATTCTGACCGCCGCGATTACCATCTTGACCCTGCTGATCGTTTCGTTGGGTAAAGCATCTGGGAATATTGCCTTGCTTGCCGAATGGCTGCCCAGCGTGCTGATGGCCTTGATCATCAACCATCTCCTGATCGCCTCTTTAAATCATCTAATCCATGGCCTTGAGGATGCGATGCGGCAGTCCGGCGAGGTAAAACAGGAAATTGAAAACCGGATTCAGGTGGAAAGAGAACAGCGCTTATCTATCCAAGCCACCGTTCAAGAGTATGTGGATTTTATGAGCCAGGTTACGCAAGGCAACCTGTCTTCTCGGGTGGACTTGAATAATGAAGTCACAGAAACCAACAGCCTGTTGATTACCCTGGGCCAGCAGCTGAATAACACGCTGGACAGCCTGCAAAACATGATCCACCAGATCCACGAAGCCTCCTCGAATCTGACCTCCGCCTCGGCCGAGATTTTATCGGCGACCACTCAGCAGTCTTCCGGGGCATCAGAGCAGTCGGCAGCGATCTCGCAAACAACCTCGACGGTTGAGGAGATCAAGACCATCTCTGAACAGTTCATCCTCCGCTCGCAGGAAATGACCACCACCGCCCAGCATTCCGTGGACATCTCGCGCTCGGGAGAGCAGGTGATTACCGATACAATCACCTCGATGGCCCACATTAAGTCCCAGGTGAATTCGATTGCCGAGAACATCCTTTCGCTTTCGGAACGCACCCAGCAGATCGGGGATATCATCACCACGGTAAATGATATTGCATCGCAGTCCAATATCCTGGCTTTGAACGCCGCGGTCGAAGCCGCTCGGGCGGGAGAGCACGGCAAGGGCTTTGCTGTGGTAGCAGAGGAAGTCCGCAACCTGGCTGAGCAGTCGCGGCAGGCTACTGCCCAGGTACGCTCGATCCTGATGGACATCCAAAGAGCCATCAACACGACTGTCATGGTGACAGAAGAAGGTACAAAGGTGGTCGAGCAGGGAGTGGTTCAAACGGAGCAGGCCGGCAAGGTGATCCAGCAGTTGGCCGGGGTGATCGATAAGTCATCCTTGCAAGCCATCCAGATGGCAGCGGCCGGCCAACAACAGACAACCGGGATCGAGCAGATCGCGGGGGCCATGCAGAGTCTCAAACTGGCAACCGCGCAGGGGTTGGCATCCACCCGCCAAACCGAAAAGGCGGCTCAAGACCTGAACAGCCTGGCAAAAGAGCTTTCGGCAGTGATTGCTGTATACCAGGCTTAGCTATCGATCACTCGCAACGGGAAATGGTCATATAGGGATCGCGCACAATGCCGATTACTTCCAAAATCCGCGAGCAAATCATCAGCACTTTCAAGGTGGAATTGGCTGAGCATATCCAAATCATCTCGAATGGACTGCTGGCGCTTGAAAAGTATCCACAAAATAACGAGGATCGCCTGGGGACGATGCAGGAAGTATTTCGGTCAGCCCACAGCTTGAAAGGGGCAGCCCGGGCCGTGGGAGTCACGGCGGTAGAGCAGCTGGCGCATGGGTTGGAAAATGTTCTCTCAGACATTCAAAAACAAGTCATCGATCCCAGCGCTGACCTTTTTACCGCCTGTTATCGGGCCCTGGATGCCATTCAGATCGCGGAAGCCGCCTATGAGGCCGGGGAGAACACTCCAGTCATGCAGGCCATGCAGACCCTGGCTGATTTGGAAACGCTGCGGGCTGCCAGTCGAATAACAGCGCCGGTCCTTTCCTCCGAGACCGGGGCGCAAGCGCCCAGAGTTGAGCCAGACCCAAACCACCCGGCTGAAGAACCGGAAGCCGGTCAGGCTTCATCCAGGCAAGGCGCCAACCGCAAATCTGATTTCAACGACTCATCCGCGCCCACGCCTGGTCCATCGATCTGGATGGATGAAACCATTCGCGTGCGCGTGGAAAAGCTGGATTTGGTCAATAACCAGCTCAGCGAGCTGCTGATGGCGAAAATTCGCCTGGATCAGCGCCTGGTCCAGATCAATCAGATCCAGACCGCGGTAGGCCAATGGCAAAAGGATCGGGGAAGACTTCCCTCTCAGGCCTTGCTGAAAGAGATCGGGAAAAAAGTTAATGAACTCTCTCGGGACTACTCCAAGGATGCCATACACCTATCCATGGCCATTGATGCCCTGGAGCGTGAGGTAAGGCAAATTCGTTTGTTACCGCTCAGCGCCATAACAGGCACCTTCGAGCGGATGGTTCGAGACCTGGCCACCTCTACTAAGAAAGAAGTCGTTTTTGAGATCGTCGGTGCCGAGATGGAAATGGATAAGCGGGTGCTTGAGTTGGTGAAGGATCCGTTACTCCACCTGCTGCGCAATGCCATCGATCATGGGATCGAGCCCGCCGCCGAACGGATCCAGATGAAAAAACCGGCTGCGGGGAAGATTACTCTCAGGGCGGAACACCAGGGGAAAGATATGCTCCTGCGGGTCTGGGATGACGGGAGAGGTCTGGATATGGAGGCGATCCGCAGCGCCATCCAACGCCAGGCCGGGAGCGGCTCCAACGGCCATGATATGTCTGAATCCGAGCTGATTGAATGGATCTTTATTCCTGGGGTCTCGACCAGTCCCGCGATTACGGATGTGTCCGGGCGAGGGATTGGGTTGGACGTAGTTCGAAAAAACGTCGAAACCTTACAGGGGCGCATCGATGTAAGCTCGGTCCCCGGCGCAGGGACTACTTTTATCCTCACCATCCCGATGTCGTTGACCAGTTCCCGGGTTCTCCTCGTCCGGGCAGCTTCCCAGTGTTTTGCTTTACCCTTGAATTCGGTGGAAAGGATCCTCCAGATCCGGCAGGAAAAGATTTCGTCAGTTGGCGGAGAGCAAGTTCTCAGCGTGAATGATCGCACGATCCCCATGGTCTGGCTAAAAAGCATCCTTGGCCTTCCCGAACCAGAACAAAAATCCGAGGAGAACGGGCAGAGCCAGGCGATCATCTTGAGCGCTGCTGACCGGCAGATGGCATTTATTGTGGATGACCTGCTTGGGGAGCAGGAGATTGTGATCAAAGGATTGGGCAAACAATTAACCAGAGTAGGTGGGATATCCGGAGCAACGGTTCTGGGAAGCGGCAAGGTCGTGCTGGTTTTGAACGTAGCCGATCTGATTAAAATTGCTTCTCGCTCGGATTCTCGCGTAGTAAGTCCGGCCTTCCACCCGCTGATAACCGCGTCGAAACAAAGGAAATCCAATAAGCGGATCCTGGTCGTCGACGATTCGATCACCACCCGGACACTGGAAAAAAATATCCTGGAAGCCGAGGGTTTCACCGTTCAGGTAGCCACGGACGGCCGGGAAGCCTTGAGTGTCATTGCGACCAGCGGCCTGCCTGACCTGATCATTTCGGATATTAATATGCCCCACATCGATGGTTTTGAGCTGACCAGGCGGATCAAAGCTAATCCCCAAACCAATTCCTTGCCCGTGTTTTTAGTCTCCTCACTGGATTCCGCGGAGGATAAGGTTCGCGGAATCCAAGTTGGGGCAGACGCCTATATCGTCAAGAGCCGCTTTGACCAGACCAACCTGCTGGATCTGATCCAACAGGTGATTGGATAACCTTTCCAAAAGAAAGGAGGTTTAGATGGAAACACAATCTAAAGGACCTATTCGCGTAGTCGTGATCGACGATTCGGCCACGGAGCGCCTTTTTATGGTCTCTCTGATTGCAGACGCAAAAGGGATGCAGGTGGTCGGGACCGGGACGAATGGGTTGGATGCAATCAATTTGAGCAAGACCCTCCGGCCGGATATCATTGTTATGGACGTGATCATGCCCAAAGTCAATGGGTTGGAAGCCACGGCTCATATCATGCATGAACATCCAACCCCGATTGTATTGACCAGCAGCTCGCAGAATTCGGCGGAAATGAACCTGACCTTTGAAGCCCAACGGGCGGGAGCATTATCTGCCGTAGGGAAGCCGGTCATGGAAAACCCTGAAATCTGTGAAGCATTCTTGCGCACCATCCAGCTGATGGCGCAAGTCCCGCTGGTGCGGCGTTGGTCCAAACCTAAGACCCGCATCCCGGCTTCTACCGGAACCCTGCTTCCGATGGGTGGCTCCGCAGGGCAGATCGCCTTTACCAATGAACAGTTGAAGCATATCCGGATCATTGGGATTGCCTCTTCCACCGGCGGGCCTTCTGTTTTGATGAATATCCTACAATCCTTGACCAACCAATACCCTGTCCCAATCCTGGTCGTACAGCACGTATCCCGCGGATTTGGGGCGGGATTGGCGGAATGGTTGGATGGCGAGCTGGCGATTAAAGTCGTTTTGGCCGAAGAAGGCAAAGTCCCCGAACCCGGTTTCGTCTATATTGCACCGGATGATTATCACATGGAGATGCATGCGAATGGAACCATCCATTTACACCAGGGGACAGCTTTCCGGGGATTACGACCCTCTGCAAATTATATGTTTGAATCGCTCAGTAAATATTTTGGAAAACAAGCTTTGGGGATTATATTAACCGGAATGGGAGACGATGGAGCCGGTGGGATGCTGCACCTTTATCAATCTGGCGGGTTAACCATCGCACAGGACCGGCACAGCTGTGTCGTCTATGGAATGCCGAAAGAAGCGATCAGTAAAGGTGGTATAGATGTGGTTCTAAATCCAGGCCAGATCAACAATGCTCTCCTCCAACTGGCCGTCGCTCAAGATCATCCGATGGATGGTAAATCTGAAATTTCCAACCGGGGAGGAAAATAACATGGCATTGGTTGGTCAGACGATCCTATTGGTGGAAGACAGCCCGACCCAGATCATGAGCGTCCGGGCCCTCCTCGAAGAAGAAGGATTGGATGTGGTCATTGCCACGGATGGTGAGCTGGGGTTGAAAATGGCAAAAGAACTGCAGCCCGCCCTCATTATTATGGATCTCCAAATGCCGCGGATGAACGGCTTTCAAGTCGTCGAGGAGCTGAAGAAGTTTAAAGCCACTGCTTCAATTCCGATTATTATGTTATCGTCTCATGACGATCCAGAAGCTCAGATCCTGGCAGTCCAACTCGGAGCGTTGGAGTATATCCCCAAGGATGTATTTGCAAATGCGGTCCTTTTGGAGACCCTCAAGCAGATGGGGTTTATCAAAACGAAACTGGTCTGAGCGGCTCAGTAAGGACACCGGAAGGAACTTCCGGCAGGCACCTGATAAAATACACCTATGCCAATACCAGAGCAAGCTGGGTATTGGCATAGGTGTTTTATTTGGGTTGAAACCCTGGCGGGAGAAGAAAGTTTTTCTATTCCTCCTTGAGCATGAAGACATCAAAGGCATAGGCTTTATTTTCGGTAGTATGGGCCTGGGCGCGCACGGTGATGGTACCATCCGCGCCAGGCTGGATGCCTGTCCAGCGCGCCACATAGCCGGCGGCGTGGTTATCGCCGGTGTTGAAGGCCACCGAGAGGTTGTCGATCACCTCCACACCTGCCGTGCTGGCATTGGTCGCCGCGTCGACGCCAGAGAGCGTGTAGCGGGAAATGCGAGTGGTGTAGGTGCTGTTGGCGCGGGAAGAGGAGGTGGCGAAGGTGTAAGTCTTGGCCGGATCCAGCCCGGAGAGAGTCAGGTCGACCCACCAGCCGGTCGAGCCATAGTAGATCACCCCGCTCATGTCGGCGATGCCGCCGAAGGTGGTGCGTGCGTCGGTACCTGCGGCGGTATCATACCCGCCGTTCCAGGGCGAGCCAACTTCAGCCTGCCATACGACGGTACCCGACTGGGTGAGGGCAGCGGTCACGCCGGTTGGCGTGCCGCTGGCCTGATCGAGCAGGATCCCGGAGGTGGAACCGGTGAAGTTGGTGCCAATCCCGAATGCCGTCACGTTGGGGCCGATGTAGTGCACGCTTTGTCCGTTGGGATCGGTGGCGGTGTTAGCCCGAGTGGGGTCGTAGACGCAGTCGTTGAAGGCCGTCCAGCCGGTGGAGACGGGCATTTCCGTGTAGGTTACGCTTACGGCGTGAGCCGCGGCGGGCATGCTCAGGCTGTTGGAGGCCCCGGTGGAGGCGTCGTCGCTGGTGCCGGTCCAGCCGGAGATCTGCCAGCCGGAGTCGGGGGCTGCGCCACTGAGCGTAATGCTCTCGTCCGCAACGTACTCCCCGGCCGGGCAGCCGGTAGAACCGGTGGGTTCGGCGGTGGGGTCAGCCCCTTGCCCGGTGTGGCCGAGCGCCAGCGGATAACAGTCCGGCGGGTTCCCATCGGGTATGGTCGTGAACGACCAGGTGGTTCCGGTGGTGGTCTGCGCCCCATCCGATACCTCCGCGTACCACTGGTAGGTACTGTCAGGGAGCAGGCCGGCCCAGGTGACCGAGGCGTTTGAACCGCTGGTCACGCCGCTGACCGTGTCCAGTGCTGTAAACGGCCCTGCCCCTTCCATGTCATAGCTCAGGGTAAACTGGCTGTCCGCGTCCGTTTCAGGCTGCCCGAGGGTTGGCGAGTACGTCTGAACCTGGATCTGGTCGTCGGCCGGGGAGAAAGTCAGGACCCGCAGCCAGCCACTGCCGCCGTTCGAGCGGCTCTGGAAATCGGCCAGCAGCGTGTGGATGGTGGAACCGTTGAACGTGTCGGACCGCCGCGCTTCTCCGGCTACATGGCCGCAAAGCATGAGGAACAGGTTGGGGTTATCCTTGAGCGCATCGTAGATTTGTTGGCCCCAGGCATCAAAGGCGCCGCTCGCGTTGATGATATTGTGACTGACCAGGATGGCCCGCCGGTCGCTGTGTGTCTTGAGCAGCCCGTCGGCCCAGTCTAACAGCCCGGTTGCGGGTGTCAGGTACTCCAGATGGAGGACGATGAAGTCCATCCCACCCGCGCTGAACAACTGGTAGCTGCTGTCGTTATTCCCGGCAGGATAGCCGCCCCCGTAGTAGCCGCGGCCCTGGAAGCGCGAGACGCCAAAGTAGGTGTTGAAGTTGGTCAGCGGCTCATCGTGGTTGCCAGGCGCCAGCCCATAGGGGATGCCGTCGGGCAGGCCGGTCGTCACCGGGTTTTCCAGCAGATCCATGGCCGCGTCAGCGTTGATCCATTGGCTGGTAGTTCCCGAGGCGTTGACGACGTCTCCCTCGTGAGCGACAAAGGCAATATTCAAGTCATCCCGCTGGTCGACGATCCACTGCGTCTGGGCGGTGTAGGTGGTTGGGTACGATTCGGAGTAGAACTGGGTGTCCGGGAGGACAACGATGGTGAAATCCTGGGCGGCTGTGGGATCGGCTTCCCGGCCGTAGAAAGTTACTTCCAGCGGGTCCTGTTCGGGATCGGAGACGGTAACTTCCAGCACCGGTGAGTAGTCCACATCATTCGCGCCCTCGGCCGGCTGTACCAGGACCGGCTGGTCTGGCGCCTGGTTGAAGTCGAGGTCGAAAGGCGCTGCCCCGGTCCAGGCTGCACCGGATCCGGTCAGTGTGCCGGTGACAGCCGTGCCAGCCGAGCTGGCCACCGCCGTCGCGCTGCCTTCGTCCAGGCCCCAACGGGCCACCAGCCCGGTCTGGGGTGTGGTGATCTGATCGTTGATACTGGCCTGGATCTCCGCCTGAGTGCGGGCGTGGTTCCAGACGCGCACCTCGTCCAGGGCGCCGTCGAAGTAGCCGGCCGCTGCGCCGGTGGATGTCAGGGCTGAGCCGAGCGCGGCATGCTGGATGCTGTCGGATCGTGGCGTTCTCCCCACCGCCAGCTCGGTTTCAAGCTGGCCGTTGAGGAAGAGCTGCCATT
>Ga0105104_10003812_pt1 | contig 10590 bp, 22 predicted proteins | sample PPLLaktember2015_3_FD_87034 | JGI IMG/M metagenome (GOLD analysis project Ga0105104, IMG submission 87034) | Freshwater sediment microbial communities from Prairie Pothole Lake near Jamestown, North Dakota, USA - PPLs Lake P7 Core (6) Depth... | ecosystem: Environmental > Aquatic > Freshwater >... | reverse complement strand
CAAAGATCGTGGTAGGCAACTAATCATATTGCCGACCGTTATAAAACAGTTTGCTATCTTTTTTCTCCGCATTTTAGGCAGTACTCATTAAACGTTTCCGTTGCTGAATATGCGCTTGTCCAATTATGCTCGCAAACCGATTTTATAACATCCGGTATGGGTGATTTACTCTCATTAGATTTATGTCCTTCATTTCGATAACTTTCTCCGCAATTCCAGCACTTTATAAATTCTTCGTCAGTCTTTTTATTATATGACATACACTCAGGGCATGCTTGCGGTATAGGTGATTTGGCGGTATCGGAGGATAATATTTCTATGGCCTTTTCAATTTGTAATTGTTTAATGGTATTATCAGAGCTTGCATTGTAATCAAGATATTGAAACTCCATCAATTCCTTCAATATTATTAGTTCCTTACCTAAAACTTGAATAGCATATTCATTTTCCATATCAATATTTTAAGGTTGTGACTTCCTGTAATATTTATTGCATGTGCATCCATATAATTTATAATGGTTGCAGGTATCGACTTTTTCATGAGGACAAACCTCACTCCGCTTGTCGGGTTGCTGTAATTTCTCCCTCAAATACTCATCAACCATATAATTCGCAATATTGAAATCGTGTCGCTTCCATAGCCACATTTTGAACTCAATTAATTCACTCCGCTTGTCGGTGGGGGAGAGTTGCTTTAAATCTTCAATTATATCGTATTGCTTTTCTATTGCCTCTACAATCTTCTCCGGCTTCACTTCATACAAATTAAGAGCAAGCATCAATATGTTTAATTGAGGGTCATTTATTTCTGTGGCTCTTTGCGCCACTTTTGCAAGTAGTGACTTAAATGTATTTAAAGGGACAAACAATACTCCATTTTTTTCAGTGGTCTGACATATCTCTTCCAAAAGCCCCATTGTGTTAACCCTGAATCCTAATGCTATAATCCGGACATGTGTTTTTATCAATTCCTCTTTATTCATGATTAGTGGTTTAAATTAAATCATCGTCAAATATACAAATAATTAATAATTATTAATATTTTTTATTATAAATATCATTGTAAATTCAAAACTTTTATTTATGTTTGTTGTCATAATTAACAATTAAAACATTAAATAACAAATACTTTACAACCATGATAAAAATTATCGCCTACAGTATACTCATTTATGTAATACTAAGTATAGTGAATTGGGTTATAAATCAGATCATTAACGCAGATGTTTATGACGATCCCGATATGGAAATGTGATTTATCATAACGGTTCGCGTATAAAATCTTTGATTTCTGACCTCAGCACCCCAAAGTGACACACTTGCTTTTCAAAGAACCTTCTTTTAAATCTAATCTAATGCCAGCTATCAAGGAATTAAAAAATCCGATCTTTCTCGCCATCATCAAAACAATCCTTTCTTAAAATGTAGCTTCTTCCGGTTTCTTCATCACTTTCTAAATAATATTTACTTTCCAAAACATCGATCTTCTCTTTCATCAAATTATCAAAGGTGATATCGTCCAAATAATCAAGAAAAAACTTTTCTTCTGGGTGCGCTTCGAGGTATCTATCAATGTATTCCAATTTCCACCATATCTGCATTGGATAGTTGATGATCAATTTATAGAACTCATCGATATCAATGTTTAAATCTTTATTTTTTACTACACGAACAGTAGGAGGTTTATTACCAATGCTCGACAGCTTAACCAAAAGATCATTAATCTCACTTTCAATATCAGATACATCTATCAGTTTATGTATCCGATCCGCGTATGACTGTATGATGTTTTCCCGGTTCAATCTATTTAGTTAAAAGCCTACTTAAATTAGTTTTCTGAATTACCGTAGTTTCTTTCTCCAGGTTTAAAATCAATTCCAAAATCTTATCTTTTGAAGGCTCCGTCAGTTTAATTCCTTTGAATGTGTTTGCTCCGATGTAAACCTTTTCAGGTTTGCAGTTTAAAATGAGAAGGGTCATATTCCATAGATCAAAATCCATGATAGGCTCAACAGTAACATATTTTCTGTTATTAATTAGCGACATACTGGATGCTCTATTAGTCGTATCTGGAGCCAATCCCATTTCGGCGTAATATCGGTTTGTCTCAATGGTAGTCCCAATTATAAAATTTTTAGGCAGATCGCTATAGTATAGAAATATGTTTTTTGGATTCTTGGTCTGTATCTGATACTCATTTTCATTAAATACGAGACACCTGTTAATGATTCGGTCAGTAATTTTAGTGGAAACTCCGTCGGCCATGAGATCGGTTTGGGCACAAACAAAAATTTTTCTGCCTTTACCAAGATCATCATTGATAGCTTTCTCATCGATCCTTGGCATGCCGGAATATTTCGCTATAAGCGACGGATAGTAAAATTTCTGAGTGCTACAATAATGGCAACCATGTGGACATTTCCCGGATAGTGGGTTCCATGTATGGGTTATATCGCCATACATATTACCTTTTGCTTTGTTTAATGACATATCGTATTGATTTAAAGTTTATTATCAAAAAGGCAGATCATCAGCTCCGTCCGACGTTTCATTTTGAGGTTTTGGCTCCGGCTTTTCTTTTGCAGCCGGTTTATTTTCTCCCTCGGAAGAAGATTTACTTCCAGTAAATTCAAAGTTTCCGGCGACAATCTCAGTGATATGGTTTTTCTTCCCGTCTTTCTCCCATTCCCGGTAGGTGATCTCTCCTTCAATAGCAAGCTGCATCCCTTTTTTCATGTGCTTTTCCACAAGTTCAGCCAACTTCCCTGAAGCCACAATCCGATGCCATTGGGTAGATGTTACCTTCTCCCCGCTGCGGTTCGTGAACTTCTTCGATGTTGCAAACGAAAAGCTTGCCTGTGATCCACCGTTATCAAAATACTTGATCGACGGATCGCTTCCAATGTATCCAATCAAAATTGCTTTATTCATAATTATTTATGTATTAATGGTTTTACAGGTTGTTCCCAATATATAATTCTCCCTTCAAAGAAAGGTGTGTTAAACCACTCTTTCATTTCCTTCCATGAATCAAAGCCATCTCTGATAGCAAAAAAATTAAGAGCGCTAAGATTATTCCACCGACGGAAATTGTCTATGACAACCTCATCGTTTATAAAATCCATTATTATTGGATAGACACTCGATGCCGTCCCTTCTGCAAATTGATAGGGATTATTGTTTACATTTCTTGGGTTTCCCCGCCAGTAATGTATTTTCATCCCGGCTTTCCATCGTTTTTTTGAATCCTTTCTTATAGTGTGCCACTTTACACCTAAAAGGATACGGTTTATAAATTTATCTTCACTAAATGTTAGTATCATTTTTTATATTCGATTAATTCACAATCACTTTTCAGATAAAGCGGATGCTTCGGTGATCCGTCGCTATTCACCCCAAGGCAGTATGTTTTTCCAAACATCTGAAGAACTTCGACCGATCTCACTCTGGCTGCTTTGAAAGTTCCCCAGGCACATACAATCTTTTCGGATTTCTGAGCATACATTATCATGTAATCATTTGCCAGATAAGTTGGGTTGTTGAGATCGATTTTTAGTAGATCGGCAGGATACGGAGAAACGAAAGTAAAAAGGTTCATCATATAAACTCCACCATATCCCCATTTTTTCGAGAAATTAATCACTCTGGTGACTGTATTGTCTGGTTTTACCTCATTGGCTTTACTCGGATTGAGCCCAATGAACATAATTTTTGGCAGGTCATTATTCCATTCCCTCCAAAGTGCAAACCGATATTTCCGGCAGGCTGAGAATAACGCTCCCGATGTAGAGGTTGATACTACCTGAACGCTATCCTGCCAAAGTGTTTTTTGTTCGTAGGTCATTTTCTTCTGGAATTTCCTTTAAGTGCGATCATCTTGAACATTTCCTTAAGTCGGTCAATAATTCTCTCGTGAAACAACTGCTTCATATCATCAATATCACAATTCGTTGTGATATGAACTAACTTACCGTAGGTCTGGAATATATCATATCTTTTCATTAAAAACATATCCACATACTCATTGACATCAGTCCCGTAGCTTTTAGCGTCGTACTTGTAGCCGAACTCATTAATCAATATATGAATTGGATTTGGAACACCGACCCCTGACTCATTGTCCTTTAGATTATACAAATAAACTGAATCAAGGAAATTCTGAGATTTCATTTCCGATATAATTTCCTCAATAGAGGTAATCCTAAATAAGTTTTCATTGAAAGGGAAAGCTGTTTTAAGGAACCTATGAAATATTTCAAAGATTGTTGACTTACCGGAACCGAAATTACCCATAAGACCAATGCCCTTATTGAGATCAAGTTCTCCAGGTCTACCAAGGAAGTAATTAAGCATAGCCTCGAAAACCGGTTTATTGTATTCATCAAATTCATATTTCTGACCAGGGCCGAGTAAATTATTGGCTATGGTATGTATTAACCATTTATAATTTGCAACATAATCGTCATTCCCAAGAGGTATTATACGATTTTTTGTGCCCTGGGAAACTTGGTTCAGTGCCTTCGGCAACATTTCTGTTAGTTTTTGAGATCGTACCATTATTGTTGATATTTGAATTAGAGTTATTATTATTTTCCCATGTACGGATAGCGGCTTTCCAATCTTTCATTTTATTTTTTCCAATCATCCAACCTTTAGATTGATAATAGTCGTAAAACTTACTTGGGCTGACTGCATTATCTCTTTCCAAACAATATGAATTTATTTCTTCAATTGTCGGAATAACGAATACATTTCTTTTTGAAGAAGAAATGACTTCTTCTTCTTTATCTTTATCCTTTTCTTTATCTTTATCTTTATCCATAGGAGCTAATATAGCTCCTGACAAGGGGCTGGTCAGCCCCTCAATAACTTGATTGTCAGGATTTAAAAAATCGTACTTTTTTAGCTCTTTAATTACTGAAATATGGGCATTGTTATTGTTTTTAAGTTCACCGTATTGAAATAAGATAAATTCCGGGATGAAAAGTTTTTTGTCGGAGTCGAAAAAAATAATCCTTTCACCAAACAATGATTTTATTATATCAACAGTAACTTTGGAGCCACAGTAAATAGATGCTATTTCGCAGTCAACCTCCCAAATTCCAGCCGAGGAACAATCACAAAACAGATATATCCACAGGAGCTTGTCAGGGGCTTTCAAGCCCCTTATGAAGTTCTTTTTGAATAAGTTAGTGTCGATAAATCTTTTAGCCATATAATTTATTCTATGTTAATTGAATTCATTGCACGAGGTTTCACCAATATTTCATCAGAAGTGTCATTTGAATACTTGGTTATACTCAATGATCCATCTTCATCTTCAATCAATCTGTAATTATTGGGGTGGATGTGAATATAAATAACATCTACTTCCTTTAGGGTTTCGTCCCGGTGTGTTTTGTATTCCATATTCTTTAAGATTTAACTAATTGTCAATTTAACCTTATTGCCGTGAATATAAGTTCTTACGGAATAATGCTTACAGCATCCTTTTATTCCGTTTCGCGGTACATATTCTTTGCAGTCTTTTCCGCATAAACCATCGCCCTTTTCACCGCAGAATTGATGTTCTATGCAGAAAAAGAAATTGCCAGGATCATCAGGTATTGCCCCATAAACTTCCATTTCAGTGAGGCCATCAAATGCCATTTCTTCAATGAAGTACTCTTTTGTGTAGCATATTCCATCATCCTTTGATCTGAAATAATATGTTGTTTTCATCCTTTCACGTTATAAGATGTTTCTGCTATTATGTTTAAATGTACGATAGGCACACCCATAAGCACACCTTTCACTTAAAATTGCAGCCACACGTTAATCTATATCAAATGTTGGCATATTCTTTATTTATAAGATTTAACCATTTCAATCAATCCGAAAGCCACGGCTATTTTCTAAAAATTCAGCAAGGTTTTCTATTTGTTTTAGCCTACTTTCATCAACACCCTTTTTGTAAAGGGGCTTACCGTCAATGATAATGGTTTTTTGGTAATGTCTTTCTTCTTCAGTAAGCTTTTCCCACTCTCTATTGATAAACCTTTGTACGGAAACATATCCACGCGCAATAGCGGCCATAGCTTTTGCTTCGAATGATGATACTCTATATCCGTCATTAGAAACCGGCGATCCATTATTACCTGTTCGATATACATAACTTCCCGGACTTTTGCCATCGCCATATCCTATCACGTAACCCATTCCTGTTTCTTGTAAGATAATAGGCCAACTAAATGCGCCAATTGTAAGTTCACTTACATTTTTATTTCTTGGTATTAAATCGTATCCCATAATTACTGTTTATAAGATTCCTCTGCTATCCTTATTAAATTACTTTTCACTTCCTCTGACATTGGAAGTATTTGGCTGAACGGGGTTGCCTTGATGTATTTGATGGCGTTTGTCCAAAACTTTGCATCGAGGGATTGTATACGGTTGGGGTTGTATTTTTTAAATCTTTTCATACACGCACCAATACCAAAAACATTATTGATACAATATTCACAATGATCTTCCCATTCTTCCTTTATGTGTATTACTAATTGACATAATGAACAATCATTAAATTTGTTTATTCCTCTCGAATACTCATCAATAAGTATTTCAATAGCTGCTATTAGCTGCTTTTTGGTGTATGGTTTCATTGTGTGTATATTTTTTGTTACTGTTACCATAAAAAATTTTATCCTTCAATAAGTTTTTTAACCTTATCTGAAACGTCCTGCGGCATATCTCTTAAATTATTCAAGTAAGCATTGAAAGTCATTGGATTTACGCCAATTTGTTCAGCAACCCATTTCTGTTTTAAACCTTTGGATTGGATTCTTTCTTTGAGATTCATGTATATTTAATGTTACTGTGTTTTCGGAAAAATGCCCCTGTCCCCAGGGGCGAACTAAAGTCATGGCAAAGCGTCAAGTCAAATCAGTTAGACAAATGTAAAATAATCTTTGACAAATCCAAAAAATTAATTGACTAATTTTTAAACAAACATGATAGTTAGTTGTTATCACCCTCTCGTTTAAGGAAATAAAAAACCGGGTGATCTTCACAGACGACCCGGCATGTTGTGTTTATACAGTTCTTTGATTAGAAAGGATACTGCAAAGATAAGTCAATTTATCTTACCGACATCGAAATGTCGGACAAATTTTACAGACGCTCTCTCCGGGATGATCACTTCAGTGTTTTTGGTGATATTCCGGGCCTTTCTCATCTTTTGTATGATAGGCTTCAGGGAGAAATATAACCTGATCTGAATTTCATTCCCGGATTGCAGATTTTCCCTAACTGAATCGAGGAATGCACTGACGGCTTCTTTAGCCGTTTTTGGATCGATTTTGGCCCGAATAGCAACTGAGTTAACTAAATCGGCCTTTGTAATTGTTTTGTTCATTGTGATAAGAGATTATAGATTAATTAAAATTAAAGATTCAACTTACCGGGTTCAGAAGGTTTCGGCCCAGGCTTTGTTTTCTTTTCAGGCGCAGCCTGAGCTTCTGATCCTGATGCAGCCTCCTGTGGTTTAACCTCATCTTTTTTGACCGGCTCATTTGGTTTTTCTTCTTTCGGTTCCTTGCCTTCAGTCTCGTTCTCGAAGTTGTCCGCCTTGTTTTTAACCCCTTCACCGTCGGGATTGTCCCCGGTTTCACGCATAAATGCTTCATCGACAGTTGTATCCCCGTCTTTTAATGACTGCATAAGACCGCGAAGGGATGCTAAATCTTCAGAGGTAAGCTGAGTTTTCGATGTTTTCCCGAAAACATTCAAAACTTCTTCTTCTTTCACGTCATAGTTTTTCAGGAAATAATCTAAAGCCTTCTGCCTTGCAGCGGTAAGTTTTTCCTCATCAGACAAATCGCCTGTAAGTTTGTGCTGTGCGGCCTCATAAGCTGCATCGGTAAATCCGCGAGGAATTACCGCAAGGATAGCGTTTCTCTCGGCGACAGCCATCGCAGCCATCATGGTCATATTGATCATGTCCTCATTATACCGCTGGCCGTTCTTTGAAATGATCTTTCTCCTTACCTCAACGCGTTCACCGTAGTTTGTTTCGAGGTCAAGGCAGGTAGCTTCAGCGGTTAAATAGTTATCGCCGATCATAAGCCCATGTTTTTCAACACGCAGGTTGCCGTAATTTTGGGCTAAAATCCTTGCCAGATGAACGGAAGCACCATGAATCTTCTTATCTCCCCTGGGAAGGGTATACCCACAGACGCTGGCTGTTTTCTCATCAATAGTAACCGTGGCGATAACATTAGCCTTGAACTTACTGAGGTTTCTCGGATACTTCTTGGCCGTTGCCACGGCAATATCAATCTGAGCCCTCTGGCTCTGTTCATACGGAGCAATCTCATGCTCAATGATCTGAATTTCGTTTTTTTCTTCAATCATAATTTGTTAATTGTAAAAGGTTATTAAATCATTTTTAACATATCCCGGAACCGGGCTCACCGCGATCCGGTGCTTTCTATAGTCGGGCTGAGTAAAAATACTGTATCCCGGATAAAAATTCTTTTCCTTGCAGATAAGATATTCCTCTAAGAGTCTGATAAATTTCATAGCGCCGGAGCTTGGAGTTACAATCTGCTCGCCGCCTTCATTTTTTATGGAAAATGCCCAGTTCGAGGCATCTATGATATTGAAATCATAAGGTGGTTCTTTTTCCTGGGCAACCCAATAAAAACTTCTCCACCTGCCGGTTACCAGATGATCGAAAAACTGGTAAAAAGAGGCGCTGATATCATACCCTAAGTCCACGATCTGCTTTGCGAATTCCTCTTTTTTTGGCCGTCCGAACTGGCAGGTTTTCCAATCGATTATTTTCGACGTGGTTTTCAAATCAGTGCGGTATTTAAACAAACCGCCCTGATATTCGCAAAAATGAGATATTTCAGCCTTGCCGTGCTTCAGTAAAAACCGGATATCATGAGAAAGATGAGGATTCCCGTTCAGAAGTTCCTCGATCATTGCATCGGCTAAATCTATCTCGGATTTACTACATATTTCCTTTCCGGGGTTAGCCGTTTGGAATTCCGTGTAAGTGTCAGTGAACTTTTGAGTATCGTAGCCGTAGGGCTTTTTAGTACTTGGATTGATGGGCGGTTCAAATACCACAAAGGAGTTATTAAATTCTGTTTGATCTCCACAATTAGCTATAGAACAAAGCTTTGCGTGGTATACGCTACCTTTAAGGTTACTTTCTAAGCTTATCCGTTTGCTATCCTTTGGATTATCCTGATAATATTTCAGATACTTAGGAGAAACCTCTAACTGCTTCAAGGTAGTCGATGAGATAAAATCAATGTAATCCTTTGAATTGTGGTAATCAGCATTTGTAATGCTGTTCGGAGCAGAAATGAATGGTAAATTCATAATTTAAGAATTTAAGATATCTTTATCTTTTTCTCATTTTCTCTTTCTGCCATCCCTTCAGCTTTGTGCGTTTCGGGTGAAATTCACCGTTTCCGCCTCCAACCATATAGTGATACTTTCTTCTGTCCATTTGCACAGATTTAGTATCCCGATACTCAACCCGGCTGCAATAGAAGCAAAAAGCATCCTTACGAGTGATACAGACTTGTTTGTTGTTCCCATAAAAGTTCAATTTATTATTTGATTTCGAGATTAAAGATTCACAAATATAATTAAAAAGAATTGATGCGCAAGCTTTTACAATAAAAACTTACTTGGAGCCACTCTAAGCCACACGGCGATTTTTTTAACCGTCGAAGGGCTTATCGGGAAATTTTCATCTTCGAGTACCCTCCGCAGGGTTGTTTCATGTATGCCGATTTCTTCGGCAATGGTTTTTAGCCGTACAGCTTTTTTCAATTCTACCATGCGGGCCGACCATTTCCCGTAAATAGCCTCAGATAAGGCCGGTTGATTTACTTTAATAATCACTTTTGACATAATCTCAAATATTAGTTAGTTATAATACAATTCATTTCTATTTAACCTGTAGAATAAATTCAGAACTTCTGAATCCTCTGGAGTAGTGACATAGATATCACTAACGCAGTCAAGGAAGGCAATTTCCTGTTCTATAGCATCCAACTGATCCTGGGTAGATGTAAGGTTTTGTAGCCGTTCAGCCCTATCCTTGGATCGGGTAACTTGCAATTCATTTCGAATTGCAGATAGTCTGGAAAAAAGTTGTCTTTTCATGATAATTACCCATTGTAATTTTTCCAAAACTCGTCTTTTTCTTCTTTAGTCAAATCAGGAATTTCGATGGGTTCATTCTGCCATACCTCATCCTTATTCCATTGTGGAATAAACCACGCATCATCCAATTTACGATTAAGAATTGGAAGTAATGCATCAAAAGTTTTTGGCAGTTGATGAGTAAAAATCCTTTCCATACCCAAGTACACTTCATAAAATGCATGTATGTCAGTCATGCTAGTATGCAAAACTCCGCTTGTGACATTTTTTAATTTACCATTAGTCGTTTTCATAATAATTTAAGTATTAGTTAGTTAAATTTGAGACGGCTCCGGGAGTCGAACCCGGAGTAACTCCGTTTAGCCGCTTTTGCTAGTTTACGCGATCAATCATCATAGGCATTAGCAGCATATCATTGTTTAT
>Ga0105104_10003811_pt1 | contig 10590 bp, 8 predicted proteins | sample PPLLaktember2015_3_FD_87034 | JGI IMG/M metagenome (GOLD analysis project Ga0105104, IMG submission 87034) | Freshwater sediment microbial communities from Prairie Pothole Lake near Jamestown, North Dakota, USA - PPLs Lake P7 Core (6) Depth... | ecosystem: Environmental > Aquatic > Freshwater >... | reverse complement strand
TGATGGGCTGGATGATGGACGAGTACTCCCGCCTGGTCGGACAGTACACGCCGGGCGTGTTCACCGGCAAGCCCCTGGGCGGCGGCGGCTCGGAAGGGCGCACCGAAGCCACCGGCTACGGTGTGATCTACACCGTCCGCGAAGCGTTGAAGCACCTCAAAATGGACTCCAAAAAAGCCGTGGCTGCCATCGAAGGTTTCGGCAACGTCGCGCAGTACGCCGCGATCGGTTTCGTGGAAATGCTGGGCGGCAAGATCGCCTGCGTATCCTGCTGGGATCGCCACGAGAAGAAGTCCTTCACCTACAGCCACAAGGACGGCGTGGACCCGCGCTTCCTGCTGACCATTGTGGACCAGTACGGCACCGTCGACCGCAAAGCCGCGGAAAAAGCCGGCTACGTGATCGAAGACGGCGACGCCTGGATCACCAAGGAAGCCGATGTGCTGATCCCGGCCGCGATCGAAGGGCACGTCAATGGCGAGACTGTCAAGAAGATCTCCAGCCGCGTGCGCGTGGTGGCGGAAGGCGCCAATGGTCCCTGCACGCCCGAAGCCGATGAGTTCTTCAAGTCTCACAATATCTTCAACATTCCCGATTTCCTGTGCAATGCCGGCGGCGTCACGACCTCCTACTTCGAACAGGTCCAGAACGACATGAACTACTACTGGACAAAGTCCGAAGTGCTGGAAAGACTCGACACCAAGATGACCAGTGCGTTCAACGCTGTCCTGCAGACGAGCGAAAGAGAAGGCGTTTACACGCGCGATGCAGCCTACATGGTTGCGATCTCACGCGTGGTGAAAGCCATGGAGCTGCGCGGCTGGCTCTAAATCGACAAGCTGACCGGTAGAATCAAAGGACGCGTCCATCCCGGGCGCGTCCTTTTTGTTGTTGATCGTAGGGCGGGTTTACAACCCGCCAAAACTTGTGGCTCTTGTAATTGTCAGGCTGCCCCGCTGGGGCGGGGTCTTCGAAAAGCCTGACCTACATTTATCAATCCTTGTGTGCCTCCAGGCAGACCACCCCCTGCGGGCCGACGTGCGCATCGTGCACGACCCCGGCCGGCAGGTCGAGCCGGTCGCCGGCCTTCAACGTCAGCTGTTTGCCAAGCTCCGGCAGCCCGAAGGTAATGCTTCCCTGCACGACATAGATGACCTTATTGTAGGAATGCGAATGCGCGGAGTACACGTCATGCGGGCCGTTCGACCATGAATATGGATCCAATCCTTCGTCGATCATGCGCTGCCGCAGCGTGGATTGAGTCGGGGCGGCAGGATCAGGCCAGGGGGTGACGAGAGGTGTGTTTGACATAGTATTACCTTTAAGTGGGCAGGATGCCATCCTGCCCTACGGCTCCACCGGGTAATCGGCTTCGATCCACGAGACAAAGCCGCCCAGCAGGGCCGAGGCACGCGGATAGCCGTTATGCAAAAGGACAAACGCCGCACGGGCGCTGGTGTGTTCGTTGAGTCAGGTGCAGTACGTGATGATCCACTGCTTCTTATCGAGATTTAGTCCTGTGGGATTGGTTTCGATCTCGCCCAGCTGGATGTTGAGCGCGCCGGCAATATGGCTGACCGCGAACGCCTCGGCACTCCGAACATCCACCATGACGGCCGTGCCGCTCTCGAGCGCGGCTTTGGCATCATCCACGGTCACGCGCGGGACCTCGGCCTCGCTGAGGGGCAGCCGGACCGGCGTCGGGGTGGCGGCCGGCGCGGGGATTTCCGTCGGCTCTGCAGTGCAGGCCGCTGTAAAGAGGATCAGGATCACGAAAAGGAAATGGATTTTTCCTGCCATATGTTACCTGTAATTTCATCCCGCAGGCGATGTTAGAGTTCGGCGTAGCGATCGATGCGCTGGCCGATGATGGCCAGGCTGTCGTCCCAGAACTTGCGGTGGGTGATGTCGATGCCGAAGCGTTTGGCAAGCTTTGCGGCGGTCTGCTCGCCGGTGGAGGCCAGCAGCCTCTTGTAGTCTTCCACGAAATCCGCGCCGCGCTGTTTGTAGATGGCATACAGGCCTGTCGCAAAGAGAAGACCGAAGGCGTACGGATAGTTATAGAACGAAAGTCCAGGGGAATAATAGTGGGGCTTCCATGTCCACATGAACTTTTGCAGGTAGCCTTCGTCGAGACCGTCGCCGTAGGTGGCCTTCTGGGCCCGCTCCATGATGTCGCAGAAGTCGTCCGCAGAGAGTTCCGCTTCGTCGCGGCGCTCGAAGACTTCCTTCTCGAACAGGTAACGGGAATAGATGTCCACCACGATCTGGCCGGCGTTCTGGATCTGCGCTTCGAGCACGCCCAACCGCTCCTGCGGGTCATTTGTGGAGGCCAGCACCGCTTCGGTGACGATCGTCTCGCACATCGTCGAGGCGGTCTCCGCCAGCGTCATCGGCGTGAGCTGCTGCAGGACGGTCTTGTCTGCCTGATAGGCACATTCATTGTGGAAGGCGTGACCGAGCTCGTGGGCCAGCGTACTGACCTGATCGAAGGAGCCGTCGAAGTTGGCGAGGATGCGGCTTTCCCTGGGTCCCTGCACTTCCATGCAGAACGCGCCGCCGCGCTTGCCGTCGCGCTGCTCGGCGTCGATCCAGTTGCTGTCGAAGGCGCGTTTGGCGAACGCCGCCAGGTCGGGTGAGAATTTGCCGAAGTTTTCGAGGATGAAGTCGCGCGCTTCCTCGAACGAATAGACCTTGTCCGTCCTGCCGAGGGGGGCGAAGATATCCCACCAGGCCAGCTTATCCTTGCCGATCCTTTTCGCCTTGGCATGGAAGTACCGGCGGAACATCGGAAAGGAATCCTGCATGGCCGCGAGCATCGCTTCGAGAGTCTTGCGGTCCATGCGGGCAGCTTCCAGCGAGGAGTGGATCGCGTCCCTGCGGCCGCGCTTCTTGTTGAGGGTGTTCGCTTCGCCCTTGACCCCGTTCAGGCAGGCCGCCAGCGTTTCCTTGACTTCGTCCCAGGCTTTGTTCTCCGCCTCATAGGCGCGGCGGCGCGTGGCCTCGTCGGGGTGTGAACGCAGATTGATCAGGGCGGGCATGGGCAGCTTCTCCGTTTTGCCGTCCAGCTCGAAGTCCACGGAAAGCTGCGAGGTGAGCGTGCCCTGCAGTTTCCCGAAGGCGTTGCCCCCGCTCAGGGATAGTTCCGCAGCCAGGGCTTCCTCGGGCTCGCTCATCAGATACCTGCTCTGCTCGGCGGCTTCCTTCAACATGAAGGCGTGCGCCGCAGCGGATTTGTTCAGCTCGACGATCTTACCCAGCTTGGGCGCGGCCCGGCCGAGCCAGGCCTTGAAGCGGGTCATCAATTTGTCCATGGGCAGGCTGGCCTGCTCGAACTCGGAGAGGGCTTTCTTGGCAACCTTGTCGCGCGAATCGGTGGTGACGTAGGAGTAAATGAACGGGACAATGGTGGCGGAGAGGGTCTGGATCGAGTTGATCTGGTCGATGGCCTTCCCGACCAGGGCAGCCAGATCGGCGACTTTAGTCTTTGCGTCCGCTTTGTCAAGCTTGTTCCTGAAGAATCTTTCCAGGGCCGCGACCTGCTTCTTGTAGTCATCGACGGCGGCTTTGAATTCTTTGGATTCGAGGGATGGGTAAACGTTGGAGAGGTCCCAACGCGGGGCGGAAATAGTCATGTTTTGCTCCTTGAGAGGGTGTGAATCAAGTATACCAAAGGGAAAACAGCAAATCAGCAAGTGAGCAAATCAGCAGTGTGCCAATTTGATTATTTGCCAGTTTTGTCCTGCTTGCCTTTTGCCATCAATGCCTATACAATGAAATGCACAACCTATGGAGGCTCTATGAAACAGGATCGTTTCCTCACAGGTATTCTGGTCGGTATTGCGGTTCTGGTGGTGATCGCACTGGCCGTATTTTTTATCCGCCGGGACAATCAATCGTACGTTTCCGAGGACACGCCCGAGGGAATCGTTCACAACTATGTGCTGGCCGTTCTGAACGACGATTACCAGAAAGCTTATGGTTATCTGGCCGATCTGGAGGACAAGCCCACGTATGAAGAGTTCAGGGATGCATTTATCAAAGGGATGGTCAATCCCAATAGTTCCGCGGTGGATATCGGTGAATCCAGGGTGAATAATGATACTGCCTCCGTCGAAGTTTCGCTGATCTACAATCCCGGCGACCCGTTCTCGACGGGGTATCGCGATGTGCAGCGGGCCATCCTGGTCAGGCAGGGCGGCGCCTGGAAGTTGTCTTCCATGCCGGGTTACTATTTCTGGGATTACAACTGGTACCAGGAACAGCCGAAGTGAGGAAGCAATCTCATCCTATTACAGGAGATTGCTTTGTCGTGGCACCACTCCTCGAAATGACGGAAGGATAACATCATGAAATCCATTCGCCGCCTGTATTTTTATCTGGTTGCTTTTATCAGTATCGAAGTTGTGTTGTGGGGACTGGTTGGCTTATTGCGTTCGATCGTGGACGACACCATATCGGGCGGTGCGGATGCGCTGGCGCAGGCCCTGGCATTGATCCTGGTCGGCGTGCCGATTTTTCTGTTCCACTGGCTGTGGATGCAGCGCGCGGCCGCCCGCGATGACGAGGAGAAGACCGCCACTCTGCGCGCGGTCTTTTTCTATGCAATTTTGCTGGCCACACTGATCCCGGTCGTGCAAAACCTGCTGTCGTTCATCGACCGGGCCTTGATCCAGGCTGCGGGGCTGGGAGTGGTACACGCCTTCAGCGCCTTCAGAAACCAAACCCTGGCCGATAACCTGATCGCCATCGGGATGAACGTCATCGTTGCAGCCTATTTTTGGAATGTTTTGCGCGGGGAATGGGCGACACTTGCCGACCGGGAAAATTTCACGGAAGTCCGCCGCCTGTATCGCTACATCTGGATGCTCTATGGCCTGCTGATGACCGTCTTCGGCGCGCAGCAAATACTCCGCTTCCTCTTTTACATCCCCGGCGATGTTTTGGGCGCACTGCGACACGAGGTTGCAGTCAACGGGGTGGCACTGCTTCTCGTCGGAACGCCGATCTGGGTCTATGCATGGCGTGTCATCCAGGACTCTCTGGCTGATCCCGCTGAAATGGGATCGATGCTTCGCCTCGGCATCCTCTACCTCCTTGCCCTGGGTGGAGTCATCACCGTCATCACGACGGCTGCCATGGTGGTGAACTCCAGCGTGACGTGGCTGCTCGGCGCGGACTGGACATTCCAGGATTTCATCCGGCAGATCGGCGGGCCGATTTCGATCGGCGTGCCGCTCGGACTGGTCTGGGCATATTATGGCCACTGGTTGAACCGTCACATCGAGGCGGTTGGGGATGAGGTCCGTCAGGCCGGACTGAAGCGGCTCTACAACTATATTCTGGCGCTGATCGGATTGGTGGTAGCGTTCATAGGAGTTGCCACGCTATTCTCCTTCATCATCGACATGGTCACAGGCTCAGGCATCCTGATGACCGAGTCCAGACGCGGCAGCCTGGCCAGTTCCATTTCTTCGCTGATCGTCGGTCTGCCGCTCTGGCTGGTGATGTGGCGGCCGATGCAGTCCCAGGCCCTGGCTCAGGGGGAAATGGGCGATCATGCCCGGCGCTCGCTCATTCGCAAAGCCTATCTTTATCTTGTTTTGTTCGGCTCAGTCCTCGGCGGCATGGCCAGTGCAGTGGGGCTGGTCTATCAGCTCATCCGGGTCGTTTTGACGGGCGAGACCGGAAGCAATTTTGTAAACGATCTATTGAATACCCTGCAGCTGCTCTTCCTGTTTGCCGTCCTGTTGCTGTACCACTTGAAGGTCCTGCGCCAGGACGGAACCTCCACTGCCGATGCGCTGGCTGAAAAGCAAAGTCAATATTCAGTGTTGATCGTCGATTCGGGCGATGGCTTTGTCGAAGCGGTCCAAGCCGCGCTGATGAAATCCGGATCAAAGATTCAGGTAACCGTTGCCAGCCCGGATGTGAAACCGGAAGGCAAATTCCATGCCATTCTGCTGGATGGCGGTCTGGCGGTGGACGCGCCGGCGTGGATCCGCGCGTTCGACGGGCACCGGCTCGTGGTCCAGAACGAAGCGAAAGGCATCGTCTGGACAGACGACCCGGTGCAGGCCGCTCAATCCGTGCAGCAGCTGGCGGAGGGTCAGGAAATCCGCAGGCCGAAAAAGGGAGGCTCGCCGTGGATGATCATTGTCTACCTTTTTGCCGGATTCTTTGGCTTTCTACTGCTGATCATGCTGTTGTCGCTGGGGATAAGGCTTGTCCTGGGAGGAATGCTCTAGCCTCGAAAGCAGGATGTCACGTGACTGTAGCCTTTTATTGATGTAAAATTGGATTGCACCTACGTACATTGCCGAGGAGATGCGATATGAAAGTAACTGTCCTTCAGGAAAATCTGGCCCGTGGTCTGGGGGTCGTTTCAAAAGCGGTTTCGCCGCGCAGTACATTGCCTGTGCTGGCCAACGTGTTGATCGCATCCGACGAGGGCCGTCTGCGGCTCTCGGCGACGAACCTCGAGATGGGCATTACGTGCTGGATCCCCGCCCGCATCGAAGAGGAAGGTTCCACCACCGTTCCGGCTCGCACGTTCTCGGACCTGGTGGGTACACTGCCGGGCGACCAGGTATTGTTGAAACTTGATCCGTCGACCCAGACGTTGAACGTGCGCGGCGGAACCTCCACCAACGATATCAAGTGCATCGACGCCCAGGAGTTCCCGCCCATGCCGGTGCCTGACTTTGAAGGCGCGGTGCAGATCAATGTCGGGGATTTCCGCGAGATGATCCATCAGGTGGCCTTCGCGGCTTCGTCCGACGAGGCCCGACCTGTGCTGATGGGTGTCCTGATGCAGGTGGACAAGGACAAGCTGACCATGGCCGCGGCCGATGGGTTCAGACTCTCCGTCCGCAAGGCGGTCCTTTCCACGCCGACAGCTGTTCCTGTTTCTGCGATCGTTCCGGCCCAAGCCCTGAAGGAGCTGGCCCGGGTTGCAACCGACGGGGAGGAACCGATCTACATGGTCCTGCCCAAGGGTCGTGGCCAGGTGGTCTTCCGTGTCAAAGACGTGGAAGTCGTCTCGCAGCTGATCGATGGAACGTTCCCCGATTTTCAGCAGATCATTCCGCGTTCCTATAAATCCCGGACGCTGGTTTCGACCTCGTCCCTGTTGAAAGCCTGCAAGCAGGCCGAGATCTTCGCCCGTGAAGGTTCGAACGTGGCGCGCTTCAATATCAAGAGTTCACAGGGCGAGATGCAGCCCAGTGAGGTGGAGATTTCCGCCACTTCGGAAGAGACCGGCAAGAATGAGACGATCGTGGAAGCCACGGTCGATGGCGGCGGACTGCTGATCGCATTCAACGTCAAATTCCTGCGCGAAGCCCTGGAAGTCATCCGCACTCCGAACGTGGCCCTGGAGACGTCCGCGCCGAACGCGCCGGGCGTGGTCAAGCCGGTGGGCGATGATCAATTCCTGCATGTGATCATGCCGATGCATCTAGGGTAGTTCGGTAGTTTGATAGTTTGGTAGTTTGGTAGTTGGGTAGTTGGGTAGTTTGAAAGTAGAAGCGCCTGTCCGCCTATCGGCGAGACAAGGCGCTTTTGATTTAATAGGTGGGATCCACCCTACGCCATTGGCAATAACACTTTGAAGGTCGAGCCGCAGCCAAGGCCTTTGGACTCCGCCCAGATCGTTCCACCCTGGGCTTCGAGCAATCCTTTTGCGATGGTGAGACCAATACCCAGCCCGCCGTAGTGCCGCGTGTTGGGCGGTTCGATTTGATAGAACTCCTCGAATATCTTTTGCAGCTGGTCAGCGGGGATTCCGAGGCCCTGATCCTGCACCCACGACATGACCTGGCTGCCATCCTGCCTCACACCGACGATGATGCCGCTCCCTTCGGGCGAGAAGCGAATGGCATTGCCCAGAACGTTGCTGAACGCCAGGGCAGTCTTATCGATATCCACATTGACCATGAAAGGCTCTTCCGGAAAGGCATATTCTATTTTTTGCCTGCGTGTGGAAGCGATCTCATTGATCCCTTCACAAGCGTAGACCAGAACGTCCTGCATGGCAGCCTTTTGGGGCTTGAGGGTCATTTCGTCCGCCTGGAGCACTGTCAGGTTGTTCATCTCATCCAGAATGGAACGCATTTGCCGCGCGGCGGTCAGCACCTCGCTGGCATGCTCGGATAGCTCGCCCTGGGCGGCTTCTTTGAGGAAGGTCGAATAACCCATGATGATGCCAAGCGGTGTCCGAAGCTCGTGTGAAGCCAGGGTCAGGAAGTTGCTCTTGAGCTGATTAGCCTCCTTCACTCTCCGGAGGGCCTGCCGGGTGGTGTGCAGCAACCGGGCATTATGGATTGCAATGGCAGCATGTGCTGCGGTAACGGAGAGCAGCGCCGCATCATGCTCGTCAAACACGCCTTTGTGCTTGTTGACGGCCTCCAGGACGCCCACCGTTCTATCCTTGATGGGCATGGGAACGCCGAGCAGAGACCTCACTTTGAACCGGACATGGTCCGATACGAGGGAATAATGCCGCGGATCCTGATCCGCGTTGTTCAGGATGATGTGCTGGTTGGTGCGAAAGATCGTCCCGGCCAGGCTGTTCTCGATCGGCACGGGAATCTCCGCCAGCTGGGCAGGATCCGAGCCGGTGGCCGCGGCGAAATAGAGGCGAAGTTTCTTCTCATCGTAAAGCAGGATCGAGGCGGCTTCACAGTCCAGGAGCTTGGTGGCGGTGGCAGTGATCAGTTGGAGCAGGGCATCCAGGTCGAGGGTTGAATTGAGGATGACACTCAATTCAACCAGCCGTTTGAGTTGGTGGGGCTGGTTCTCGAGATCGCGCAACTGGCTGGTGGTCATATGTACAGTGTACAGATTTTTACGGGGAGATACAAGCACTATTTTTGTATCTCATAGACGATGAATCTGTTGTTTCTAAGGACTCGTTTCAAAGGCAGGTTGCAGGTGTCGATATTTTCCGGGGGAATCTGCTGGTTTTCCCCGACCTTTCTGCTCAAAACAATGTAATCGCCCTTGAGCATGCGGTCACACTCCGTGCTCATGATTGTTGGATGTTCGGTCATCATCAGCATGACGCGGGGCTTGAAAAAGATGATCACACTGTCGGGCGGGGTCTCTTCCTTTATGTAGTTATATACTTCCCTGCTGTAGGGATCGAAAGGTCCATTTATTTCACGGTTATTCTGCAGATTATTGTAAGCACGTGCGGTTGAGATAAATAAAAAGCTGCCGGCGATCAGGAGCCAGAAGCCGTAAAAAGCTGTCTGACCGGCTCGGTGATATGCCTCCGGCATTTTATGAATTGCAGCCTTCATGCCCTGAAAGGCGAAGTAGATAAAGATAGGTAAAAGCGGGAAGATATAACGTGGTAACTGCACATAGGGATAGATGATGTGAACAATTATCCACAAAACGAAAAACAGGAGCAGGACTTTTTCTCGGGACGCGCTGGCCCACGTCCCCAACAGAAAAAAGACGATCAGAAGATAGTACAGATATTTCCAGCCGCCGGCTGCCCCCAGGAAAAGGCTGAAGGAGTTGAAATAAGCACCCAGGGCGCTTGTGATGGTCTGGACATTCAGTCCGGCAAATTGGCCAATGTAGGATTCACTGCCTCCCGGAAACAGGAATGCATTGGCAATCCATAAGAGTGTGAATACCGAGCAAATCACAGAGGAATCTTGAATAATAGAGATTACTGCTGCCCGGTCTCTGCGCTGATTTAATAATCGGAAGAATTCGATGGCTAAGAGGCTTCCCAACAATAAAACACCGGTCGCGCGCAGAAAAGTCGTGAAGAATATCGAGACACCGAGCAGCACATTTTGAAGAGTGCTGCGCCTACCTTTCCCTATCATGAGCAGTAGCGAAAGGGTTGAAAAGAAGAGAAAAGGAATATCAGAGAGGATCTGGTCGAGAAAGTCAATGAGCAGCGGATTAAAGGCGAACAAGGAGATAAGCAGCAGGCTTTCGGTCTGTGTCAGGCGACTCTTTACCAGGCGATACAGGCAGATCAGGAAACCGGCATAAAAAAACAATCCGGGTATCTTGAGTGCAATCGGGCTGAGTCCTTTGACTGCATAAATTGGAGTCAGGATCAATGGGTATCCCCATGGATACGCCAGGGGCCCCAGGTCGGTAGTCGATTGATAATTTGTAAAGGCACTTTGCTCGATGAATTCGTCGGTGGTTCCATTCAGGATGCTTTTGGCCTGCAAAATATACCAGGCGAAATCATCTCCCCATTGATGTCCGCGCTTCAATGTACATGCGCCAATGACAATTGAAGTAAGAATAATGATGGCGAGAAGTTTGTTATGCATACCATGCATTTTACCTTCGATGAAACAGAACATTTGTTCTATTTATTCAAATAAGATATCCGCCTACTTACTGTCGGGCGGATATCCATTTACTCTTTTTACGGATGGTTGTTTTTCGACACTAGGCCGTCGTGCGATTTACCTATGGCATGGATCTCGAGCGGCGAGAGCGCTCCGTCAATGGACGCTTGGCTACCATGGTGATCTTGCCGCTTCCCTCCGGCGTAAATACATTGATTGCTTCCCAGCCTTCCAGTCCCCATTCGTCCAGGGTTGC
>Ga0105104_10003809_pt1 | contig 10597 bp, 11 predicted proteins | sample PPLLaktember2015_3_FD_87034 | JGI IMG/M metagenome (GOLD analysis project Ga0105104, IMG submission 87034) | Freshwater sediment microbial communities from Prairie Pothole Lake near Jamestown, North Dakota, USA - PPLs Lake P7 Core (6) Depth... | ecosystem: Environmental > Aquatic > Freshwater >... | reverse complement strand
CAGCCAGCGTCTTTGAAGCGGCGAGGTTCCTCGGGTTAAAAAAGGTGGTTTGGGCGAGCTCCGGCTCCGTTTTCGGCCCGGGAACGATGTACCCCCAGGAATACATCCCCAACGATGCGCCCCATTATCCCCAGAATCTATACGGCGCCGCCAAAGCTTTTGATGAGATTTTAGCCGCCTACTACGTTGACCGCTATAAAATGGATATCACGGCGCTGCGGTTCGTTATGGTTTACGGGGCAGGACAGACCAACGGAAGAACGGCGGCGATCATGCGGCAGCTCGTGTATAACCCGGCTCTCGGTAAACCCGGCAGAGTCCCCGCCGCCGCGGATAATGTGTTGGGTTGGACTTATGTTGACGATGCCGCCCGGGCTATCGTCATGGCCGGTAAAGCCTCCGGACTAAAAACTAAAGCCTTTTCCGTGATGAGCAGCATTCACACTGTCCAGGAGGTTGCAGATTCTGTGCGTAGTGTTTTACCCGGGGCGGAAATCAACCTGATGCCGCTGGAGAAATCGGCCAGCCACACCATTATGACCTGTAAATATGATACCAGCCGTATTGAAGAAGAGTTGGGGTTTTACCCGCAATGGACGATGCCGCAGGGAATGCAAGAAACCATCAACATTGTCCGCCGCGAAAACGGCTTGCCGGTAATCTTGTAAAATAAAAAGGGCGGGTCACTTCACAGACCCGCCCCTACTAACCCCTAACCCCTATTCCCTCACCTCTAATTACTTCTTATAAACCGGCGTGCACCATTGTATATACTTGGGGTTTTCTCCGCGGATGGCTTTAGCGTATATTTCCTGTATCTTGGCCGTGATCGGGCCGATCTCGCCGTTACCTACCTTGCGGTGGTCGATTTCAGAAACCGGCGTAACGTGCGCCGCCGTGCCGGTCAGGAAACACTCATCGGCAATATAAAGTTCGCTGCGGTCGATGGACCTTTCCATGACTTCCATGCCTAGTTCTTTTTTCACTATCTCCAGTACCGTAGCGCGTGTTATCCCTAAAAGGATGTTATTGTTGCTGGAGGGCGTGACTACTTTTCCGCCCATTACCAGGAAGAGATTTTCACCGCTGCCTTCAGACACATGCCCGTCCGGCGCCAGCATGATCGCTTCATCAAAACCGTTCTGTATCGCTTCGGTCTTCGCCAGGGCATTATTAATATAGATACCGGTGGCTTTGATCTGGGGCGGAATAACGTTATCCTCCGGCCGGTGCCAGGAAGAAACGCCGCAATGCACCTTATCTTTATCCAGGTAGGGCCCCCACGGAAACGCGAAGATAAACAGGTCATGTTCCAGGTTATGCAGTTTGACGCCCAATTGCTGTGAGCTGGAATAAGCTACCGGGCGGATATAGATATCTTCCTGGAAGCCGCATTTAGCTACCAGTTCAATCGTCTTCTGGCACATTTCATCAACCGTTAGCGGCAGGTTAATATTAAGTACTTTGGACCCGTTGGCCAGCCGCTGATAATGCTCTTTCATACGGAAGATATATGTCTGTTTCTGCTTGGCGTTCCAGTTACCCCTGATTCCTTCAAAGACCCCCGTGCCGTAATGGATGAAGTGGGTCATGATCCCGATTTTGGCTTCTTCCAGCGGTACAATTTTCTTTTGAAAATACGCGTAAGACGGCATAGCAGTGTCTCCTTTCCAGATAGTTGTAATTATAGCTAATACACGTCAGGAACTCAAGTAAAACATCAAATACGCTTTACCCCTGCTAACATGATATAATTGGTTACGTATGACAGGACCTTCCCCCGCCAAACCGGAAAAGGCCGGCATTTTAGCCTGGCTAAAAAAGAGGATAACAGCGTTATCCGGGTTAATTCTCTCTCTGATTATTATCGGCCTGGTGGCTTTCATTTACTTCAGGTACCCTGATTTCTTTGAAAGGCTCAAGACTTACGGTTATCTCGGCGTCTTTGTCATCAGCGTATTCCTGAACGCAACATTGATTATTCCCGTGAGTAATATGTCGGTTATTTTAGCGATGGGCGCTGCGCTACCCCTGCCGTGGGTCGTTGGGTTGGCCGGGGGGTTAGGTGCGGTTATCGGGGAGATGACCGGGTACATGGCCGGCCGCAGCGGCCGCAACCTCATCGCCAAAAACAAGGTATATAACCGCGTTGAAGGTTGGGTAAAAAAACGGGGCTGGATCGCTATTTTCTTCCTATCGGCCTTCCCGTTTGTTTTTGATATCGTTGGAATCATCGCCGGTGCCTTGCGCATGCCTCTCTGGAAGTTTGCCCTGCCTTGTTTCCTGGGAAGGACGGCAACTTATATTGTCGTGGCGTACCTCGGGTCTGTCGGTTTTAAAGCTATCCCCTGGTTTACCTAAGCGCGGGGCTTGATATTGAGCATCATCACAGCCCCGATGACAAAATACGCGATACATGCATACAGCATGATATTATAGCCGGATAACGCCTGCCGGCCGTTAAAATAATCTATCGCCGGCCCTATCGCCCGGGCTAAAGCCGCCCCGCCCGCGGTTGCGATATTGGCTATCCCCAGGTACCGTGCTTCCTCCCCTGTAGCAGCCAGGTCCGTTGCCAGCGCCCAGTTGGCGCTGTTGAATGCGCCCATCGCCATCCCGATGAGCCCGGCCATCCAGAGTATGGTCGTATATTCTTTGGATAGTGCAATGACGCCTATCCCGATTGCCCCCAGCAGGCCTGCCCCGATGGAGATGGATTTCCGCCCGATTTTATCGGAAAGATACCCCGCCGGCCAGGCGACGATGAGCATGCCCGCCACGGCGAAAATGAGGAATTTGGCGGTGGCCTGGGCCGGATCCGGAACGCGTACCACATCGCTCAAGAAATACAGGGCAAATTGTTGTATGGTGGTAAACCCCATGTAGATTAGCAGGCGGGATACCAGGAACCACATCATCATGCGGTTGGATAATATCTCTCTTACTTCCTGTGATAATTTCTTCGTGAATGATATGCGGTGTATCGTAGCGTAAACATGTGACTCTTTGACACTGAACAGGGTAACCGCCAAAGCCGCCGCGACGACGAACGCGAGTATCCACAATATTGTCTGCAGGTAAAAAGGATTGTTAGAAGTGGCATAGCTGTAAATAAATATCCCTGACACATATACGAGTGTTGCCCCGCCCGCCACTTCCAGTAAAGCTTTTACCCCGGATGCCCTTCCCCGCTTGTTTTCCGGCACGAATTCCGGGATAAACGCCTGATAAGGCCCTTGTGCTGTATTGCTGGCGATTTGTAAAAGGCAATACACGATAAATAACGCGATGAAGCCGTGCGCTAAACCGATGCCGGGAACAAGAATTATTAGTGCTGTTCCGCCGATCAAGATAAACGGGCGGCGCCGTCCCCATTTAATGCGCGAGCGGTCGCTCATACCGCCGGCAACCGGCTGGAGGAACATTGCCAGCAGCAATCCCGCCAGTGTCAATGTGCCGAGGTAAGTATTTTTCTGGGTTTCCGGCACGAAATCCAGCAAACGCTGGGGCAATATGATGCTGTGCAGGCTTTGCCAGAGCGCCGTTAGCGCAAACCCGAAGACGGTTATTTTTAAATAATCCCGCGGTTTGAAGGAGGTATTTTTACTGGACATTTGCTGAAAGCATAACAGAGAAATAGAGCTTGTGGCAAGAAAAGATATGAGGTCTAGTCCATAGGTTTTTTATTAGCGTTCAGGCGCTCGATTAGTTTCTTAAGGCGGTTGGCCCTGACCTCTTCAGTTTTAGCGTCCAGATAAAAACCGGTGTAGGTCCTCTTGATGGAAGGGGTCATTTTCAAGAAATTAGATAAAGCCGGTTCGGCGCCGTGTAAAGCTTTTACTAATATTTCAACATCGCTGTCAGAAGCCTTGACTCTTTCCGGGGTATTCCACGCCCCGCTTCTTTTAGCTTCCTCTATAGCTTTCATACCATGTTCCGTCATTTTACGATCATTAATTAGCCTGGCGGCTATATCCCGGTTGCGTTTGGACCAGTTGCTGCCCTTTCTTCTCGGAGTAAATTTCTTAAGGTACTTTTCATCATCGACGCTTTTTATCAGGCCGTCAATCCACCCAAAGCATAAAGCTTCTTCCAGGGCTTCATCCGCCGTTAGCGTCTTGAGTTTCCCGCCTTTACCCAGCACCATCCAGAACCCTTTGTGTGTATCGTGGTTACTAGATAACCACTGCCGGAATTCTTTTCTGCCGGGGAACATAATCTGCTCGTCCATACATTGCTCTCTGCTTATTCAATGTCAAAGGTAACGATACCGGCGTGGTAATAATTACATTTTTTGGCTGTAAAACATAATACTGAATAATCAGGATCGTTAACGCCTTTTGGATAGTATATTTCTGCCCCGTCGGTCCAGAGCATTTTCCTCGACTTAATATCCTGTAATATTTCTACCGTCCCGGTCAATAATAGCCCTTGGTAAGTGTTTTCATCCACGTAATAGACGCTGGCGCGGTTATCCTGTTTCAACCGTTGTACTCTATTTGAAGAAGTATTAGTGCTGAACCAGACCTTTTTATATCCATCATGTTTTACATTCAGCAAGGCTTTAATACCGGGAAAACCGTCCGCGCCGTTGGTACTTAACATACATATTTTTGCTCTATCCATTAATTCCAGGCTTTCCTTGATAGCCTCCTCTTTTGTCAGTATATGGCCTATCTTTACACTTTTCTTGGCTTGTTTAATGGCATCTCTTAAAACATCTTTTTTCATTTATCTTCCCCCTCAAATTTTACAAGGTTGGTAAGGATTTTCTTTAGTATTGTTTCAAATTCATCTATCTGTGTTTCTGTGATTCCTTTATAAAATAGGGACGCCATTTCCTTAGATAATACTTCGTAGCGGTTTTTGAGTGATTTACTTTTATCTGTGAGGGAAACAAGGGTGATTCTTTTATCTTTTTTAACCTGATTTCTAGCGATGTATCCGCTTAATTCCAGCCTATCGAGCATGCTGGTTAAAGTAGTTTTCCCCAGGGCAGTCCGCCGGGCGAGGTCCGCAATGGGTGTATTATCTTTTTGCCAAAGCATGAAAATAATACGTCCTTGGGCGTTATTCAGGTCACTGATGCCATATGCTTTCAGCTTTTTATCGAATATTCTTTCTGATATCTGTTTAATTTTAGATATCAGAAAGCCGCCTTCACGTATTTTCCCCAATATCGTTTCTCCTCAAGAAAGTACTATATCGTACATAATAATACTATATAGGACTATTGTCAAGGTCTTTAAATTGCAAAGAAATCCTATTATAATTCAACTATATTTAGCTCCGCACTCAAAGGAGTCCCATGGACAGTATTTTTTCCGACCGTATAGCAGATGTCCCGCGGTCATTTATCCGCGAGATATTAAAAGTCGCACTAGACCATTCTTTTATTTCTTTTGGCGGCGGGCTGCCTAACCGCGCGCTTTTCCCGGTGGAGGAGATAAAGGTCGCGGCGGTAAAGGTCTTTGATACTTTCGGCAGCGATGTCCTGCAGTATGCGGACTCTGAAGGCCTGAAGGTGTTAAGAGAACTGGTTTCCCGCCGTTATAAGGAGAAAAAAGGGCTGGATATCCCGCCGGACCGCATCCTTATCACCACCGGTTCGCAGCAGGGGATAGACCTGATGGGGAAAGCCCTGGTCAACGAAGGGGATGATGTCGTTATCGATGAACCATGTTACCTGGCGGCGATACAGGCTTTTTCGCTTTACCGGCCAAAATTCCATCCTGTCCCGATGAACGAAAATGGCATGAATGTCGGCATCTTTAAAAAGCTGATGTCGAAGATTAAGCCCAAGCTGATTTATACCGTCCCCAATTTCCAGAATCCTTCCGGGATATCTTATTCGGAAGCAACCCGCCGGGCTATGGCCGGGGTTATCAGCGGCACGAAATCCATATTACTCGAGGATGACCCGTATGGCGAGATCAGGTTTGCCGGGAAACAGCTACCCTCGTTTATGACGATGATACCGGACAACACGGTGATGCTTGGCTCATTCTCCAAGATAGTCTCGCCCGGCGTCCGCCTGGGCTGGCTGGTGGCGCCCCCGGCGTTAATGGAAAAAGTGCTTATCGCCAAACAGGCCGCCGACCTGCATACCAGTAATTATATCCAGAGCATCGTTTACCAGTACATGATCGATAATGACGTAGAAAAACATATCAAGAAGATATGCGAGTGCTACGGGCGGCAGTGTCAGGCGATGATGGATTCTATCAGGGAGTTTTGCCCTTCTAGCGTGACCCACTCCCGCCCGGAAGGCGGTATGTTCCTCTGGGCAACGATGCCGGAAGGCGCTTCTTCCCGTCAACTGCTGGACCTGGCGGTAAAAGAAAAAGTCCTTTTTGTGCCCGGTGACCCATTTTATATCGGGAAAAAGGATAGCAATACCATGCGGCTCAATTTCACCTGCTCTAATGAAGCAGAGATACGCATGGGGATAGAGCGGCTGGGCACCGCGATGAAAAAACTGTTAAAATAGTAGCCATAGAAAGACTATTTTAATGCCTTTTAGATATCCTTTTATTGAAGAACTCTTTATGGCGCCGGATGCCCCGTGGTGCTTTGAATCCTTTGCCCCCCGCCCGTTTTCTTTCTGGCTGGATAGCGGCATGGACCCGCAGAAACTGGGGCGGTGGTCTTTTATGGGTTGCGAACCTTTTCTTATTATGCGCACCCGCGGCGATGAAATCACGTTAATCTGGAATGGAGTGGAGGAAAAACGGCGGGGCAACCCTTTTGATATTCTTGGCGAAATGCTTAATAAGTACCGGCTCCCGGGTATTAAAGGCGGCATCCCGTTTACCGGCGGCGCGGTGGGGTATTTAAGTTATGACCTGGGGCACTTTATCGAGAAGATACCCGCGAGAGCCGTTGATGACCTCCAGTTGCCCGAATGTTATCTGGGCTTCTATGATGCCGTTGTCGCCTTCGACCACAAAGAAAACCGGACGTACCTGATATCCACCGGCTTTCCGGAAGTTGAAGAAGTTAAGAGGCAACAACGGGCGGAAGCAAGGCTTAGTGAATTAAGAACCTTGGTGATGTTAGCTCCTCCGCCTATCGAACGTGCAAAATCCAAAGCTCAAAAGAAGCCGGTGTTGAAATCCAACTTCTCCCACGGGGACTACCTTAAAGCCGTTGCCGCGGCAAGGGAATACATCTGCGCCGGAGATATTTTCCAGGTTAACCTTTCACAGCGGCTGGAAGTGGCGCTGGATACGGAACCTTTTAAGTTGTTCAAACGTTTACGCCAGATTAACCCGGCGCCTTTCGCTAATTATTTCAATTTTGAGGGTGTCTGCATCGCCGGAGCGTCTCCGGAAAGATACTTGAAGCTCCGCGGCGATATGGTAGAGACCCGGCCGATCAAGGGCACCAAGCCGCGCGGTAAAACCCCGGAAGCCGATAAAGCGTTGGGGGAGAGCCTGCTGGCCAGCCGGAAAGACCGGGCGGAAAATATCATGATCGTTGACCTCGAGCGCAATGACATCGGGCGGGTGTGCCGCTACGGCACGGTTAAAGTGACCGAGTTAGCGGTCCTTGAAACCTGGCCGACGGTTTTTCATCTTACTTCCACGGTAACCGGGCAATTACGGGAAGACAAAAGTATCATCGACCTCCTGAAAGCTACTTTTCCCGGCGGCTCGATTACCGGCGCTCCTAAAGTGCGCGCCATGGAAATCATCGATGAGCTGGAACCGACGCGCCGGAGCGTTTATACGGGCGCGCTGGGATACATCGGGTTTAACGGAGATATGGACCTTAATATCGTCATCCGGACGTTCATTATTAAAGACGGCAAAGCCTATTTCCAGGTGGGCGGCGCCATCGTCTATGATTCCGAGCCGGAGTCGGAGTACATCGAGACACTGGATAAAGGTAAAGCCCTGATTATGGCTTTGACCCAGTCAACCGGGGAAAACATCGAGATAACATCATGATTTTGCTCATAGATAATTACGATTCGTTCACCTACAACCTCGTCCAGTACCTCGGGGAACTGGGGCGGGAGCCGGTTGTATATAGGAACGATGCCGTTACGCTCGAGCAAATAGCAAAACTTTCTCCGAGCCATATCATTATCTCACCAGGGCCGTGCACGCCGCTGGAAGCCGGAATCTCCAACGACGTTATCCGCTATTTCCGGGGCAAAATATCCATCCTGGGCGTTTGCCTGGGCCACCAGTGCATCGGGTATGTGTACGGAGGGGAAATAAAGCGGGCAACCCTGCCGGTGCACGGTAAAGATTCGTTAGCTTATCATGACGGGCAAACCATCTTTAAGGGGCTTCCTTCGCCCATTACCGTCGGGCGTTATCACTCGCTCGTTATCGGGACGGAAAACGTTCCGGCATCACTGGAAGTATCGGCAAAGACGGAAGACGGAGTGATAATGGCCGTCAGGAACCGCAAAGACAGGGTTGAGGGCGTCCAGTTCCACCCGGAATCCATTATGACGCCGGACGGGCACTCATTATTAGCTAACTTTTTAAGTTTAAGGCTATAATAGGGCAAGAATAATTCTCCCTCCAGTCCCTCCTTACGAAGGAGGGAAGATGATTTGAATATAACCAGTAGAACGAGACCCGATACAATCATCCTCTCCCCTTGCCAAGGGGAGAGTGAGAGAGGGAATCAAGATTTGATTTGGTTATTGCCTCTTGGTTATTGGTTATTATTACGCAGTAATTAACGGAGTAACAAATGGAAAACATTGTTCATCTCAACGGAGCCCTGGTACCGCGCTCCCAAGCCCATTTGTCTGTCAGCGACCAGGGATTTTTATACGGGTTTGGTCTGTTCCAGACGATGCGTGCTTACAACGGCGGCATCTTTTTACTGGACCGGCATATCAAGCGGCTCAAAGAGGCGGCGCAGATTATCGGCATGGGGGAAAAAATAGCGGGAATTGACCTGGAAAAAGCCTGCAAAGAAACGGTGAAGATAAACAGTCTGGAATCCGCGCGGGTACGTTTAACGGTTACCAACGGGATGGGCACAGCTTTACCCTGGGATGACGCCGGAGGCGCGCCCACCATCCTCGTGACGGCGGTGCCTTATACGCCCTTAGCGAAGGAAAAATACAATGACGGCTTCAAAGTGGGCATCGCTTCAGTCCGGCGCACGCGCCAGAATACCATTTCATCGATGAAATCCCTCAACTACCTGATTAATGTCGTAGCGCGTATGGAAGCAGCCCAACGGGGCATGGACGAAGCCCTGCTGTTTAATGAGGACGGTTACCTGGCGGAAGGCGGCGGCAGCAACATCTTCTTCGTCAGGTCGGGCAGGCTGGTGACGCCCGCAGCCAATAGCGGTATTATTCCCGGTGTGACTCGTGAAGTGGTCATGGAGATCGCCAATTCCCTTGGCATCGTCTTGAGCGAAGGCACAGTGGGCAAGGGGGCTTTCAAACAGTGCGAGGAAGCCTTTATGACCAACACGATGATCGAGATCATGCCGGTAACCGGCATTAGCGATGAAACCGGCGCGTCTGTGACGATTGGCAATGGTAAAGCGGGGCCGGTGACAATGCAGCTATTACAGGCATACCGTGAAATGGCAGAGAAAGAGACGAAAGCTTAATCTGGGCTAGTCAGGGCTTGTTTCAGAAATATCTATTTCCGGTATTTCTGTTTCAGGTATGCTGGTATCAGCCAGTTTCTTTTCAATACCTGCGAGCAATTCTTTGGCTTTTTCAAGGTCGGATTCCTTAACGAAGACCGCCGACTTGCTTTCGGAGGATCGATCCATGCGGAACACACTATTCGGATTAGCGACAACACTTTTAATACCTTGTTCTTCAAGCAGTTCGCCCGCTATATAGGCATCCATATCATCGGGATAAGTAGCCAGCACAACGAGCGGTTCTTTGAGGTATTTACGTTCGCCTACCGTAATAACCGGCGGTACCGGTTCGGACGCCTTTTCCGGTTTTTTCTGATTCAGCTTGCTGCCGCATTCCGGACATTTTTTTGCCCAGTCCTGGTATTCACTACGACATTTAGGACAATAGCGCGTCATGGTTACCTCTTTACCGGGAATCTGATAAATGTATTTATTCCAGTCCCGCAGCCTCATCTATCCCCAGGACGATATTCATGTTTTGTACCGCGGCGCCGGAAGCGCCTTTCCCGAGGTTATCAAAGCGCGCGGAGACCAGGACTCTGTCCGTGCCGCCAAAGACGAATATTTCCAGGTTATTCGTATCATTGCAGTCGGTAAACGTTAAAAAGCCGTTTTTCAAATAGTCATCCGCCGGGTAGGGCATTACTTTTACGAACTTTTCTCCGGCATAGTAATCCGCCAGGGCTTTCCTGATATCCATGGCGGCAAACGGCTTTTTAAGATATGCCGGTACGAGCGGGATAGAGATTATTTCTCCGGCATATACATTCACTACTGTAGGCGCAAAAACCGGGGGCCTTACCAGCCCGCAGATTTTAGTCATTTCCGGTATATGTTTGTGGTTCAGGGCAAGGGAATAGGGGCGGGGATTCTTGATAAAGTCCGGCGCTTTGGGGTCGTGGTAGTCCGCGATCATAGATTTGCCGCCGCCGCTATAGCCCGCCGTAGTGTGGCTGGT
>Ga0105104_10003808_pt1 | contig 10598 bp, 12 predicted proteins | sample PPLLaktember2015_3_FD_87034 | JGI IMG/M metagenome (GOLD analysis project Ga0105104, IMG submission 87034) | Freshwater sediment microbial communities from Prairie Pothole Lake near Jamestown, North Dakota, USA - PPLs Lake P7 Core (6) Depth... | ecosystem: Environmental > Aquatic > Freshwater >... | reverse complement strand
TCTGAAAGAACTTGTAAAGTCTCAGTTGGGAAAGGTCTTCTAATACCAGTAATGCAGGTAGAGTGGTCTGACAAGGAGGCTCCAGGTGCATCAGTAGAGGAGTTACACAAGAGCGCAAAGAAGGATCAAGATAGCGTTAACAGTTTGTATCTTAAAATAGGTGATAAAGAGTATAAGTATAAAGATCTTATCAAATATAGAACTCAAACAGACGTTTTTGAGGTTGTCTTTCCTGATAATGGCATTTTTGGAGTTATTGAAGGTGGTGTTTCAAAAGTTGTAGGCGATGGATTTTACATAATAACTGAACCGCTTACAAAAGGAAATTATTCTGTTCATTTTAAATCTAGTTTAATTTGTCTAGATCCAGGTTGTGCAGAGCCTAATTTTGCACAAGATATAAAATACAATATAGTGGCAGAATAGAAAATTCTATACATTTTTTATTGTCTTTCCAATTCTGTTACACTTAGAAAGGCTTTAGATATAGAATAAATAATAGATGTCTAAACCCGTGAATGCAAGAATGGATTCAAATCCCACCCCTCCCATTTTAACCATCGATTTTTCAAAATAAAGTCATACAAGTAAAATTGAGTATCTGTATAATATCTACCTTAAAATTATTAGTATAATAAAGAAACAATAAATTTTAAAGAACCCCCAAGTGAACCTTATGGGTTCGAATCCCAAACAATAAGAACATTCTCTCATTCTTATATATTATTTAGTTAACCTAATTATTATCATTCTATTGCAAATACTTTAAAGTTAATATTGCTATCAAGAATCAAAACTGAAACAATTTATTATTTTATTAAAAGTTTTATAAAACTATTTTTATAGGAAATATTGTTGTCTAATCTTGTAGATAAGATAAAACTAGTTCTAGAAAAATTCCAGATTTCACAGAACATGCTTCAAAACTAACAGAAGATGAAAAATCAAAAATATTCTTGATGCTTCTGGCAGTCTTGGTGGGTTTATCAAATTATCTCTTTTTGTTCTATCTTCTCTTGATAATTCTTATCGAACATCTTTTATATTTATTATTAAGTTACTATATATTATCTCTTTTAAAAATATCTTCATATACAAATTATTTAGGTTTTAATCAATTGTTATTTTTAATTTTTAACCTCTATGTCATCATTGTATTAATAAGACAAGCAGATTAAGATTTGTCAAATTATAAAGTTTTGCTTTGACCAAATAAAGAATTTTACAATCTTTTAACTACAATTGAAAATGATACATCATTAATAAAAAATATAATTCTTGCAGAAAAAGAAATAGAATTGTCTCTTAAGATCAAACCATTAATAGAATACTCTAATAAATTGCAAAAAGAACATGAATATAGATTAATGACAAACGAAGAAATAAGACAAATTATTCAAGATGCCATATCAGAAATTGGTGAAAGATAAAACATAAAATCTTTTAACAATTCATAACCTATCTTAATCCCATAATTTTTTTATTTTTTATCCTAATGACAGATACTTATGGTAATTATTTCAGAACATAGAATGAGAATTTCTAAAACTGATAATTATTATTTGTTTTTTATAATTACTACAATATACCGTTTAATCCGTTGTCAGATAGATAGGCAAATCGTTATAGCCTTTCATCTAGATTATTTCACCAATAGGAAAAGAGGAGGACTATTACCACTTCCTATTTTGAAATTTAAGATCATTATTCATTTATTAAAGTTCAGGCCACCAAACTTTTCCTTCCACACTATTAAATAGTCTATAAAAAATGTTGCCCCCGCACCTGCTAGTGAAAAGGCTATAATCGTAGAAAAATGACTCAATTCAATATGACCATTATGAGCAAGTGAAACTATGTATTCATGACTGAATATGATTATAAATACAATAATGGCAGAAATTGATGCTACAGATATTGCCTTACTCGCCTTTTCTTTTCCAGTGAGTGTTTTAAATAACATCTTTTTAGAATCTACTCCATTCATTCGAGTGATATACCGTCTGAGGCTTTCTTGTTCTTCTGTAGAAAAAACTATTGCTTTAAATTCAATACGATAGTTATACTGATTGTCAAGCAGATTTTCCTCGACAATCTTTCCATTTTTTTTTCTTTCCTTAATCCATATGCTTGAAGGATTTTCAATATCTGTTATGCTATGATGAAGTAATAATCCTTCATTTATGTAGTCTATTTCTACATCTTCAACTCGTATAATTACCTCTATCTCCCAATGCATTAATGAATATTAAGAAATTTTAAAATATAATAAAGTTAATACTAACTATAACTATAACTAATCGAATTTATTTTAATATTTTTATTATTATCAAGTTCCCAAATTTTGTTTTTAACTTTTTTGATATCGTCTTTAGATCCATGAACAGTAACTAAAATCCCACCATTTGAATCATCTTCTGTCTTTGATACACGAACAACATTAGGTATATTAGTAACATTTTTCATTATCATGGCACGGTTCTTTCCTCTACATTCTATCATTATTGTACCATGTAACTTATTCTCACTTGTACTGGTCATACGATTATTTGCATATACTTTGTATATTTACATTTCTCGTAGATTATTAAAATTACAAAACATTTTTTAAACATTCAAAATCTAGTTATAATATAATATTATAACATATTTTTGTATGTATTAGTAGTAAATTATTATATTGTAAAATTACAACGGTTTTTACTTAAATATATAAAACAAAACTGAAAAAACAAAAGATGACTATAAATATGTCCCTAATACCATATATATTTTATCATAATGTCTAAAACGTAGAGAAAAATCATATTCTGCATTTTACCTTTATATATATTTATTTCTAATAGTTTTATAATAAGTTATAAAAATAAGAATCCCTCCAAGTGTAGTTTATGGATTCGAATCTCACTCATCTTTTTAAATAACTCAGAATTCCCCTTATCTCAATTAAACCATTGAAAACAGATTTGCATTAAGATTCTTTAATTAATATTTTATAACAATTATATCGCTAATAAAATTTATTTTAATGATTTAATTCATATAAATAATAAAAAATATTATTCTGTAGTAATTACTAATAAAATATTGTAGAAATTATATTCTATTATTTTATTAAAAAATTTATTTAATATAATATTTATAGATTGCTTCACAATATGAAAATTCTAGTAATATCAAGTGCACTAATACTATTATTACTTTCATCTACATTATTGCTACCTTCTTTAACTCCAGTTAAAGGACAAGAAAGCATTACTATCAATTGTTCATTTGAAAATGCTAAATTGACTAAAATAGGTCATTCTCTTGAACAAAATAGAGAAGAAATGAGAGAGAATTATAAACAATATGGTAATTCCGCATTAAATGCTTTAAACTCATTATCTGAAGAAATAGCAGAAATAATTAAAACAAATTTAGAAACAGAAATTCTTATGGAAAAAGTAAAAACAAATCCAAGTATAGAATATAAAAATTGTTCTCATCTTGATGCTGTTGAAATAGAATTAATTACTACATTAAAACAAGGTGAAGAAAAATGGAATCGATATTGGAATAATCAAGATGCTGATTTTGGTAAAAATGAAATCAAACAGATAAAGGAATACATCAAATTACATATTAATAATGAATAAGATGTATAAATATAATTAAGAATCTTAATTTATTACTATATTATATCATATAAAAAAAAGGATTTAATTATAAATTGAGGTTTAAGTGTATAATCTAATTAGTTACAATAATTAGAAATAATATTAAAACACTGTTAGGTATATGTAACACTATTTTCTTTCTAATAAATGAATATTTTAATACTAAAAAGATCCAACCTTATGGATTCGACTCCCAATACTCGCGCTTTACATGTGGGTTCTACAAAAAATGAAATAAGCATACAGAATTTGTCTTGAACAAACAAAAAGAGAAATGATTGCAGAATTTACAAATATAAATTAATCATTCTTATAATGATATAGAACAGTTAAAAGGAAAAATCTAGAAAAAAAGCTACCAATATTCTCTATAAATTCATTAAAAAATTTTAATCGAAATATTATAGGATTGAAATGAGAGATCAGGAGGAGAGATTTATAGAGTTTACTGGACGGTCTATTTTACTAAATTCTACAGGCAAGTGTCTCTATAAAAATGAAAAATACATAGTTAATGGTATTAACCTTTAATATCTTTGAATAATATATATAATATTATGTTTTCAACTAAAAAAGATGAAATAAAAGAGAATACTAATCAATTTAAAGAATCTACTGACAGATACGTTGACCAACAGAAACAACAAATTAAGGATACAGCATCTAATGTATCAGACACGACAGAAAAGATTAATGAAAATGTAAATAAATTTCAAACAGATAATAAAAGAGTTTTTGAGAAGAATGCAGATACTTTCAGGAGATACCAAGAACAGATCAACAAAACAACACAAGAAATATCAAATAACACCATAGAGTTGCAAAAAAATGTTTTTAATACATATCAATCATCATATGCTCAATTTTGGAATAACATCAACAAATCATACTGGGAAAATTTCAATATTCCAGAAAGATATTCTGAAACATACAACACATTAAACAAAAATATACAAGATTGTACAATTAATACAACAAATTCCATTAACGAAATCATTGTAGGTGGAGTTGAGAATTTTAATAAATCACTAGAACTTACACAAAGATATTACAATGATATCATGCAAAATAACTTTAATTACGCAAGAAAAAATAGAAAGATCATCAGCGTATAACAGATAAATCATAAAATTTTCTTTTTCTTTTCGATTAATTGATTGAATAAAGTATATTTCCATGAATCAATTTTTGTCAATATCTATGTGTGAATTGATCTACTTTCTCTAGATTATTATTGTAAAACTAATCTAATGTCTAAACTATTATTAATACATTCATAATTATTAAAGACAGTGAATGACAGTTACTTTATTTGGTAATATTTACATTTAAAAATTAGTTTTACTACAATAATATAAAGAGGATATTATAATGATAGTAGGTAATAAATTACTTTTAATTGCAATTGCTTTACCATTAGTTACTCTTTTGGTTATAGGTACAAAAACTTATGAAAACATAATATCTTTTCAACAACAAACAAAATTTATTGAAGAAACACATAAAGTAATTCTATCATTACAAAATTTACTTACTCTAATAATTAATGCTGAAACTGGACAGCGTGGTTTTATTATTACTGGAAATGAGACGTATTTAGAACCATACACATACTCATTAAATAATTTAAATTCGACAATTGTAAGACTTGAAAAATTAATTGACGATGAACATTCAGATCTATTACAAAATGCAAAGCTCAATATTTATCCTCTTCTTCAAGGCAAAATTTCTCAGATGGAAAAATCATTAGATACAATGAGAACTCATGGATTTAATGCTTCGGCAGAAATGATCTTAAGTGATGAAGGAAGAATATTAATGGACCAGATTAGAAATAATATTTCCTTAATTATTAATGAAGAAGAAAAGATACTTCAAAATAAAACAAATCAATCAGTCGTCGATGGACAAAATTTGCTTTTTATATATATTATAGGAATAGTGATTTCAATTACGATAACTATAGTCGCTATAATTCTTACATATTCACAATTGGATATAAAGCATAAACAAATTACAAAGTTGTTAAAAATAGAGATAGATAAAAAAACCAAAGCGTTACAACATTCTAATATATCCTTGAAGCAACTGAATGAGGAACTCAAAAGACAAGATGTTATGCAAAAAGAGTTCATAAATATAGCAGCACATGAATTGCGTACACCAGTCCAATCAATTGTTGGATATCTAGAAATGGTCAAAAGTTTTCCTGAAAATTTTAAAAAATATTTAGAACCATTAGAGCGAAATTCAGAAAGACTATATCGATTAACAGAAGATATTCTAGATATAGCAAGAATTGAGAGCAATAACTTAAATTTAAATAAGGAAAAATTTGACATCAATCAAATCATAAAAGAATCAATAGATGAATTAGCAAATAAAATTAGGAATGAGAAAAAAAATGAATTTAAACTTATATGTTTAGACGAAAGTTCTCAAAAATATTCTACTAGAGATAAAGGATTATTTGTATACGCAGATAAAAATAGAATACAACAAGTAATTTCAAATATGCTCAATAATGCATACCAATTCACTGAAAATGGCAAAATTATTGTCAAAATAAAAAAAGACTATAGTAATAAACAAGTAAAAATAAGTGTGCAAGATAATGGTAAAGGAATAGATAAAGGAATTTTGCATAGTTTGTTCCATAAGTTTACAACAAAATCAGAGATAGGAACTGGACTTGGTCTATATATTTCAAAAAATATTGTCGAAGCTCATGGTGGAACTATAAGCGGTTATAATAATCCAGATGGAAAAGGTGCAACATTTGAATTTACTCTTATACTTGAAAATTCTAAAAACTAAATTTAATTTGGAAAGATAAGATGAAGATATATCGATATGAACTTCTTAAATTAACTAAATAATAATAATGTTTGGTATATAAAACTTCTAGTATACAAATAAATAGATAAACATTATAATCATCATTGATTTTCTTATTTGTATGATTGATAGTATTGGAGGAATAGTAATATTTGTATCAAATCAAGCAAGGGCGATAGAATTTTATACTCAAAAACTTGGATTTGACATTAAAGGTGAATATCCTTATAAGAATACAAAATGGATTGAAGTGGCACCTAAAAATTCTACATCTACGATAAGTTTGATGGAACCACATCCAGATATGATGACAAATGAAGAGATGGAACAAGCAAAAAAAGAAATAGGAACTATGACAAACCTCTGGTTTTATACCAAAAATATTGATGATACATACAAAGAATTGCAAGAGAAGGAAGTAAATATCACAGAACCAAAAAAACAGGATTGGGGTGGAATTATGTCACAGATTAAAGACCAAGATGATAATATTTTAACATTGATTTCTTCCTATGAAGACCACAAACATATTAAATAAATAATTATTATTTTACAATAAGATCCTTAATATTATTAGATTTTTTTAAAATAATTTAATCAAATATCTTATTTTTTTTAATATAGCATTTTGAAATTCTCGTAAATGCTTTGATATTTGATAGTAAAGCCAGCACTTGAACTAAGATTCGAGTCTCACACTATTGATATTTTATCTATGAATGCAGATGTATACTAAATCTAGATTTTTATTTAATCTCTATCCTTTTCATTTTATTACATTAAAATTTAAAATTTATGATTCTTAGCAAGAGGAATCCAACTAAACATGTACTTTGAAACATCATCTATTTTAAATTCAATTAATCCAAAATATGCATCAGTTATAGTAACAAATTCTTTTAGTTCATTTCTATCTAATACAATATTATTTCCTTGTTTTGAATTATATGCTCGATTGGTCCAATGATCAGAACCTATCTCTTCTACTTCTATGAACTTATCAACAGTTAATAATTCAAAAAGCCAACGACGGGGATCATCTAGATCTTATATCTGAATAAATTGAATCACGAGATTAGGTTATAGATATGTACAATATTTGAATATTACTCCAGATAATGGTTATTTGTTCATTCTATATCTGTTATATTATAGATTACTAACAATTTTATTCACTTTCATTCATTCATTCTAAAGTTGTACCAGAATACATTTATGTAAACTATTGGTACTTTTCTCTGTTGTTAAGAAATGACAATAGTCCTGGAACATTTTATAATAAACCTAGATTATTGGTATTAATCGCAAGTATTGTTCTTTCTCTTTCTGTCGTTCCGTTTATTCTACCTCACTTATTTCATCAACACATGATATACCATATTCTAATACATCTTGTTGCTTTGATAATCTCCCAATTTCTTGCTGTTGTATCTATAATGGCTTATCTCAAATGTAAAACCAGTCGTATATTTTTCATGACTTTGGGCTTCATTACACTGGTTATTGCTGAGTATGTATATTTATTAAATTCAACTGAAGATATTCATTCACTCTTTATTACTCAAGCTAATATTGAGACATCTCATCTCATCTTGCTGATAATGATTATCTTCTTTGGTATCTCTTTTCTGAAAATTCCTCAGGCGCGGTAAAGCAGGTATAGTAGTATTAGTAGTAGTATGTCTACAATTAATAACCATAGAGAAATACATTCCACTTAAGATAAAATAGTTAAATATGTTAATGAAATTCCTGGAATAAGATATAGAGAAGAATGACTGGACTATCTAACGGAGTTTTATCCTATCATTTAAGATCCCTTGATAATTCTGGAAAGATACGAGTAAATCGAGTTAACAATAGAGTTACAAGATATTTCTCTTATGATTTCTACTCATGAATCTCATATAATTGGGCTATTGCGACAAGAAACTACTCGAAAAATTATCCTGTACATATTAAAGAATGGAGCATGTGGATTTAACGACATCATGATACATACGAAAAAAGTTTCCTTCTACTATATCATGACATATGGCAAGATTAAAAGCTGCCAATATTGTCAAAGTACGTAAACAGAATGAATTCAATTATTATGATATTGGAATGGATAGATTGATACTGCAAGACCTACTATCTAAATACACACGTAGTTTTACAGAAAAGATTGTCGATAATTATGTAGATATAATTAATGAATTCTAAGAGTAATAGTGGTAGATTAATTTCGTGATTTATTCAACATTTTTGATTTAGTCATTCAACAATTATTAGTCTAAATAAGAATAAAGATGATCCAAACCATTATTGATAATCATTGATAAATCTGAAACTGATTTTACTATTTCTTTACTTTTTTCAAACTGCATTATTTTATAAAAACATTTGTTTATAAAACAAATTTTCTATAGTAAATTTGATAATCAATTCTAATATTTGTTTATCAAAGCAACATATGAACGAATTGCTACTGTTTTACAAGTACATAAATAAAATTGTTGAGTAAAATCAAAATAGAAGAATACTTAGCCTATAGTAAAATTATTTATGAATACAAAAATGAGATCGGACCAAGCCTTCAAATCTCGTCTCTTCATCTAATCATAGATTTTTTACATAGTAAAATCAAGATCAAGTAAAATATGAAAAGATTTGGAATGTAACAAAGCTTTAAATATATTTTTTATTACATTTAGTATTCTAACTAGATCAGAAAGAGAAACCTATAACAAATATATTTTCAAATGATGAAAAATGAATTTAAGACTAACAATTAGAACATTCCATAAGAACAAGTTATCAAAAAAACATATAGCAAGTGCTAGAATAAAGATAAACAAAAAAGGAATAAACCTAACAATAGGAAAAAATTTAGTGAAAAAAGGAAATAATTTTTTCTTTGTTAACAGGGTATTGTTTTTACTATTAAGATAAATATTTGTTCGAGCTCATGGTTCGATTAGGTTAAGGAAAATAGATGAATGGAATTGAAAAAATATTGTAAAATGAGCTAGAACATAATGGAATTATATTATGAATAGTACTTTATACTTAAGTTAACAGGATCAAACTCAGATATAATTAATATAAAATATATTTGGGATAATTAAAGATAAAGATAATAAGTTAAAAAACAATCAAAGATATGGATGAAAATTTAATCGAAAGAAAAAAAAGATTAGAGAAAGAATTAGATAGTAAAGTATCTAATGATTATAGAGAATTCATAAACAAATCAAATGATTTTTTGCAACAATCAAGAGAAAATACTAAAAAATATTATCAAGATTTACTTTCTAGAGAATTAGATTCAATGGAAAACGCTATAAAATCTGGAAGTACACTACAAGCAATGAGTCATAGACTAACGGCAAATGTTTATGAATCACTTCTTCAGAATACTTAATAGTATACGATTCAAAAATAAATTTAATATATATTTGCTATTACTATAAGGATGATTCTTTTCATATTGAAGATTTAAAAAATTTGTAAAACAATGCTTCTAGAACCAAATAGATAATAAGCGTTATCCTAAATTACTAAAATATCTTTCATTAGGATCTAGATTCAAATTATCTCTATAAGAACAATAATTTATTTTATAATAACAGTTAACTACTATGAATGCTATTAATAAATATTATGACTCATCATATTGCGAAAATAACTGAGATAGTTGGTAGTTCAGAAAAGGGTTGGGAAGAGGCAGCTCAAGTTGCTCTAGATGAGGCGAAAAAAACAATACGTGAAATTACCGGTATTGAAGTTGTAGACATGACTGCTACGGTAGACCCAAATACATGCAGTATTACTAAATATAAAACTACTATAAAAATAGCATTTGGTGTAGAACGTTAGAACTAAATCGTGATAATTTTTCATTCACTTTTATGTAAGATAATATAGATGGAACGACCTCTGGTGTCATCGGACTCTTCATCTGGAAAAACCTTTTCAATTCATTCCAAAGAGGTCTGAAAGGTGTATAATTGTTCTAACATGTCGTTGTCTAGCTTGTTGTTATTAAATTATAATTGTAATATATGAATTGAGCTATATTCTTGTCTATTTTTAGGATAGGCTCTAATCTAGCAC